>Ga0123334_1001896_pt1 | contig 25130 bp, 26 predicted proteins | sample BiotimSIPDNA_FD_89706 | JGI IMG/M metagenome (GOLD analysis project Ga0123334, IMG submission 89706) | Anaerobic biogas reactor microbial communites from Washington, USA - Biogas_R1 time_0 SIP DNA | ecosystem: Engineered > Bioreactor > Anaerobic > Unclassified | place: Washington, USA... | reverse complement strand
CGTCGTGAATTGCGGTGAGATCGAGATCATCTAGCATAGGTTGCGCAGTGTACCTGTATTTGGCATTTTCGGCAAGTGCCTTCGGCGGGAGTTTGTCTCCCCCGGATTATTGATAAGATACTCCTAAAAATGGTAATGAGTGATTGGTAATCGGTCATTGGGACGGAGAATTGGCCCTGACCCGAATTCCTGATGACCAATGACCAGCCACGAATTATCGATTACGTCACCTCAATGCTTTCGACGTAGAACTCTTTCCCTGCGATTACGTCGCCGCCGAGTGTGCCACAGGCCGGGCACGTCCAGTTGCGGCCCTCCGGTTCGAACTCGTGGGCGCACTTGCGGCAGCGAAAGCGGGTTTTGACGCGCGTAAAGTGCAACGTCGCGCCCTCGGCGGGTGTGCCGGGGGCGAGCATCTCGAAATAGAATTGGATCGAGTCATCGATGAAGCTCGTCAATTCGCCGATGACCAGGTTGATGCGCGTGACGCGCGCCGCGCCGGCCTTTTGCGCGTGCGCAGCGACGATGCGCAGGATGTCTTCGGTGACGGGCAATTCATGCATGGTCGATCCTTATATCTCAAAAAATCGTCTGTAATATTACTTGATTCTCGTGTTTGGGCAAGTGCGGGCTGGTCAGAGTTGTTTTGTCGGTGAGTGTGAGTATAATGGTTTTGCTATGAATATCCATTCAGAATATCCGGTATATGTCTGGCGGCGCGGTGAAGTTGATATTGAAACCTATACACTGCCTGCCGAGGAAGAGTTGTGCATCTATGTTAACAGTAAAGTGCTGACGCGGCTGATGGCTTCGCCGACGGCGCGTGAGGCACTGGTGGTGGGATTCCTTCATTATTCCGGCCTTATTGAAACGCCCACGGATATGGTGACGCTGTATTTCTCTGAGGGGGGAAGTTGTGCGGATGTGTGGCTTACTGCCGACAGAACACCGTTTGCGGAAGCGCGCTTGGCCAACCCGAATATTTTGCATACGTCCGGCTGCGGGCGCGGCGTGATCCTGGGTGATCTGTATGCTCCATCTGAACCACTGCCGGTAGCGCTGACACCGCTGACGCCGGCCCAGTTGTTCGATATGGCGCGCCTGCTGCAGGATGCTACGGCGAACAATCCGCACAGTCACGGCGTCCATACCAGCGTGCTCTTTACGCCAACCGGAGAAGTGGTGGCGACGATGACTGACGTGGGGCGTCACAATACGCTCGACAAACTCCTGGGCGCGTGCCTGCTAGGGGGACGTTCCACTGAAGGCCATATCCTGCTCACGACCGGGCGGCTTTCCTCTGAGATGATCAGCAAGGCGGCGCGGATGCGCGTTCCGATTGTGGCGAGCCTTAGAGCAGTTACCTCCACAGCGGTTGAGTTGGCCGAAGCGTGGGGGATCACTACCGTGGGCTACCTGCGCGGTCAGCAGATGGTCATTCACTCGTGTCCAGAGCGATTGGGGATTGTGACTTAGGGATTAAAGATCGGGTAATTGCGAAAAATCCACAATCCGTATCCCAATGTTTTGCTTTATCCCTCCAATAATCGCCTTGCCTGTTCCCAGTCTTCCGGCGTGTTCACATTGAAAAACGAGTGGCCTTCCGGGTCCCATTGTGCCACATTGGCCCGGGGCATGATGTGGACACGCACATCGGGGTAGAAGGCGATGATGCGCCGTTTCCCCGCCTGAAGTGCGGCTTCGGCGGCAGGGGCGCAGACCGACGGGCGGTAGAGCGCGTGTAGCGGTTCCAGTCCGCCCTGCCACTGTGGGACGATGATGTCGGCTTCACTTTCTTGAGCCAGGTGCGCCATCGCCCGCAGTAGAGCCGGGTTGAGGAGTGGCATATCTCCGGCGACGACGAAGGCCCATTCTCCACGCGCTGCTGCTAACCCCGCGTGGACGCCCGCCAGCACGCCCTGGCCTGGGTAAACATCCGTGACGATTCGCGCGCCGAGGCCATCGAAGCGCGTCGGTTCTAGCGCTGCGATGATCACCTCGTCTACCAAAGGCCGCAGGTGTTCCAATACCCAAAGGATGAGCGGTTTATCCCTAATGTGTAGAAACCGCTTATCGACCCCCATCCGGTTGCTCGCGCCGCCGGCCAGAATGATCCCACTACAGTTTGTTTCCATTCCGTCCCCTAGAAATCGATCTCCATCCCGTCGTATCCCATGTCCAACGCGGGAAATATCCGGCGCGCTTGCGCTAACTCGTCCTGGTAATCCAGTTCTTTCAGCGGGGCGTGGTGGATCAAAACGAGACGTTTCACCCGCGCTTTGGCCGCGACGTGCGCCGCTGCCGTCAAATGACTGTGTCCGATTTTCGTCAGCAGTCCGGACTGTTTTTCCGGCCCCTGGCAGTCGTGCAGCAATATATCCACTCCGGCGATTTTCTCCACGTAAGCGGCGTTGGGGGCTGCAACCGTGTCGGTGATGTATGCCATCGCATGGTCGGGCCAATCCAGCCGGAAACCCTGTGTCCCGCCTTCCAGTAGAAAGCTGGTCAGCCGGCCGCCACCCCGCAGCGACTCTTGAAATTGCAATGGACACCACTGAAAGGCCAGATAGGTGTATTTGGACTGCACGAATTGCAACGTCGCTTCGTCGGCGTGGATGCGCGTTTGTACGCGAGCCGCATTGGCGTGTTCCATTAAGCCAGCAACGGTCTCTTCACTCAGCGGTTGCGCGGCCCTGCTTACATTCCAGACGAAAAAAGAGGCAAGTACATAATCCAGTCCACTGGTATGATCGGCATGGGCGTGGCTCAGATAAATGTCCAGTTCCGATCCTTGCAGGTAGCCGGCCAGACGGTACAGGCCACTGCCCGCGTCGAGCAGCAGGCCGGCTTCGGGGAGCCAATAACAGGCAGTTTGAGCCGTCTCGGTTGGCAGAAAACCACCCGTTCCCAAAAGGACCAGTTTCATTGGATAACTCCTGAATAGTCCACACGTCACCGTTTTTCCGACGGTCTTCATTGTACAATGTGCCTTGGGTGAAGTCAATTCATGCGCGGTTTTGCCGTAGAATCTGTTCCAAAAGTGATTTGGCTTTTTTATGTGATTCAATACAATTAACGTTGTGTCCCTAAATTTTACCTTATCAAGGAGGAGATTTACATGGCGAATTCATCAGTACCCGTACCCGAAGTCAAGTTGGATGCTCTAATCCCGGCGGAAATGGCTGCCAAAGCGGAAACAGTCGGTGTGAAGAAAGCCACCGGTGATGCGCTACAGTTGTTCGCACTGGCGATTCTGGCCGGAGCTTTTATCGGTCTTGGGGCGATTTTCTGTACCACCGTGCTGGCTGGCCTGGGCGGCGGCGCGAACCCCGTCCCTTATGGGATTCAACGCTTGTTGGGTGGGCTGGTCTTCTGTCTTGGCCTTATTCTGGTTATCGTTGGTGGCGCGGAATTGTTCACCGGCAATAACCTCATCATTATGGCCTGGGCTAATAAGAAGATCACGACAGTACAACTGCTGCGTAACTGGGGCATTGTTTATGCTGGTAACTTTGTTGGATCCGTTGCAACCGCAGCCGTTGTATTCTTCAGCAAGCAGTGGGAATTCGGCGGCGGCGCTGTGGGGCAGACGATGCTTAATATAGCCAATTCCAAGTGCAATCTGGAATTCATCCCTGCAATTGCGCTCGGTATGATGTGCAACGCAATGGTGTGTATGGCAGTCTGGCTGACCTTTTCGGGGCGCACGGTTTCCGATAAGATCCTCGCTGTCATTTTCCCCATCGCCGGTTTTGTGGCGGCGGGATTTGAGCACAGCATCGCCAACATGTACTTCATCCCCATTGGCTTGTTTGTGAAGGTCGGCGCCAATGCCGATTTCTGGTCGAAGATCGGCAAGACCGCCAGCGATTTTGGCGCGCTGACCTGGGGCAATTTCCTTATTAAGAACCTGCTCCCTGTGACCATCGGCAATATTATTGGTGGTGCAGTGATGGTCGGTGCGGTCTATTGGTTCATTTATCTGCGCAAGCAGAAGAAGTAACACGCAGTTCAGTCAATTTCTGTAAACGCCTCTGCCAGTTCCAGGGGCGTTTTTGTTCTGGATTAAACAGTTTGCATCCTGTCCACATTCAGCTAATATACACAATAACTTGACGTGAAGGACGCGATGACATGCCGTACATTCGACTCAGCATCGGTTCCGCGGTGAGCCTGGGACTGCGCACGGCGAAGATGGAGGCTGCGCCCACGACGCTCTACGCTCTGCTCGGCGAGACATGCCTGGGTGCGTGTCGCTTCTGCACGCAAGCCCGCCGCAGCGACGCGGACCGCCAATTGCTGTCGCGTGTCATCTGGCCCGAATTCGAGCTGCCCGCCGTGCTCGAAGGCCTCCAGGCCGATGACGGCTTCCGGCGGGTGTGTATCCAGACGTTGCTGTACCCCGACCTGCTGACTGACCTTCTGGCGACTGTGGAACAGCTCAAGGCTGCTTCCGGCGCGCCCGTCTCAATCTGCATGAACCCGGTGGACAAGGAGTGGCTGGTCACGCTCAAAGACGCCGGAGTGGAGCGCGTGGGCGTGGGTCTGGATTGCGCGACCGAGGCGCTGTTCAACGCAATGAAGCCCGGCTTTAGCTGGCATCGCTACATGCAGTTTATCGATGACACGATTGAAGTCTTCGGCGCCGGTTCGGTGCATCTCATCGCCGGGCTAGGCGAGACCGACGAGGAGTTGGTGCGGGCGTTCCAGATGTTCCACGACAAGGGCTGCACCATCGCTTTGTTCGCCTTCACGCCGGTGCGGGGAACGGCGCTGGATTTCGCCCCGCCGTCGCTGGAACGCTACCGTGCTTTACAACTCGCCCGCTACCTGATCGCTCATAACCAGGCGCGGGGGGAGGATATGACCTTCGACGGCGGCAGACTCGCGTCGATCAACGTGGCTCCGACTGTGCTGGATCGCGTGATAGAGTCCGGAACACCCTTCCGCACGAGCGGCTGTCCCAACTGCAACCGTCCGATGTACAACGAGCGGCCCGGCGGCGCGCGCTATAACCATCCCGCCCCCCTCACCCCCGTCGAAAAATCCGCCGCCCGCAAGACGTTGTGGCGTTATCTCAGAATTTCCTCAACGGATTGAACGGATTTTAACGGATTTCTTTCCGTTTAATCCGTTCAATCCGTTGAGATAGAAGGAGGCGTTATGGCGAAACAAGAATGGCGATTGTTGCTGACCGGCGACATGAGCGCCTTCGACAACATGGCGTTGGACGAGGCGATTTTGCGCTGCGCGGTGGCGGGTGCGTCGCCGAGCACGCTGCGCTTTTATGGCTGGAAACCGTCGGCGGTGTCCATCGGCTACTTCCAGGGCATCGAGCAGGAAGTGGACCTGGATGTGTGCCGCGAACAGGGCGTGGACGTGATCCGCCGGCTCACCGGCGGCGGCGCGGTCTTTCACGAACACGGTAGCGAGATCACCTACTCGCTGGCGGTCAAGGACGACTATCCGGGGATTCCGAAGAAAGTGCTGGATTCCTACACGTTGCTGTGTGCCGGGCTGGTCGCGGGCTTCCGGCAGCTCGGCCTGGACGCCGAATTCAAGCCGATCAACGACATCCTCGTCAACGGGAAGAAGATTTCGGGTAATGCGCAGACGCGGCGCTTTGGCGGCATCCTGCAGCACGGCACGCTGCTCTGCGTCGTGAACCCGCACCTGATGTTCTCGCTGCTCAAAGTGCCCAGCGAAAAAATCCGCGACAAGCTCATCGCGGGCGTCGAGGAGCGCGTGACGTCCATCCGCCGCGAGATGGGGACAGTAGATCACGATGCTGTTATCGAGGCGATGTGCGCTGGCTTTGCCGAGGTGTTGGACATCCGGCTCTCGCCGGGAACGGTGAGCGACGAAGAACTGGCGCTTGCCGAGCGCGTGAAGGAGGAACGCTATGCCAATCCAACCTGGAACTTCAAACGCTGACGTCAGAAGCGGCGACTACAAAGCTGTCGGCGGCAAGCTGTTGCGCGTGCGGATGACGGTCACTGCGGATAACCCGCCGGTCATCCAGACGCTCCGCATCACCGGCGACTTCTTCATGCACCCCGAAGAGGCCATCGAAGACCTCGAAGGGCTTTTGATCGGCGCGCCGCTGGATGAGACTGCGTTACGTGAGCGCGTGCAGACATTCTTTGCCGGCGATGTGCAGGTCGTGGGCGCGGACGTGAGTGATTTCGTCACAGCGTTGTTGAAGGCGGCGTAGCGTGCGGCTCAAGACCTACTACCCGCTCCCCAAGTTCCCGCCGATCTCGCTCTCCGGCGCGGCGTGCGCGCTGCACTGCGCTCACTGCGACGCGACCTACCTCGGCGGGATGCTGCCCGCGGACACGCCGGAGGCACTCGTGGAACGCTGCCACGTTCTGCGGCGGAATGGCGCGCTCGGCGCGCTGCTCAGCGGCGGCTCGAACGCGGACGGCGCGCTCCTCAACCTCGCCGTGCTGGTGGACGCCATCCGACAGGCCAAACAGGAAACGGGACTGCTCTTCAACCTCCACCCTGGCCTGATCGACGTCGCCACGGCGCAGCGGCTGGCGGGCGTGGTGGATTTTGCCTCCCTAGACATCCCGAGCGACAACGTGCTCCGGCGCGTGCTCGGCCTGGACGCCACCACCGCCGACTACATCGCCGCCTACCGCACATTGCGCGCTGCCGGGATCGATGTGACGCCGCACGTCACCGTCTACAACGGCGACGAAGCCGGGCTGCTGCGGCCTGTCGCGGCGGCTGGTGACGCACCACACACTATCGTCGTCATCGTTTTCTCGCCCACGCGCGGCACGCCGATGGCGGATGCTCCCGCGCCGGGACCGGAGGCTGTGGCGAACGTCGTCGCCGAGGTCAAGGCGCTGTTCCCCGCTGCGGAGATTTCGCTCGGCTGTATGCGCCCGCGCACCCGCGCCCTCCGCGAGGCCATCGAACTGGCGACGTTGCAGGCGGGCGTCGCGCGGATGGAACTCCCGTCGCAGAAGACACTTCGCTATGCTCGCGATGCAGGGTATGAGATCGTTTCAATCAACGCTTGTTGCGCACTGCCTATAACTTACGAACACGTAGCCGTTAGACCTACACAGGATTGTTTCTAGGTCAATACACTGATGGTGCGGAATGTATTCACTCTGACTATAGTTTTATGTACACTTGCTGTTTTGGCAGGATGTACTGCTATTCCAATGGGGCGAAAACCACTGCCAACACCGGTATCGGCTACGCCTACGCCGCATTATGTACCTATGACCGGCCTCGCTTTTGTGAAGAGTGAATTGTCGTTGTTACGAACCCCGGATCCGACTGGTTACGCAGAGATCAGGATACAATCTGGGGCACTCGTAGAAATATTGGAAGCGAAATGGTATTATGGCCAGTTCAGATATGGCGACATCTATTGTTATATGTATCGTGTGCGTGTACCGGGTACCGAGATTGAGGGTTGGGTAGAACAAGACTATATTACCTCCCAACCCGGCGGCGTTGTCCCAGTTGAAGCGCGTTGTTTCCCTGAAGGGGCAATTCCTACCCCGTCGTATGAACCCTTGTCGGGAACTGTTTTCGTGAATGTAGGAGAGGGCTTTGGCGCTGCAGGTACAATACAACGCGATCCTCGTTTGATCATTCGTTACGTTTTAGCGCATGGTACACGCGTCGAGATCGTAGAATCCTATTGGGCACATTACGCGGCGAATCAGAAGTTCGCTGAAATCCTATGCTACGTGTATAAGGTACAAATGACGGATTCGACTCTTGCACTTTGGCTGCCAGAAGATGTTTTGAGTGCGACTGTCGAAAACGGGCCTCGCCGGGATTGTTTTCACTATCGAATCCCACCTTCAGTTTTACAAATTTCTCCTGAGTTGCCTAAGGGATATGAGCTTGTTACACCTGAACCACAATCCAATTCTTGAAATAGAGGTCATTCTATGCTTATCCTGAAACGTCTCTTCGCTCACGTACGACCGTATTGGAGGCCGTTGCTGCTTACCGCCATTGCGATGTTGCTCGCCACCGGGTTGAGCTTGGTGCCGCCGTTGTTCCAGCGGGCCATCATCGACGGCGTGCTCGTGACGGGCGACATGAGCCGGCTTTGGAAGCTGATCGCCGGGCTGGTGGGCGTCTACGCGCTTTCGCAGGCGGTTAGCATGGTGGAACAGTACGTGCGCCACGTCCTCGGCGCGCGCTTCATCCTCGACCTGCGCGTGCGGCTTTACGCGCATCTGCAACGGCTGTCACTCTCTTTCTTCGAGCAGACGTCCACCGGCGAGCTGATGTCGCGCGTCACCAACGACGTCGAGGCGTTGGAGAACTTCGTCACGCACGGCGTCACGCTGACCGCGGTGGATTTGCTGCGGCTGTTGGGCGCTTCGGCGATTCTGGTGGCGATGGAGTGGCGGCTGGCGCTCGTTGTGCTGATTCCGGTGCCGTTTATCGCGCTCGGACTGCGCTATTTCAACAAATATGCGCGCCCCATCTACCGGCAGGCGCGCGACCGGCTGGGCGACATCAACGCCCGGCTGGAGGACAACCTGGCGGGCATCCGCGTGACGCAGGCTTTTGTCCAGGAAGAGTCGGAGTTGGCGCGCTTCAGCGACGCCAGCCGGCAGTATTACCACCAACGGGTGCGCAGCATCCGCGCGTGGAGCACATTCTTCCCCGCGCTGCGCTTTCTGGCGCTGCTCGGAACGGCGCTGGTGTTGGGCTTCGGCGCGTGGATGGTCGCCAACGGGCAGGTTACGCTGGGCACGCTGGTGGCCTTCCTCGCGTACAGCACGTCGTTCTACGAGCCGCTGAACCGCCTGACCGAGATCGACAACATCCTCCAGCAGGCCATCGCCGCCGGGGAACGCATCTTCGAGTTGATGGATGAAGTCTCGGATATTCAGGATGCGCCGGACGCTATGCCGCTTGCGTCCATCGAAGGGGACGTGGTGTTCGACGACGTTCACTTCCGCTACCAGGACAGTGAGGAAGTGCTGCACGACGTCGACTTCCACATCGCGCCCGGCGAGGTCGTGGCCCTGGTTGGGCCGAGCGGCGCGGGCAAGACCAGCATCGCGCGCTTGCTGAGCCGCTTCTACGATCCGGTGCATGGACGGGTGCTGGTCGATGGGCACGATGTGCGGGACGTGCAGCTCGCATCGCTGCGCCGCCACGTCGCCGTGGTGTTGCAGGACACGTTCCTCTTCAACGCCAGCGTGCGCGAGAACCTGTGCTACGGCAAACCCGATGCTACCGACGAAGAACTCGTCGTCGCCACCACCGCCGCCTACGCCCACGAGTTTATCGAGCAACTCCCGCAGGGCTACGACACCGAAATCGGCGAGCGCGGGGTGAAGTTGAGCGGCGGGCAGAAGCAGCGCCTGGCGTTGGCGCGCGCCATTCTGGCCGATCCGCGCATCCTGATCCTGGACGAAGCCACGTCCTCGGTGGATGCCGAAGCGGAGTACCTGATCCAGCAGGCGCTCGACGAGGTGATGAAGGGCCGCACCGCGCTCGTTATCGCGCACCGCCTGAGCACCATCCGCAACGCCGATAAGATCGTGGCCCTGGAAGGCGGCCGCATCCGCGAGATCGGCAGCCACCAGGAGTTGCTGTCTCGTGGTGGGTTGTACAGCCAGCTCTACCAGCGTCAACTGGAACTGGCCGTCAGCGAGGAAAACTGAGGACTCGAAGAAACGAAACTTTCTATCATCCTCTGCGTAGATAGATTGAAAGCCTGAGCTGGACTTTCAACTTTCAACGATTCTGATAGGAGGATATCATGAAACTGCTCATTCGTTGGGCGATTAGCGCATTTTCTTTGTTCGTGGCGGCGTGGGCGGTAACGGGCATCCACGTCGATGATAGTGGCGGCTGGGTTGTCTACGCTGTGATGGCGGTGATTCTGGGGCTGGTCAATGCCTTCGTCCGTCCGCTGCTCAAGCTGCTCACCTGTCCCTTGATCCTGCTCACGCTTGGCCTCTTCACACTCGTGGTCAACGCGTTGACTATGCTGCTGTCGGCGTGGGTGGCGAACAACCTCTTCAGCGTGGGCTTCTACATCGATGGCTTCTGGTCCGCCTTCTGGGGCGCGCTCATTGTCAGCATCGTCAGCGTGGTTTTGAACGTGTTTGTCAAGGACGACGACAAGAAGGATTAGGATTGCTAACGTATTAGGGGCTTTCTAACCATTCGATTTGGAGGGTGTTTCGTGGTTGTGGCTACGCCCGCAACCACAAAACACCCTTTTTAGTGATAGTCTTAGCCGCAGAAATCCGTAAGTGGTCGGATTCCTTTAAAGTCTAAGAAATATTTTGATGACTTACTTTCTAACCCTTGCGTAAACCCTATAAGTGTGTTATAATCCAATGCACAAGGGAAATAGATGCGCCATTGCGCACCAGAAAAGTGGGGAACTTCCCCACTTTTCTTTGTAAATCGTACCTGATGGGGATGCGGGAGGCAGATGGGTCATGAAAAGTGAGTTCTCCCTGGCGTTTAATCAAATTTGCGCTGAATATAGTTTGCCAAGGGAGGTTGTACTGGACGCCGTTCGCGCGGCGCTGGTTACCGCTTACCGACGCGACTGGAAAGTCGGAGCGACACAAAACGTCACGGCTGATATCAGTCTGGAGACCGGTTTAGCACGCATTTATCTCGAGAAGGCTGCCGTCGAAGAGGTGGAGGACACAATCACCCAGATCACCCTGAAAGAAGCGCGGCGCATCAGTCCTGGCGTCGCCATGGACGATCTGTTGATGGTCGACGTCACTCCGCGCGACTTCGGGCGCATCGCGGCCCAAACGGCCAAGCAGGTTATCACCCAGCGGCTGCGTGAAGCGGAACGCGAGAGCCAGTTCAATCGCTTCAGCCGCCAGGAAAATGAGATTATCATCGGCACGATTCAGTCGGTAGCGCCTCACGGCGTCACCCTGCATCTGGATCGCACGGAAGAGGCGCACATGCCCCGCCGCGAGCAGATTCCAGGGGAACGCTATATGCTCCATCAGAAAATCCGTGTCTACGTCCTGGAAGTGAAGCGCAGTTCGCGCGGCCCGGAAATTGTCGTCAGCCGTAGCCACCCGTTGATGCTGCGCCGTTTGTTGGAATTGGAGGTGCCTGAAATTCGCGCCGGGCAGGTGGAGATTAACGCTGTCGCGCGTGAAGCAGGGATGCGCGCCAAGGTTGCCGTCTCTACGCGCCAGGCCGGACTGGATCCGGTAGGCGCGTGTGTGGGGATGCGCGGCATTCGCATTCAGACGATTTCCAACGAACTGCACGACGAGCGCATCGACGTGATCGAGTGGAATAAGGATCCCAAAATCTACATCGCCAACGCCCTCAGCATGAATCAAGTGCTCAGCGTTGTGTTGGACGAGAACAATCCCGGCGGGCGTACCGCTTCGGTGATGGTGCTGGACGACCAACTTTCGTTGGCGATTGGCCGCTCTGGGCAGAACGCGCGCCTGGCCGCCAAGCTGACCGGTTGGCGGGTGGATATCCAGGGGGCGACGGAGGCTGCATTGTGGGCGTTGGAACAGGTCAATAACACGCCAGAACTGCTGGACGTGCTCAAGACCAACGCTTCGCTGGTGCCGCACCTGGCGACCATCATGCGCACGCACGAAAGTGACCGTTACCCATACACCGATGAGGAACGCCGTATCCTCAAGAGTACTGTGGAAGCGGTGCGCGAAGCCATTATCACGCGGCGGGATGCGGAGCGCCCGGCGACGCGGCAGGCGCGCGCCCGGCGTACCGCTCAAGAGAGAGCTGACGCCGAGCGCCGTGAGGCACAGCAGACCGCGCGCGCGCGTGTGCCGGCTGCGGCTTACGACCAGCCTCTTACCGTGCTCAATTTGTCGGACAAGGTCCATAGCCATCTTGCCAGCAGCGGTCTTACCAGCGTTGGCGACGTGATGGAACGTATGGCCTTAAGCGATGAGGCGTTGTTGATGATCGAAGGCATTGGCGTGAAGGCGCTGCGCGAAATCAAAGACGCGATGGATGCGACCGGATTGCGGTTTATCGAACCTGTTGCCGAAGGTGTCGTGCCGGAAGAGACCGCGGTTATCGTCAGTGCTGAAGCCGAGGTTGAAGAGGCCGAAGCTGCCGAGTTGGTGAGCGCGCCTGAGGAAGCGGCTGACGTTTCCCCTGTTGCGGAACTGCCAGCAGAGGCGCCTGCGCTGCTCGAGGCCAGGGAAGAGGTTGCGGTCGAAGCGGAAGCGGAAGTCGCAGAGGAAGCGCCGGTGGATATCGACGCTCAGGCTGAAGGACTGGTTGTAGAAACGCTCGGTGAGGCGGCTGAAGTGTTTGCGGCCGTATTCGAGGATGAAGAGTTTCTGGATGATGATGAAGATGAGCGCAAAGACAAACGGAAGAAGAAAAAGGGCCGTACCATGGTTTTCGATGACAAAACTGGGGAAACCTTTGTCATGCGCAAGCGACGGCGTCATAAGGATTTGTGGGCAGATTTCGACGAAGAGTTCTAACGTTGAGCACGTGCCGGTTTTGCAATCTTTGGGTTAGTCCTAACCCGGATAACCTGGAACCAAACAGGGTCTCGGTCACTTGTTTTCTTGCCTGTCGGGCAAGAAAGCTGGTGGAGAGACTCTAATGGGCATCGGGATTGTTGTGATGATGCCGATACGACGGTTGAGGTTATTCTAGCGGGATATAGGCGGATGTTTGCATCCGCAACTGTCCTGAAACATAAGGGACGCCATAAGATTGCTGGCGTCCCTTTTTGTTGTGTGGTGAAATATGGCAAAGAAAAAGCAACCGTCACGACCAAAGCACATTCCGGAGCGCACGTGCGTGGCATGTCGTGCCCACGGGGCGAAGCGCGCGCTGGTGCGCGTAGTGCGCCTTAGCGAAGGTGGTGTGGTGGTCGATGAGATCGGCAAACAGAAGGGGCGCGGCGCGTATTTGTGCCGCCAGCGCGTGTGTTGGAACCAGGCGCTCAAGCGGGGCGCGCTTGAGCGTGCGCTACGCGTGACTTTGACCGCGGAAGAGGTCGCGGCCTTGCAGGCGTATGCGGCTGCGCTTCCCGAAACGTTGGAACCGGACGCGGCGGACTAGGCTCCAAGCGTCATTCCGAGGGATGAAAACTGTAGTCGGCTGAAAAATTAGCAACGGCGACACGACGGACGGCTCTCGGACTATTTTTGCAGGAGGAGGTTTGAGTATGGAACAGAAAGAAGTCACGATTCCAGAGATTATCACTGTACGTGATTTGGCTGAATTATTGGGGGAGACCCCTATCAAGATCATCAAAATTCTGATGAGTAACGGTGTTCTCGCCAGCATCAACCAGCAAATTGACTTCGACACCGCGGCGGTCATCGCCAGCGAGTTTGGATTTGAGGCAAAACAACCCTATGCAGAGCTTGATGAAGAGGAAAAAGAAACCGAACTCTCCGCATGGCAAATTCTGCTCTCAGCGGAAGCGCCGGAGGACCTGTGTAACCGTCCGCCGGTCGTCACCGTTTTAGGGCACGTCGATCATGGTAAAACCTCCCTTCTCGATGCAATCCGCCATACGAATGTGGTGGGTAAAGAAAGCGGCGGTATCACACAGCACATCGGTGCGTATCAAGTCAAGCACAATGGCCGCCGTATTACCTTCCTCGACACGCCCGGTCACGAGGCGTTCACCGCCATGCGTGCCCGTGGGGCGAACACAACCGATATCGCGGTACTCGTGGTCGCCGCCGATGATGGCGTGCAGCCGCAGACAATCGAGGCGCTCAACCACGCGCGTGCGGCGCACGTGCCCATTATCGTCGCCCTGAACAAGGTCGACAAGCCGAACGCGCGTCCTGAAGTCGTCAAACAGCAGTTGAGCGACCAGGGGTTGACGCCGGATGAATGGGGTGGGGATACGATGTTTATTCCCGTCTCCGCCCGCAACCAACTCGGTCTGGAAGACTTGCTCGAAGCGATTCTGTTGATCGCGGACGAGGCATGCGTCCAGGCCAACCCGGAACGGGAAGCTGTTGGCACGGTCCTCGAAGGGCGTCTCGACAAACGCCAGGGGTCGCTGGCGACCGTCCTGATTCAAAACGGGACGTTACGGGTTGGTGACGTGATCGTCGTTGGTAGGACGTGGGGGAAGATTCGCGCGCTTCAGGACGAAAACGACAAACGCCATCGGACCGCGCCACCCGCCACCCCCACCGTTATCGTCGGGCTGCACGATGTTCCCGAGGCCGGGGATCGCATGGAAGTGGTCAAAGACGAGCGCACCGCCCGCGCGATCGCGCAGAAACGTCAGGAAGAGGCCCGGGCCAAAGACCTGGCGCGCACGGCGATGCGTCCGCTCTCCCTGGACGATATTTCCAGCCGTATCCGCGAGGGGGAAATCAAGGAACTAAGCATCGTCCTCAAAACCGATGTGCAAGGCTCGATCGAGCCGATTGTCAACAGTCTAAAACGGCTGAGCAACGATCAAGTGAAGGTCAACGTCATTCATGCGGCTGCAGGCAGTATCAGCGGGTCCGACATCGACCTGGCGCTGGCTTCTGAGGCTATCGTCATTGGCTTCCGCGTCACCGCGGATACTTCGGCGCGCCGTATGTCCGATATGGAAGACCTGCCCATCCAACTGTACGATATCATTTACGAGATCATCGATGACGTGGAAAAAGCGATGAAGGGCATGCTCGCGCCGGTCTATGAGGAAAAGGTCATCGGTGAGGCCCAGGTACGCCAGACCTTCGACATTCCCCGCGTGGGGCGTGTGGCTGGCTGTTACGTCACGGATGGTGTCATCCAACGCAATGCCAAGGTGCGCGTGTTGCGTAATGGCAAGATGTTCCACGAGGGCGGGCTGGATTCCCTCAAACGCTTCGAGAAGGATGTGCGCGAGGTGCGCCAGAATTTCGAATGTGGTATCAAACTGGCCAATTTCGATGCAGTTGAATCAGGAGATCGCCTACAGTTCTTCGTGATGGAACGGGTTGCGGTAGCCTAGGGAGGTGCTTTATGGGAAAGAAATATATTGGGCGCGTGAGCCAGTTGATCCGCCGCAAAGTCACGCAGTTGCTCATCGAAGCGAGCAATGATCCCCGTTTAGAGAATGTCACCATCACCGACGTGGTTGTGAACCGGGACACGACTCGTGCTCAGATTTTCTACAGCATTATCGGAACGGCAGAGGACATTGCCGTGACGCAGACCGCGCTCGATGGCGCGGCGGGCTGGCTGCGCAATGAGATGGCGCCGACGTTGCGCCTGCGCAATCTGCCCCAGCTGGTGTTCATCTATGACCCTTCGTTGGCGCATGGCGCGCGGATCGAGGAACTGCTCCACGAATTGCATGCGGAAGATGGCAGTCTGGAAAATGCAGAAGCGGATGACGCCATGGCAGACGACGATTTCATAGACGACGACGTCGATGCGGGTGATTTCGATGACGATGATGAGGTCTAATCTGTCAGCAGAAGCGCTTCACCAAGCGGCGGCGTTGCTCAAACAGCGCCGCCGTCCGTTACTCATCTCTCACCCGCGTCCCGATGGGGATACGATTGGCTGCGCGCTGGCCTTGCGCCTGGCCCTGTTGCAGATAGACAAATGCCCTGTGTTGGCCTGTGTGCACCCCATCCCGGAGAACGTCGCCTACCTGCCGGGCGCGGAGACTTACGTGCGCGATGTCGCAGAAAACGCCGACATCGACCTCGTGATTGCCGTGGACATGAGCGATTTGAGCCGCACCGGCGGCATTTATAAGGATGCTTGGCGTGGGAAGTTGCCTTTGCTGGTCGTCGATCACCATGCGACGAACGACGCCTTTGGGGACGTCAACCTCGTCGATCCCGATGCGGCGGCGACGGCACTGCCGATGGCGGCACTCATCGACGCACTCGGCATCCCGCTGACCGGCGACAGGGCGACATGTCTGCTTGCCGCCGTGCTCACCGACACGCGCGGACTGCGCACATCCAACACCACACCGGAAGTCCTGCGCTTTGTCGGCCAGTTGATTGAGGCGGGCGGCGATTATGCCGCTGTGATGGAAAACACCCTGGACTCGGTCCCTTACCGGCAGATGCGCGGGTGGGCCGTGGCGCTTGACCGCCTGCAACTCGACGGCGAACTGGCCTGGGCCACCTTTCCGCTGGCAGAAAAGATCGCCCTAGGCATCGAAGACCACGATGACCTCGACCTGGGCAACCTGCTCAGCCGTGTGGCCGAAGCGAAGATCATGGCGACCTTCCTTGAAATGCGCGACGGCACGGTGAAGGTGAGCCTGCGCTCGCGACCCGGCTACAACGTCGCGTGGATCGCCAAGGCGTTGGAGGGCGGTGGCCATCACCAGGCAGCCGGCTGCTCCGTCACCGGCGACCTGAACGCGGCGCAAGCCCGTGTGCTGCCCCTCGCGCGCCAAGAACTTGCGCAGCATTCTGAGAGTCGCGGTTAACACTGTTGAAGGCTGATTGCTGATAGCTGATTATGAACGGCTTTCTCATTGTCAACAAACCCGCCGGGATGACGTCACACGACGTCGTCGATGCCGTACGCCGAATGGCGGGGACGCGGCGGGTGGGGCACGCGGGTACGCTCGATCCGTTGGCGACGGGCGTGCTTGTATTGGCGCTAGGCGCGGCAACGCGGCTGGTGCAGTTCATCGACGGCAGCGACAAGACTTACCGTGCCACACTCCGTCTGGGTGAAACGACGACAACCTACGACGCCGAGGGCGACGTGGTGGAACGCCGCCCGGTGACGGTGAGCCAGGCAGAGGTCGAAGCGGCGCTGGCGGGATTCCGCGGGGACATCGCGCAGATACCCCCGATGTATTCCGCCGTCAAAGTTAAAGGGCAAAAGCTCTACAAACTGGCGCGGCAAGGGAAAGAGATTGAACGCGCCCCGCGCCCCGTCACGATTCACCGGCTGGACGTGCTGGATTGGGCGCTGCCCGACGTGACCATCGAAGTGGTCTGCTCGGCGGGGACGTACATCCGCAGCCTGGTCCATGATTTAGGGCAAGTCCTCGGTTGCGGCGCGTATCTAACCGCGCTGACGCGTACAGCAGCAGGCGTGTTTCAACGTGAGGACGCTTACACGTTGGAGGCGCTTGATGCGTTAGCGCAGGAGGGCCGTTTGGCGGAGGCACTTTTGCCGCCGGAGACCGCGCTCACGGCGCTGCCGGTGATCGTTCTCACGCCGGAGCAGGAGCAGGCGGTGCGCTTCGGCCAGGCGGTGATGCTGGACACTGCGCTCGATGTGGAGATGGCACAAGCGCGCGCCGCCGCCGGACGGCTCGTCGCCGTGATGCTCCCGGTCGAACCGGGGTTGTGGCGGCCCAAGATCGTCTTGCCTTAAGTACACGGATCAACACGGAAATCACGGATTTTTCTGAGAATCCGTAGAATCCGTGAAATCCGTGTCCCGTTCTTGCTGAGGTTGTATGCCGGACGTTTATTTCAAGAAAACGATCGATTTTTATCATAGCGGGCACACCTTGCACTTCCACGTCGCGCAGGATTTGTTCAGCAGCCACCAGATCGACGTGGGCACAGCGCGGTTGTTGCGCGCTCTTGTGGATGCGCCGCCTTTCGCCAAAATCCTCGATCTCGGCTGCGGGTACGGTCCCCTGGCGCTGACGTTGAAGGCACTGTACCCGGAAAGCGTCGTCCACGCGGTGGACCGGGACGCGCTCGCCGTGAACTACGCGCGCCAGAACGCGGAACTGAATGGACTCGCAGGCGTCGAAGCCTACGGCAGCTTGGGCTACGACGATGTGCCTGAACGGGACTTTGATCTCATCATCTCCAACATCCCCGGCAAGGCCGGTGAGACGGTGATTACCAGCTTGCTGCGTGATGCCGCCCACTTCTTGACACCGGGCGGTCTGGTCGCCATCGTCGTGGTGGCGGCGTTGGAAGGCGTCGTCGCGCAGGCACTGGACGATCCAGGCATCGAAATCGCCTTCCAGGAGGCCCGCTCGGGTCACGCCATTTTCCACTATCGTTTCACCGGTGCCTATCGTGTCGCGCAGCCGCCGTTCGCCAGCGGGTTGACGCGCGGTTTGTATCATCGGGATGTTGTTGACATCACCGCTGGCTCATTGACCTTCCCGATGCAGACGGCGCGCGGCCTACCGGAGTTCGATTCGCTGAGCTATGGCAGTCTTCTGTTGCTGGATAACCTGGCGCGTTGGCAGGGGGGGAACGTAAAGCGCGCAGTCGTCCATAATCCTGGGCAGGGCTACATCCCTGTCGTGGTGTGGAAGCAGTTCAACCCCGACGCCATCACCCTGGTAGACCGGGACTTGCTGAGCCTGCATTACGCGTGCGAGAACCTTGTCCAGAATGGCTGTCCGGCATCACGGATTGTCACGGCGCATCAAGCTGATTTGGCGCTTGAGGGCGAGGAACAGACCGCCGATTTGATCGTTGGCGTTCTGCGTGAAGAGGAAGGCCAGGCGGCAGCAGAGCAGTTGGTGCGGCAGGCGGCGGCGTTGCTCACACCGGACGGCGCGCTCTGGCTGGTCGCCGGTTCGACGCCCATCACCCGGTTGGAAAAGGCCATCGAGGTCGCGAAACTTTTGCGTGTTACCAAACGCAAGCGCGACAACCGTATGAGCTTACTGATGATGCAACGCAGGGCGTGATGCGTGATACGTAACTCGTAATTCGTATATGTGGATTAGACGGGATATTGACTCTCTAACGCTATCTGGCCCGACCGGGTTGACGATTGGCGCGTTCGATGGGGTGCATCGCGGTCATAAAGCCTTGATCCGGTGGATGGTCGCCGGGGCGCGGGAGGCCGGAATGGAGGCCGTGGCGCTGACCTTCGATCCGCTGCCGCGTCTGGTGCTAGGCCACAGTACAAACGGTGCGCTGTCCACGTTGGAGGAGCGCCTCGACTATATGGCCCCCCTGGAATTGGATGGCGTGATCGTGCTCCCCTTTGACCGCCAGACGGCGGCGATTTCGGCGGAGGACTTCGTAACCTGGCTCGTGGAGAAGCTATCGCTGGCAGGGTTGTGGGTTGGCCCGGATTTTGCGCTCGGCCATCACCACGAAGGCAACGTCCCTTTCCTTGAGGCGATGGGCGCGCGGTTGGGGTTCACGGTGTCGCAGTTTGGCGAAACCGTTTGCCGGGACGGCCTGCCCGTCCGCAGTAGCCGTATCCGTCACGCGCTGACAGCCGGTGACCTGGCGCAGGCCAACGACTGCCTGGGACATCCTTACCGCCTGAGTGGTGTCGTCGAACACGGTCACCAACGCGGGCGCGTGTTGGGATTCCCCACTGCAAACTTGCGTCTCCCTGCCGAGCGGCTATTGCCTGCGAACGGCGTTTACATCTGCCGAACACATCTGCACGGTGAACGTTTTGATGCGATTGTCAATGTGGGTACGCGGCCCACGTTCAACTATTATCCGCCCACCGTCGAAGCGCATCTGCTCGACTTCTCGGGCGACATCTACGGAGAGCGCGTGCACTTGGATTTCCTGCATCGCCTGCGCGCGGAACAGCGGTTTGCCTCGGTGGAAGCGCTGGCGGAACAGATCCGTGCAGACCGGGTCGCCGCCCTGGCGTGGTTGCAAGCTATAACTCTACGTACTCCGCCCGGATCAATGCCTCATCGGGCACTTTGAGCGTTTTGAGCAGTTCGCCGATAAGCGCCGCCTTGCGTTCCGCATCCTGCCGCGACCAGGTGCGGCTTTTGATCTCCAGGTACGAGCCGCCGTCCTCCGGCTTGATGATCTGATCCAGGTTGATCGCAAAATCGGTGCCGCCGTAGCGGATGTGGTAGCGGCGGCGCGTCTTATGGATCTCGATCACGCGCTGTGGCTTGAAATACTCCTGGTAGAAGCGCCGGCTGCGCGTCGCCGCCGCGTCGAAGCGCGCGCGGGAGAGCAACACCGAGCACTCGTACTCGCGCTCCTTGGCCGTCGTCGTCAATGTCAGGCGGTAGATCACGTCGATCAGCTCGTCGGTTTCCAGATGGCGCACCTCGTCCTCGCGGTAACGCAGGCGGCTTTCTTCCTGATCGTCGAAGATGAAGTAAGTGTCGTATTGCGTGCGCTGCGAGCCTCGGAGAAAGGTGATTTCGGGTGAGGCATGCAGGCGCAGTTTGAGCGAGGTCAGGTCATCGCTGCGCACTTTCACCTGCACCTCGAAGGTCTTGTCCTGCGCCACCCCACCGATGGCGACGAGTTTGTTCAGCACACTCTCTTCGCGGCGGATGAGGAAGGCGTCGATTTTGTGCGCCAGCGCGCTTGTCTCTTCGCGCAATGCCTCGACGTCCACCGTGAGCAGGCGGCGGTCGCGCAGCAGCCACACGCCGTTGACCATGACGTGCCGCACGTCTTCCTGGTTCATCGCGTAGGCCAGCCGCCCGTAGATACTGTCGGCAAAGTGGCGGAAGTAGGGCATGTGGCGCGCGTCGTTCATCGAGACGACAATCAAGTCGGCGCGTTTGCCCGCTTCCAGCGATCCGGTGAGGTGGTCGATGTGCATTGCGCGCGCGCCCATAATCGTCGCCATCTCGATCACCTGCCGCGCGGGCAGCGCCGTCGGGTTCATCGTAGCGACTTTGGCGAGGAAGCTCGCCAGGCGTAGCTCCTCGATCATGTCCAGATCATTGTTGCTCGCCGCGCCGTCGGTGCCGATGCCGACGTTGACGCCCATTTCCAGCATCCGGCTGATGGGGGCCATGCCGCTGGCCAGTTTCATATTGCTGCTCGGGTTGTGCGCCACGCCGACGTTGTAGTGTTGCAGCGTGCGAATCTCGCCTTCGTCCAGGTGGACGCAGTGCGCGGCCGTCGTCTTCGCCTCGAAGACGCCGAGTTTCTTTAGCCAGGCTACCTGTGGGATGCCGTACTCTTTGCGGTGATCTTCTACCTCCTGCGCTGTCTCCGCGACGTGGATGTGCAACGGCGCGTCGTATTCCAACGCCAGGCGCACGGCGGCTTCCAGCAGGTCGGTGGTGATCGTGTAGGGCGCGTGCGGTGCAATCGCTGGGATGATGAGCGGGTGATCCTTCCAGCGCATCAGGAAGTCGCGGGTGCGCGCCAGCCCTTCATCGTAGCTGCCCGCATCCGGCGTGGGGAAACGCAGCACGCTCTGCGCGCACACCGCCCGTATCCCGGCCTGCACCGCCGCGTCGGCGACAGCTTCCTCGAAGTAGTACATATCCATGAACGTCGTCGTGCCGGAGCGGATCATCTCGGCGGTGGCCAACTGCGTGCCCATCCAGCAGAAATTCGGGTTGACGAAGTTGCCTTCTACCGGCATCATATAGCCCATCAGCCACACGTCCAGTCGCAGATCGTCGACCAGCGCGCGCAGCAGCGTCATCGGCGCGTGCCCGTGCGTGTTGACGAACCCTGGCATCACCACTGCGTTCCCTGCGTCCACGCGCTCTTTGGCGGCGTAGGCCGCGGTCAGTGTGTCGCGCGGACCTACAGCCACAATGCTATCGCCTGTCACTGCGACCGCGCCTGGCGTGTAGACATCGTAGGTGGGATTCATCGTGATCACGAAGTCCGCGGTAATCAGCCTGTCCACAGTTGTTTTCGGTTCATCGGCCATGTCGGCTACCTCCTGATGATTGATCTATCATAGCATAGAACAGGATAGCTTCAAATAGCGTACAACTTCACCTGAATTGTGGCGTACATGGCTTGTGCTACAATTGTCAAAGTGAATCGTAATTTCACAGAACTGATCGCGGCTGGAGGAATGATATGGTAGGCAATGAATTGGAAAAAGCCAAAGCGGCCGACCAATTGGGTTTTCTGCTCAAACCGTTGTCGCTGCGTGGTATTCCGGTGTGGCTGGTCTATTTTGCGTCACTGGTAGGCTTTGTCTACATTTTAAATCCCACAATAGGCGTGTTTGAACTGATTCCGGACAATTTGCCCTTGGTCGGCAACCTGGATGAGGGTGCCGCATTTACACTCCTATGGTATGGTCTGGTAGAGCTTTTTGAGGGCAGAAAATTCCGTCCTAAGAAGTGAAGTGAGGAACAGGCAGATTACAGACTGAGAATTCGTCGTCTTGCACCCTAATTCTGGTATAATAAGCCGCGGAGGTGACGCTATGGCCGTGAATATGACCTTGCGGGAACAGATTTTGATGCGTCTGGTCGAAGTGATCGATCCTGAAACCGGCATCGATGTGCTGCGTATGCGCCTGGTGGAGGACCTGACCGTCGATGAAACGACGGGCATCGCCACCTACACCTTCCGCCCCTCCTCGCCCTTGTGTCCCATCGCGCACAGCCTGGCCTTGGATATCAAACGCGCCGTCGCCAGCGTCGATGGTGTGCGAGGGCAGAAGATTGCGGTCGAAGGCTACGTCAAGGCGTGCGAACTGACCGAATTGATCAACCAGGATGAGGCGTGATCGGTAATCAGTGATGAGGCCAGCAGCCTCCCGATCACCAATCACCAGTTACCAATTATCACTTACCAACTGAGGTGAGGAATGCCGATTTACGAATATAGTTGTCCAGAATGTGGCAAACGCTTCGACGCGCGCCGCGCGATGAAGGATGCCGATGCGCCGATTGCCTGCCCTGCCTGCGGCGCGGATAAGTCCAAGCGGGGGCTGTCGCTGTTCTATGCCGCCAGCAGCGGCGGCGGTGCGCTCAAGGGCGCGGGGGGCGGCGGGGGCGGCTGCGCTTCGTGCAGCAGCACCTCCTGCGCCTCGTGTAGCGGACATTAACCACTTGCTGATGGAGGAAGCTTTACCACGAATCCACACGAATTTTCACGAATAGAAAACATTGGTGAAGATTCGTGTGGATTCACGGTCTGTTCTGAAAGGAGCGCGCCATGCTCTACACCCTCAGCGTGTTGGAGGATATCGAAGACCGCTCGCTTGCCCCGTATGGCTTTCGCAGCCGGGATTCACGCGGGCGCGCCTATCCTCAGGACGAACCGGACTACCGCACGTGTTTCCAACGCGACCGCGACCGCATTCTGCATTGCACCCCCTTTCGCCGCCTGGAATACAAAACCCAGGTCTTCGTCAACGATGAGGGCGACTACTACCGCACGCGGCTGACGCACACACTCGAAGTCACGCAGATTGGGCGAACGATGGCGCGCGCGCTGGGCGCGAACGAGGACCTAGTGGAGGCCATCTGTCTGGCGCACGATCTGGGACATCCCCCTTTCGGGCACGCCGGCGAGATGACGCTGGATCGGCTTATGGCCGACCACAGCGGCTTCGACCACAACAAACAATCCCTGCGTATCGTCGAAAAGCTGGAATGTCGCTATCTGGAGTTCGCCGGGCTGAATCTTACCTGGGAAGTCCGCGAGGGCATCGTCAAGCACGAGACGGAGTACGACGTCGCCGACGCCGGGCGCTATGATCCCGACAAGCTGGGGACGTTGGAGGCGCAACTGGCGAATCCAGCCGACGAACTGGCCTACACCGCGCACGACCTTGATGACGGCCTGCGTTCGGGCCTATTGACCCCCGAAGAATTGAACGGTGTGGCGTGGTGGGAATTTCTCAAGCAAAGCCTGGCCTGGGATGGCACTGGCTTCGACCGCTTGTGGCGACACCGCCTGGTGCGTCGTCTATTGGGGCTACTGATCACCGATACGATTGAGGAAACCGCGCGGCGTATCGAGGCTACGGGCGTGCAGTCGCCGGATGACGTGCGCGGGTTGCCGGAAAACGTCGTCGCCGCTTCGCCGGAGACGCGCGCGATGACGCGCGAATTAAAGCGCTTCCTCTACGAACGCCTCTACAATCACCCCCGCGTGGTGCGGATGCAGATCAAGGCCGAGCGGATTCTCACGGCGTTATTCGAGGCATATCTAGCGGAGCCGGGCCAACTGCCCCGCGAAGAACAGGCTAAGCTGGCGGAGCGTTCCCTGCACCGCGTCATCTGCGACTACATCGCCGGTATGACCGACCGCTACGCGCTGCAAGAATATGCCAAGATGTTTGATCCGTTCGAGAGAGTGTAGTTACAGCCCCGCCTTAATCTCTGCTATGAGCGCATCCAGTAGTTCGCTCTCCGGCACGGTGCGCACGATTTCGCCCTTGCGGAAGATGACGCCCTTGCCCTTGCCGCCCGCCAGCCCGAAGTCCGCGCCCTTCGCCTCTCCCGGTCCGTTGACGATGCAGCCCATCACCGCCACTTTGATCGGCTGTTCGATGGCTTTCAACCGCTCGCTTACCTGCTGTGCCAGCGCCACCAGATTGATCTCCGTGCGTCCGCAGGTGGGGCAGGAGATCATCACCGGGCCGCGTTGGCGCATGTCGAGCGATTTGAGGATTTCGTAGCCCACTTTCACCTCGTCCAGCGGATCGCCGGTGAGCGAGACCCGCAGCGTGTCGCCCAGGCCCATGTGGAGCAGCACACCCAGTCCCACGGCCGAACGGATCGCGCCCACGTCGGGCAGTCCAGCCTCGGTGATGCCCAGGTGCAGCGGGTACGGCGTCAGCTCGGCGATGCGCCGGTACGCCTCGATGGTGGTGGGCACGTCGAACGACTTGACCGAGAGCTTGATCATCTCGAAGTCGAGGTCTTCCAGAATTTTCACGTGCCGCATCGCTCCAGCGACCATCTTGTCGACGGCGGAGAGGGTGGGGTCCTCGTCCAGGTCTTTGGGCAGCGATCCTGAATTGACGCCGATGCGGATGGGAACCTGGCGTTCCTTCGCCTTGCGGACAACCTGCTGCACGCGCTCCTCCGCACCGATGTTGCCGGGATTCAGGCGCAGCCCGTCCACACCGGCATCCAGTGCCGCCAGCGCCAGTCGGTAATCGAAGTGGATGTCGGCGATGAGCGGGATGTGAATGCCTTGCTTGATAGCGGGCAGCGCCTCGGCGGCGGCACGGTCCGGCACAGCCACGCGAATGATCTCGCAGCCGGCCTCTTCCAGCGCGTGAATCTGGCGGATGGTGGCCTGCGCGTCGCGTGTGTCGGTGTTCGTCATCGACTGCACCGTTACCGGCGCGCCGCCACCAACGATGACCCCGCCGATGCTGATCGGTTTCGAAATTCTACGCATACTTTTCTCCTCTATTAAAAACCACAAATCTTTTCTCGTTGATTGAGGGGTGGGGGTTTGGAGGGGGGGTCTTCTCCCCCCCCCCACCACCCCCCCACCCACCACCAAAAACACAGAGCGGAGAAACCACAAGCAGACGCGCGGCGTGGG
>Ga0123334_1001894_pt1 | contig 25174 bp, 20 predicted proteins | sample BiotimSIPDNA_FD_89706 | JGI IMG/M metagenome (GOLD analysis project Ga0123334, IMG submission 89706) | Anaerobic biogas reactor microbial communites from Washington, USA - Biogas_R1 time_0 SIP DNA | ecosystem: Engineered > Bioreactor > Anaerobic > Unclassified | place: Washington, USA... | reverse complement strand
GGTTATCAAAGATTTGGGAGGCTATCAACGTCCGGGTTATGAAGGAGATAACCAAGGTTTTCCCGACGGGTTAAACTCGGACCGGGCTAAAGAGATGGTAACCGCTTTTAGTGAACGGTTACCCGTACAGACACCAAAATGCAAAGGGTTTTTTGAAAGTTTCATAACCAAGGAAGAGGAAAAAGCCGAAGAAGAGCAACCTGTTCAAGAGGATGAAGCCGATGATGCTGTTGAAGAAACTGAGCAAGTTACTGAAACCCGGCCAAGAGGCGGTCATGTTGTCTGGTATGATGAAACCGTCGGCCAGCATGTCTTTACCACCAGGGAAGAGTATGAAAGAAGAAATGGGGGAAGGAGGCAATAAAGCTCCGCGATGATCAATCGTTACAGCAATTGGTTGTGCCATCCCAACGAATTTGGCAGTTACCCCGATGTGGTCAGAATTGTGGATAAACGGGAGATCTATTGGCCCTCGACCAAAGAACTCGCTAACCCTCTTCATCCTCCGGTCGAATGGGGTTCGGGAATGATTGCTCCGAATCCCCCGGCGGAATTACGTCTTAATCCAATCAAAACTTGAGCGCGGTAAAACAGACTTTTGAATAATAATGGTTTGCGGACCGACACTGGGAAAACATCCAGTTTGGAAGGATGAGAATGTAAAATCCTAAGGCCGCCCTCCTGATAACGGAAGAGAATATGAGACAAGTCATCCCGGATCGAAGCGGAACGCAAGAGAACCGTTTCAATACCCATCTTCTTTAAAAAACCCGTCGACGGCATATCTTGCGGCAGGATACACCAGCGGTTGTCAAAACGGCCCGGAATTGGAAAATAACTATTCTTAAGTCGGTTGCTATCCAACAGAAAAACCGGAGGAGCAAGGGGATGCAAATCAAGCCTTGCCAGCAAGGGTCCGCCGGCAACCAGTCCCTCGACAATTGGATTAACATTGACTAACATCCCCGGCGCCTTGCAACAATTATATAAAGGGACCGGTCGATACAAAGACTTTGCCAGGGCTAGTCCCATGGCTACCGACTCTGCGCCCGGTAGGTCAACAATAATCGCAGTGGAACCGTCAGCGGGAAGAGCCCACCTCACTGGAGGAAAAGTGAGAGAACGCGGATAATCCAGATCACTCTTGTTCATAGCAGCAAACAGAACCGGTTTAGCCCAGATCGACCAGGGAGATTCTTCCCGATTCCAAATGGTATATAGTTCTTCATTGGTCATTGTTAGCGACATCCTTTCTCTCAATTAAAACCGCAATATCTTGCGCCCTTTCATCAATCCGCGGCAGAAAACTTAACCGTCCGTAAAATCCGGCAGCCCGACCGTTAACCGTGAAAACGCCGATTCAAAGATGGTGGTTTCCGGTGGAACCGGGCAATGGAAGACTGTTAAAACGGCGTTGAGCAACCCAACGGTTAGGGAAAAAAGTGGCATCCCGGTATATTCGAATTCGTTCTTTGGGGGAGATCGCTTCCGGAATGGAAATATCCCCCCCGACCCTTCCGAAAGCAGGCTTAAGGATCCAGCCGGGATCATTCCGCCAAGCCATTTTACGGGGGTCAACTGTCTCCGGTAACAGTCTTCGCCAGGTCGGGACGGGAATCTGTAATTGGTCCCAGATTAGCGGGAGCCTTTTCGACTGGGTCAAAATCGCCGCCGGATGGTTGCAAGCTGAAACGGACTGGAGAAAAAAACCTTGCCATGCCGAGGAACGAGGTAAAAACTGTAACCATTCGGCAGGGAAAAAGCGGACCACTCCCTGGACCGGGCCTTCCTGCTCAACTGCGATACTAATAGGTCCGGTACTATCCCAGCGCAAGTGGTCCGGGGCAATCATCAAACATTTAAAGCCGGCTTTTTGAAAGGTCTCGCTCAAAAAATGCATCACCTGTCGGTCATCCGAGTATGAAGTGGCATGAACGAAGGCAACCCTACCATGTTCCGGGATCAAAGAGCTAAAGCTATTGGTAAGCGCCGTCCCCACATCGCCATCGCTAATATAGCATGGAAAAAGACTTGCGGCCAACTGATTGAGCCGGGAAGCTTCCCCAAAGCCTCCGGGTACGTCGCTATTCACCTCTGATACCATCCAACCTTCTTTGGTAGGGTGGAAATCGAAACGCATCAAGCGGACATTCTGATCCGGATGGTATCGGCCTGCGCTTAAGGCCTTTTGAATCGGTCTTGAGAGACCCAGAACCGGATATAATTCCGGTCTTTTGGTTAACTCCATCTCCAATTCCAGGGTCTCAGCCGCAAGTTGCTCAGCCCATTGACAGAGTTGTTTTCCGGTTTTGGCGGAGATGATCGCGACTTGATCACCAATGGTGTTGACATCGCCAACTTGGGGGTCCCATTTATAGCATGAAAAAATAACTTGCCGGCGGAAGCAGGAGTACTTATCTGGTGGGATTGAGATCAGTTTTACCGGCGTTTTCATCGGTTAAGCCCTAACCCTAAAGGAATAACCAGCCCATAGTAGGGGTTTTCAGGTAGAGGCGGGACTAATAGAACAGCAATGATAGCCAAAACAATATAAAAAAGACCCCAGATATGCGCTGTAAAAGATAATGCTTCAATGGGTTTCGCGGGGTTATCCCTGGGCGAAACCTGTTGGACTAAGATTGCAATGATGGTCAATAATAGGACAGGCCAAGCGTCTTTAAATTCGATCACGGTTTTCAAAGCGGAACTCCAGTCTCCTGCTGCCCCACGGCCGCAAATGATGCCGCTGGCGATCAGATAATAGCCGGTTCGTATTCCAGTGGGAAGATCTCTTTCAATGGTGATTTTTTCAGATATCTCGCAACTCTTTTCAAGGATCATCATTAAACCGAACCAAACTACGGCTGCTAAACCCCCGGCAAATAACACGCACCACCAACCGGGTCCGTCTCCGATATTTGCCCCCGCATAAAAGGCGGCTAATCCGATAATTCCACAGGAGATTGTATATACGGCAGCTGGGTTTTGGCGTTCAACCGCATCGTCACGCCAGGAAATATCAAAAAGGTAAAAGAAGATTCCTCTCCCGGCAACAATCCAAGCAGCGCCGAAGATGATATAAAACCAAAGGTACCCGATATCTTCTCTAACATCAAAGGATGCCATAGTTTTCAATACATAAAAAATGCCCCCCCAAGCTATTAAGGGGATGATGCTTAACCAAAAAAGTCCGGGCCGTTTACGATTGAGAGAGTTAAATTTTCCAAGAGCCGCATACCATTTGTACCAACCCCAAGCGGCAATAGCAATACTAGTAATAAATACTAGGATTTCATCATCGCTCATATTTTACCTCCAGGCTGATCGGCTATATGTAATAGTTGAATCTTAGTAAGTTTTTTCGATGAAGAGTCGTAAGAAAAGTTTCACTCCTTGATTTTTTAAAACACAAAAAATAATTACCTAATTATAAGATAATTAATAATTCTTTTAGTTGGTTTAAAAACCCTCTATTAGTGGACTAAACTGATAGGCAAATTGTTTATTTTAAATCGCGTAACAAACAAATAACTAATGTACAATGAAATAGGCCCGTCTTACTTGCTAAAAAAAATCCCTTTACCAAAGGATCAATTCGGTAAAGGGAAATCAATAAAAGGAGGATTTCGAATGCCCACGTATTAAAGAATTAATAATACCAAGCTACTACTAATATAACATATAATTCCAAAGGTTACAATAAAAAGATTATTTTATGTTACAAAGTCTTTACTTAAACCCCATAATCCCCGGCTCAGCTAAAAGAAGATGTGATTCTCCTCCCAATCCGTTACGCCTAAAATCCGGAAATATACTGGAAGGATTTGTCGCAACAATACCGAATAACATATAATTACTAAAAACGGATGACCTAAGCTCAGCGGGGCAACTGTATTTTTTGGAGGAGAACTCTTGATGAACAAGATCAAACTGAACCGGAAACTGTTAGCGCTATTAATTATAATACCCATCATTACTTTAGCCTTTGGACCGGCTCACCAAGCACAGTGTTTGGCCGAAGAGAACGGTTCTTATCAAGGAAAGGCCGTTTCTCTTTATAAAAAGGTAATCGGTGGTTCCGAGTTTCAATCCTATATTGACCTTGCCGCTAAACAGGCCGATCAATTTGTTCAATTTGGGATGGAGTTTAGGGAACCCCAGATTTGGGATGCCGCATTGTCAATAGCCGTTAATGAGTTAGCCCTTCAACATGAACTATCCAAGCATGGGTCGGAACTGAAAGTAACCAAAGAAGAAGCGGAAGCATTTATCGGGAAGTTTCTCCACACCGAAGCCGAAGTAGAAGTATTTATGATTACAAATGGTTATACCAGTAAAACAGATTTAGTAAATACTATAATCAAAGATCTGGAATACCAAAAGCTATTTCTATTTAAAGCCCGGGAATTTAAAATGGAGGTTCCCGAGGCGGAAGTGCGGGCAGAGTTGGAGCGGATCACGGTCCGGCATATTTTGATCGGGTTCACTGACAGTGACGGTAAGACACTGCGCACTTCGGATCAAGCCTTAGCCCGAGCTGATGAAGTTTATCGGAAAGTGATAGCAGGTGGTGACTTTGAACAACTGGTCCTCGAATACACCGATGATCCCGGGACCAGGGCAACGGGTGGAGTGATCGGACCCATGTCTTTAGCGGATTTCGTCGCTAATATGGTTGGTGAGTTTACCGAGGGAGCTTTGGCGTTGAGTCTGGGAGAGGTTAGCAAACCCGTTAAAAGCCAATTTGGATATCATATCATCCGCATGGATCAACAGGGAACACCGGAAGGTGATCAGTATCTGGCTGAATATAAAGAAGTTGAAGACGAATTGTTATTTATTAAAGTCACCGAAAGTCCGGAATTGAATGAATGGATGGATCAGTTATTTAAAGAGGCCAGGGAAGCAATGATCATCCTAGATCCGGCGCTGCGGGCCTATCGCCTGAGTAATCAGGAAAAATGGGCGGAAGCAGCCAAATATTATCGAAAAGCTTTAAAAACTAAGTATTATGCGAAAAAGTGGGCTGTGTATCTAGATGCCGCCAATGCTTATCTGATGCTGCAACAACGGGCGAAAGCTTTGAAAGTGCTGGAAAAAGTGGCGGTAGAAGCTCAAAATACCTCCGAGTATCAGGACATGTTACAACGGGCCCATGGTTTAAATGAATAACCTTCCAGACCTGAGCCTTAAACTTTGATTTGCTTAAAAGATCCGATTATTTCTCGCCGGGAATGTCTCCCATGGATTTATCTACTAATCCGGTTCGACTTTCCCGGCAAATCCTTTTCCATGAAAATAACCGGTCCGGTCTTATTCAGTTACTTCTTGGGCTTGTTTTAGGCAAGCAATACAAATGTTCTTTCTTTTGAAAACTTTTAGTTCCTCTGTAACGCCGCAAAAGAAACAACTGGGCACATACTTTTCCAGCACAATCTTTCCCCCATCCGCGTACATTTCAAGGGAATCACCCTCACCCAGCCCCATGGCTTGGCGTAGATATATGGGAATAACTATTCTTCCTAGTCGATCAACTCTTCGGATCGCAAATCTTCTCATAACCCAACCCCCCATTTCAAATCCCCATAACAATCCAATTATACCATTTTATACTCTAAACTCAAAATCTCCTCGTTCAGCTGGGAGATATCGGAGTTTGGTAATAAAACTAACCAATTCAATAGCCAAGCTTAGCAAGATTCACTAGATTTTTTATCAAACAAAAGCGGTGAATCAAGTCACCGCTTTTGTTTCCAAAAATGATATCCGATACACCCAGCCAGGACTAATAGAATGAAAGGCCAGATATTGGTCAAAAAAACAATGAAGCCGAGTAAACCATTCCAACCGTTAACTAGGGCTTTGGCTAACCTTCCTAGGAAGCCGCTTTCAGCCCGAGGAAGCCGGTTCAGGGGTTGGTAAATATATAAGGTAACAGTGCTGTAAGCGACTTGGTCATTGAGATATCGTAGCCTTCCTTCAGTAGCCTCAATCTCTTCCCGGATTTGACCCAAACGGGATTCGACCTCTAAAATGTCCTTGACTGAAGCGGCTTGTTTCAAGACCGACAGATAGCGCTGTTCCACTTCACGTTTGGCTTTGAGACGGGCCTCAGTATCCACGAACTCCTCGGTTACATCCGTGGCATTAATGGATTTATGGTCCAAATAAGCTGCTTGGCCTTGGAGAGAGTCAATTAACCGGTCCAGGTTGGTGGCGGGGACCCGGATTACAATCTTGTTTCCAATGCGATCGGTCCGGTTGTGTTGGTCTTCCGAGGCGAGATAACCTTCATATTGCTTGACAATAGACAGGATTAACCCATGGCTTTTCTGATAATCTTTCACCTGGAAACGGAGGGAAGCAGTTTTAATGATTTTGAGGCCCGCCTCTTTGGCGCGGATTTGCTCAGGCGCCGCCTCTGACAGGGCCTTAGTTTTTAGGTCCGGGACGGCATTAGAAACAATAGGCCCATCTTGATCAGCGCTCCATTTGGAAAAACCGCCCTCCCGATATAATCCGGGAGACTTCAAAAGGTTAGTTACGGTAAAAATTCCTCCAATTATCAACAACAACATAATCGCAACCACAATCCACAATACCGGAGATTTCCCCCATTGTCTCATCAGGTTCGTCATTTTTTTTGACCCCCTTTAAATAGATTCCATTTTAAAGAACGTTAAGTCCGATCATTAATTCCCTACGGAAGATTTTACTTTAGCTAAACCTTTAATAACTGCGATTATCGCTTGAACTCCGTTCCCAGCTTGGTTTGATTCCATAGCTTCTAAATACTTGGTTTGAGAGCTGGATAATGAATTGATACTACTTAACAGAGATTCGGGGTTTAAATCCTCTTCCGGTAAGACCATACTAAATCCTTGTTTTTCAAAGGAACGGGCATTTAAAATCTGATCGCCGCGACTAGCTTGTTTAGACAAAGGGATGAGAAGATGAGGCTTTTTTAAGGCCAAAAGTTCAAAAAGAGTGGTGGCCCCCGCTCTGGAAACGACCAGATCTGATAGGGCCATTAAATGGGGGAGGTCTGCGTCAACATAGTCAAATTGCTTGTAGCCACTTAATTGGTTCAAAGCCGGGTCAAACCCGTTTTTACCGCAGAGGTGGCAAAGATTGAATTTAGCACTGATTTGATCTAAAATGCTCCGAATAGCTTTATTAAGGGTTTCCGAACCCTGGCTCCCTCCGATGACCATCAGTACCGGCTTGTCATCCTTAAATCCACAGATCCGTCTGCCTAGAGCGGCATCTCCTTGCAGCAGGTTTTTCCGTACCGGTAGTCCGGTTAAAATGCCTTTGCTAGGCGGGAGGTAACTTTTAGTCTCCGGAAAGGTATAGCAAATTTTAGTAGCAAAAGGAATTGAAAGCCTATTGGCAAGGCCCGGGGTGATATCGGATTCATGAATCACAGCCGGGATCCGGTAAATCCAAGCAGCCCATACTACCGGCGAGGAAACGAACCCGCCTTTACTGAAGACCACCTGGGGCTTAACTTTGCCGATTAGCGCTAAGGCTTCGGAAAATCCCCTGATAATTTGAAATAAATCCGTCAGGTTTTTAAAGTCCAAATAACGGCGGAGTTTTCCGGCGTGGATCCCATGATAGGCAATGCCTAAAGGAGCGGTTAATTGGCGTTCCATGCCTGCCTTGGTTCCAATATAATGCACTTCAAAACCGGCTTTGGTTAACTCCGGAACCAGGGCAATATTTGGCGTAATATGTCCGGCAGTTCCTCCACCGGTAAGAATGATCCGCACGTGAGTTCCTCCTTAAAAAAGCGCAAATGGTAAGAAGAATAAATTTTACTCTCCTTAGGTTTATATCTTGATTATATGACTCTGAAGATAATTATTTCCTGCTACCCTAATCAATTATAATATTTTACCTAAAAATTGTTTATCCGCTGATTTTTGGGATTGGCGAAAAGATCCGACCATCGTCCGGGGCTCAATATTCCAATATTTAGGAAATTGTTTCACGATAAACACCCTTTTTTTCCCTGAGAAGAGAATGCGCCAAAACATTAATTCGGAAATGAAGCCGTCCCATCTGATTTTTAAAGTTTATTTTCATTTTTTTGTTTCAATTATAACTTACCTTCAATCAAGATGTAAAGGTTTTGTCATTGGAGAGATAACCTGACGGTTTACCTTCGAACGGAATATTAATAATCCACTTTTGCTTAGGTTAATATAACTGAAAGTTAATGATATCAGACCGAGGTGGACCGGAAAATGAAAACTATTGAAAAATCTGCGGATTTTCAGAGCCATATCTGGGATGCAACTTCCAATGACCCTTTGAAAATTGAAGAGTTACTTAGAGAAGAACTAACTGAAAGTCAAGGGATCCATGAGGAGATCTGTCACCATCTATTAAGAGCGGGAGGAAAAAGGGTTCGTCCGTTGTTGGTTTACCATTGCGGACTGCTTTTCGGCCCAGAAACAGAAGACTTGAAGCGAACCGCAGTTGCGGCTGAGTTAATCCATATGGCATCCTTAGTCCACGATGATATCATCGACGGCTCCGATTTTCGGCATAACCAACCGACTGCCCATCTGATCTGGGGTAATCAGCGGGGAGTGTTGGCTGGAGATTACCTTTTTGCCAAGGCTTTTGGTATCTTAGCCGCAAACAAGTCTACTCAACCGCTTAGGTTGATGGTGGGCGCGATTCAAAACATGTGCCGGGGAGAGATTAACCAAGATCGGGAACAGTTTAGTTCAATGATTGGGATCGAAGCATATTATGACCGGATCGCTAATAAAACAGCGGCGCTAATCGAGGCCTCCTGTATGGCCGGGGCAGTGGTAGCTGGAGCTAACCCTTTGCAAATCGAAGCTATTGGCCGGTTCGGGCTGAACTTGGGTTTGGCATTCCAGATTATCGACGATATCTTGGATCTTTGCGGAGATGAGCAGAAGATGGGTAAGCCCAAGTATACCGATTTGATTAAAGGTAATCTGACCTTACCCGTTATTTTACTGAGGGAGCAGCCCCAATATAAAGAGTGGCTAAGGGAAGTGTTCCAAGAGAAAACTATCACTAACTCAATTTTAGTGGAGATCGAAACTGCAGCCAAGGATGGAGGCATAACTGAACGGGCTTATGCCATCGGCGTATCCCATCTTGACCAGGCCCGCACAGTTTTGCAAAACTTCTGCGACAATCAGGCCCGTAAATTTTTAGAAGGCCTCACTTATATGTTGCAAGCGAGGGCAAATTAGGATCAAAATCCTCTCTCAGAGCTTATTGAAAAACCTCAGTAAACCGCAAACCCCATGGTACAACCGAGATTCGAGTCCACCTTGGCGGACCAAGTAAAGACTGTTATTTTTAAGTTCGGGAGTGAGGGCTTTAGGATCAGAAAGGTACATTGCCAAAAGACCCCTGATTACAGTGAGGTGAAACCGGCGCTGGGGAAGATATCGACAGGCTTGGATTGACTGCTGAATGAAAAAGGCCAATCTCTCCAGGCATTCGGAACTGGTTTCATATTTGATGGTGAAATTATAATCTCCCATTTTCTCATCTTCAGCGGCATCAATGAAATAATCCAACAAGATATGTAGGCCGGTTAGCCATGGAAAGTAGGCGGCATCGATGGCCGCTACAACTTTAGCAGTTAAGGCCGGATTTGAAGAGACAGCAAAGAGGAGAAACATGCCCAGAGTTGATCCGGTGGCGGCCGCATATTCCCACCAATAGATGGCGGTGGCGGGATTAAGGTTTTGCTGGGCCCAGTCACGTAAACGGTTTTCCCGAGTTTCCACGGCTAAGTGTTTGTAGGACTGTAACTCGGAGTATCTTTGGACATATGCGGTGATTTTCGGCAGGACCAGGTGATAAGAGGGTTGTTTTTTAAGCTGCTGACGGCAGGTTAGTACCAATTTTTCCAGGTAACCTTGATCATTTTTAGCGGGATAGTAGCGGTAATAATCTGAGATGGGACGATCCGGGTCGACTGCCTCCGCCATGGCCAGGTGCAGTTGGAAAAAGGCTTGTTCATCGATGACTCCAGCCCGGTCGGAGAGATTATCAAGATAATCGCTGATAGTCTGTAAGGCGACAATGAAGCGGATGGTAGGGGCCAATTCCGTCCCTTGGTGAAGGGCGTAAACACTGCCGCCCTGGGCATGGAATTTTTTAGACCGGAGGCTTGATAAAGCTTGAGTCCGTAATTCCCAATCCGGGATTTGCTCCGCTTTAGCACTCCAATAATCCAGCTCCCTTGAGACGATGGGAAATACTTTGAAAACAAAATTTACAATCATTTAATACTCGATTCATTAGTTTATTTTGGACGGATATGTTTTGGTAACGCCCCTAAAGACAAGTATCTTCCCGGAATGAATTTTCATACTTTATAATACTGGCTGAAAGAAGGAAAAAGAATAATTATAGAAAATAATTTATGATCGAAACCTTGTTACACTTAAAAACCAAAAAATTTTACCCGAAGGGGTAATGGATTTTGAAAAGATTATAAAGGGGCGAGGAATATTAATAATTTAGTTTACGCCAAAAACTTATTCAGTGCGAACCATACCATTGCTTGGGATATTTTTAACGGAATCGAATATGCTTGGGAAGCACTGCCCAGGATTGAGCCTTTCCTCAAAGAACTGGCAACACGTTTACCGGGAGATTTTGAACAAATCGCCGCCGGTGTTTGGGTAGGAAAGGGAACGGAAATCGATGAATCCGTCAGGATCAAAGGACCGGCGATTATCGGTTATGATTGCGCGATCAGGCATACGGCTTATATCCGGGAAAATGTAATTATCGGAAACGGAGCGGTGGTCGGCAACTCTACCGAACTTAAGAATGCGCTGCTCTTTGATAAGGTAGAAGTCCCCCATTTCAATTATGTCGGTGATTCGATTCTTGGCTACAAAGCTCACCTTGGGGCGGGAGTGATTCTTTCCAATTTAAAATCGGCGAAAGATCAGATCAAAATTGCTATTGAGCCCGGTGGTACTCTTAATACCGGCTTAAAAAAGTTCGGGGCGTTAATTGGAGATTTAACCGAAGTCGGCTGTAACTCGGTTTTGAATCCGGGAACAATCATCGGTAGAGAAAGCATGATCTATCCGTTGACCATGGTTAGAGGGATTGTCCCGGAAAAACATATTGTGAAGAACGATGGGAAACTCACCCCTAAAACTACATAGCTAGCAGAAAATAAGTTATTCAATAAATCTGATACCACAGGAAGGGCAGGTGGTATCATTCAAACTTACTCGCTATTTACTAATAAATTCCTTTAAAATTAAAGAAACCAGGCCCGATTCTGCCCCTATTGGCCTGGTTTCTTGTTGATAAAGATAGCTGACTTTAAGGGGTAACTGTCATGATTTGGCGGGCAATCTCCGGATAGCGCGCTACAAACTTCAACTCCCTTTCAGTCAAGGGTTTCTGGGTATGGACATTGGCGTAACGGACCAGATCCAATAAGTTGCGGGCTTCCTCGTCATTGTTGAACTCAATCTCCATTTTTTCGTAGACATTCCGAAAACCTTTGATTCCCCCATATTCTCCGGTGGTGATCATCCGGCCGGTCTCGATGATTTCCGGCTCGCCCCGGCCCAGTTCCTCATAGTCATAAAGTTCATAGTTTTTGCGGTCTTTTAAGGCCCCGTCGGCGTGAATACCGGATTCATGAGCAAAAGCATTCCAACCGACCCCCACTTGATTAATGGGAATCGGAACATTGAAGGCATAGGAAGCGTATTTGGCCAATTGCCAACTCTTGGAGAGATCGATCTTCGGATCAAGCTGATATTTACCGATAAAACCGCTGGATTTTAAAATCGCTAGCAACACTGAAACCAGATCGGCATTACCGGCCCGTTCGCCCATACCGTTGACAGTGGTATTGATATAGGCGTCAACTCCGGCGTCAATTGCGGCTTTGGCGCCGGCCACTGAGCAAGCTACCACCAGCCCCAGATCATTATGACAATGGAGCTCGATATCGATTTTTACTTGGGAGGCGATGGTTTTGACCCGTTCGTAAATGGTGAAGGGATCGTCATATCCCAAAGTATCGCAATACCGGAACCGATTAGCTCCGGCAGCTTTAGCCTGAGCAGCGAACTCAACTAGAAAGTCCAAATCCGATCGGGAAGCATCTTCAGCATTAACTCCAATACCGGTGGCGCCCAGTTCCCGCCCTAATTTAACCGCAGCGATCATCTCAGCGCTCACATCGGCTTTGGTCTTTTTCCCGCCAAACTTTTTTTCGATCAACTGTTGGGAAGTGGAAGCCGAAAGGTTAATATGTTTCAATTTGGGGACCAAAGAAAACGCATCTTTGATATCAGACGGGATTGCCCGCAGCCAGCCTTCGAGTTTCATAGGGGCTAATACACCTGCAGCAGCCAATTCCAAGTTAGCGTTGAGATAATTGGTCTCATGCTTGGCAGTGGGAAAACCAAATTCGCTTTGGAAAATACCCATTTCATTCAACATCAGGTTGATGATGGTTTTTTCAAGTTTGGCCAATCCCAGCCGGGAGGTTTGGACACCGTCCCGGTTAGTGACGTCGATAATTCTGATCATATTAGCCATAAGGCTTCCTCCTTTGGTGGTCCGGTCTAAAATTTTATAAATATTCTTATCCGTAAATATATATTATTTATAGAAAATACACTACAATTGAATATTTGTCAAGGTTTAATTGAAAAATACCAAGTCCGGATCGGCTGATAAATATGAATAAATATAAAGGAAACCCGATTTTTGACTGGTGGCTAATTCACCCCTATTGCCTCTTTCAAAAGAAAGTGGTATAATTCATTAAAATTTATTTAAAAGCAATGACGGAGACGACTAAACCCTTTGCGGTGACAACAGAGAGCGGGTGGCGCTGTAAACCCGCCGGACGCGACTGGTGAATTACCCTCCCGAGCCTTGGGACGAAACCTGATTGGCAGTAGTCTTAAATGGGTCCGCCCATTATCGCGGTTAAAGGTAAGCTGTTTTAATCATTTAGCTTACGAAATAAGGTGGTACCACGGCCCTTCGTCCTTATGTTTGGATGAGGGGTCTTTTTATTAGTAAAGAAGACGGAAGACAGAAGATAGAAGTTGTGGGTTGAGTCCGTAATAAATTAACTGTAGTAAAGCATATTTTTCGGAGCAAAATTGTCTTCTTCTGTCTCCTGAATTTTATATTCCTATTAACTTCAAGGAGGCAAATTCAATGTCCGTATTGAAAATTTTAGAAGAACGCGGGTTCATTAAACAAACCACTCATCAAGAACCTTTATTTGAACTCCTGGAAAAGGAGCAGGTGACTTTTTATGTAGGTTTCGATCCCACCGCCGATAGTTTGCACGTTGGGCATATGCTGCCGGTGATGGGGATGGCCCATATGCAGCGAGCCGGACACCGTCCCATCGCAATTCTCGGCGGGGGCACGGCTATGATCGGTGACCCCAGCGGTAAGACTGATATGCGCAAAATGCTCACCCAGGAAACCATCGATCATAATGCAGCTTGTTTCAAAAAGCAGCTCTCCCGGTTCATTGATTTTGATAATGATCGGGCTTTGATGGTCAATAACGGCGAATGGTTATTAAAACTAAATTACATTGATTTTTTACGGGAAATCGGTTCCCAGTTTTCGGTGAACCGGATGTTGACCGCCGAGTGTTTTAAGTCCCGGATGGAAAAGGGACTTTCATTCATCGAATTCAACTATATGTTACTCCAATCCTATGACTTTCTAACTCTTTTCCGGAAGTACGGTTGTAGGCTCCAGATGGGCGGGGATGATCAGTGGTCCAACATACTTTATGGGGCGGATCTCATTCGGCGGCTGGAAGGGAAAGAAGCCTACGGGCTTACCTTCCCCTTATTAACCACTTCCAGTGGGAAGAAAATGGGAAAGACCGAGGCCGGCGCAGTGTGGCTTGATCCTGAGAAGACCAGTCCTTTTGATTTTTATCAATATTGGCGCAATACCGAGGATCAGGATGTTGAGAAATTTTTAAGGCTTTATACTTTTCTTCCCATGGATGAAGTTCGGCGTTTAGGCGCTTTGAAGGACCAAGAGATTAATGAAGCCAAAAAAACCTTGGCTTATGAAGTAACCAAACTGGTCCATGGCGAAGAGGAAGCCCGTAAGGCTGAAGCGGCAGCCACTGCCTTTTTTAGCGGCGCCGGAAACCAGGACGACATGCCGACTATCGAACTCCCTCAAGCTGAATTGGCAAAGGGCTTAACCATAGTCGACCTGGTAGTCTTGGCCGGATTGGCCGATTCTAAGAGCGAAGCCCGGCGCTTGGTCATCCAAGGAGGAATTTCCCTGGGACCGGAAAAAGTGACGGAGTTTAGCCGGGTGATTAGCATTTCTGATTTCAACGATGGAAAATTATTGTTGAAAAAGGGCAAGAAGCAGTTTCAAGTTGTTAAACTTAGTTAGGTAATAGGTAATAGGTAATAGGTAATAGGTAGGAGTTTAGCTTGGATGGTTTTGGCATCTGATAAGCGATCCCCTCTTTGAGCGCATATATTGGCACGAAGGGGGGATTTTATGCAATTGGCCAAACTAGATCGATCATTGTTCTTGCCGGGGGTAGTTCCGGAAATGCTTAGTCCCGAATTTTGGTTGGAGCGATTCCCGGATTTTGATCTCGATCACCAGTGGATGGGAGCTGTTAAGGACCAGCCCAAACTGGCATTGAGCGATTATTTCGCTAATATTGCTCACCGACTCAGAAATTTATCTAATAAAAATGGTTTACTACCGGAAAAGATTATCGATAACTTCATTCAATGGGACTGGCCGGAATATGGGTTGATGACCCAATCCGGAGATTTAAAACTGTTGCCTTGGGAGAGCCCGCTTTTTTTATCAAATAAAGAAGGACCCGACTTGGACCGGAACCAATTGAGCGGACTTGATATCGGAGACCGGGTTGTTGTCTTTGGTTTATCAATCGATGGCCAATGGTATCTTACCGTTACTGATGCCGGTACCGGCTGGGTCAAACGGGAGATGGTCGGAATCGGTCCGGAAATCCAGGTCCGGAATTTCCTAAGCGGGCGATCCCGGATGGTTCTGCTCGACCCTGCTTCAAGAATTCAAACGAAAAATTCAGTTATCAAAGCCAGTATGGGTTGTAGTTTTCCCATCAATGATTACTCGCGGCGGACGGTTCTGATCCCCCACCAAAACGCCAAGGGAAACTTGGAGTTTATTATCGGAATCATTAAGGATGGAGCGATCCGGAACCATCTGCCCAAAACAGCTTATCATCTAATTCGGCAAGCCTTTAAATATCTTGGTCATCCCTATGCCTGGGGTGATCGGGATTCGGAAGGTTGCGGCCGCGACTGTTCCCGTCTGATTAGGGACGTGTTACGGACCATGGGTTTTAATCCGCCCCGTAATTCCCAGGAACAATTAATCGTCGGCCAAAAAAGGATCAATCTTGCCGGCTTGAATAATAGCCAACGCATAACCCGGTTAAAAAGGCTGGCGCCCGGCGCTTTGCTTTTTACGCCTGAGCATGTAATGATCTTTTTAGGAGAAGTTCAGGGTGAAGTCTATATTATTCACGCCCTCTTTAAATACCTGCGCCCAAAAAAAAACGGGCAAGAGCCGGTGATAGTCAAACGAGTAGCCGTTTCCGGGCTGAAATTGGGAATGGGAACCGACGGCGGTTCATTATTAGAGCGGTTAACGGAGGTTGTTGAAGTTTAACAAGAAAATTTCCCCGGAAATATTGGGTTAACGTTTTAACGGCGACAAATCCCGGGTGATCGTCCCGGTACTCAGCAGTTCTTCGATTTTAAAAGTACCGCATTTACGGCCGTTGAGAAAGCCGTCCCATGCGGCTTGAGCCAACATTCCATCGTTTAGTAAGTCAAACAGCCATTCCGAACAATGCTCGGGATCATCTTGGACAAATCCGGCCCGATGTTCCAGAAGCCATTTGCGGTTCCAATGTTCGTGGGAGCCTAAAGGCGGAGCGATAATAATCGGAATGCCCAACGCAGAGTAGAAAGAAAGTTCAGAAGGCTTGGTCCATAAAATATCGGTAGTTCTCAATAAAGCGTTGAAACGGTGGAAGTATTTCTCCCGGCTAGTATTATAGATAATATTTACGCCTAATCCAATTTCTTCCTCAAGCCCATATTGTCGGAGAGCGTTTTGAAAATACTGTTCTACATCGGCACGAATTCCCGCAACTAGATTCAACTTAATCTGGCGTGACTTAATTTTAGCGCGGAGGCTTTTGATAATCTTGACTCCGATTTCTTTTTGGGCCCCAGCGCCACCTACGGCAAAGGTCAGCGTTAAACTGCGGTTGCTTTGTTTAGAGCAGTTCTCCGGAAGCAGATAATGTTCGACCTCCACCCGATGAAGTGCCCAAAATCGTCCTTTAGGGTCGAGATAATTAAGACGCTGGGCCAAATCAAGCTTGAGTATTTCCAAATCAGGACTGCCTATATTTTCCTTAGGAAGTGGAAAACCGGTTAGAAAAATCTGTTCATCAGCAATACCGTATTCTCGAAGCCGCTTAATGGCATGGCTGCAAGGGGCCAAATAAATGATCTTACATTGGGAAGGTTTGTCCGGGACCCAAACCCGATTAAGATCCGTATCGGTAATTAACAGATATACCTTTGAATAACCGCGAGCTTCGGCGGCAATGGCTACCGCAAAAAAAGTGGTTATAATCGGTAGGTTGGTGGGTCCCAATAATTCGACCAGGGTTTCCCCGAGGCCTTTTTTGATCAAGGACTTTAAATATTTCACTTGGATAGTTGGGGTGGAAAGGTCCCGGAAAGGGTAATAAGGGTTAATCTCCTGAAACCGGTCCATCAAACCGAAGAGAAACCCGCCGATGATTGGGACATGGTTGATCCCGGAGATGCCTTCATAGATATGCCTCATTTTTGCCCAAAGCTTACACTCTTTTTTGCTGGCATATGCCGGGGAACCGGCGGTAATAATCTGATTACCCCCCAGATCTTTTAAGGGGTAAGCTGCTCTTTGGTGTCCCAATCCCATATCTGCCGCTATAATCCATGCTTTTTGATCCGCTGAGGTTTTTAGATTCATTGATCCTCTATCCTCCAAGATTAATTAGATCGACATAATTACACTATTATTATCGGCAGATAAGGTCTATTACTGAAGGGTTTTTAGTTTTGAGCTGGTGAAAAAGGAGTTTTATAAAAAACATGGAATAATGATCAGCCGGAAAAATAAGAAGAAAAAGATAGTAATCTTCTTAATTTTTGCCGATAATGATCTGGGAGGCTTTTTTAATGAAACTTCGGAATAAATGTCATATATTTTTTGGCATAACTGGTATTACACTAATATTGTTGACAATAATTGCATATTATCTTTTATTTTGTGAAAAAGAAGCAATAATTAGTTTTAACAATAATCCGGCCAATGCTTTTCTATTGACTACTCTCTTATTATTAGTAGGCGCATTCTTAGTTACTTTTTTGGCAAGTAAAGCTTTTTGTAAGTTAACGGTCAACCGCATTCAGGAACTTAACCAGTATTTAGAGGCCATCGCCAGTGGTAAGCCTATGAAATTAAAAGAAGACAATTATAAAGACGAAATGTCCGAACTCCGAAATACGATTGTTGATGCCTATCAAAAAATGCTCAGATCCCGGGGTGAGCTCGAAAATAATTGTCAACAATTGGTCGAAACCAATCAAAAACTAGAGTCAAGATATATCCAAGCTTATAACCTTCAGCTAATTCAAGAGGAAATCAGTAGGGAATTGGATATTGACAAATTATCCAAAAAAACGGCTGATATTATCATGGGCCTTTTCGGAAGCAAACGCTGTTTAATTTATATGGCCGACGATGAGAATGAAAAATTAATCGCGAAAGCTTTTTCGGGTTCCATGGGAAAAGACGCGCCTAATAAGGTGATCAGCTATAATGCTAGAAATATCGTGGCCCGTTCCTGGCGGGAAAAGGAGATCTTCACCGAAAAAGATGCTAAGCCGAAAGAATTGGCTGAACTTAACAAAAGAAACATTCATAGTCTCCTGATTGTGCCGCTAATTGGAAGGCAGGGAAGGGTAGGGATAATGTTATTAGAGCACGAATTAGCCGGTGGGATCAATAGTGAGTCGATTAAATTTGCTCGAATTGTAGCCCAGGAACTCAGTCTGTCGGTGGAAAACGCCTACTTATATGATAAGATGAGACAAATAGCAAATCAGGACGCGCTTACCGGAGTATATAACCGGCTCTATTTAATGACCTATATGGAGGAGATTTTTGTAAATAACCCTAAAATGGTTTCAGTGTTAATTTTCGATATGGACCATTTTAAACATGTTAACGATAAATTTGGGCATTTAGCAGGAGATATGGTCTTAAAAACTACCGCTAGCTTAATACGGAAAATGTTGCCCGCTGGAATAATGGCCCGTTACGGTGGAGAAGAATTTGTGATTGTCCTCCCCGAGGTCGGTCAAGAGGAGGCTTTCCAGTTTGCCGATTCGATCCGGCAAATAGTTGGTCATAATCAATTTTTTATTTCAAAAGAGAAGTCAATCAAAGTGACGATTAGCATCGGGGTAGCCACGTATCCGTTAGTTTCCAGCAGTTATGAAGGATTATTACAGCTTGCCGATAAAGCATTATATGAAGCTAAAAACTCCGGCCGAAACAAAGTTTGTGTTGCTGAGACCGCCACTTCCGACTCCTAACTTCCAGCTTCCCCTATTCCTCATCTTTGGAGGTCCATTTTTAGAGTAGTTATCCGGATAGTGATTGAGAAGTTAAATATGGCAAAGTTTTTACATAATTGAAAAGAATATGTGAAAACTTTTACGACTACTTGAAGAAAAATAATAGAAAAGATATAATGACAACAGAATATTTTGGAGTAGACGGGAGGAAGTTTGATGACTGAAAGAGTATATAATTTTTACCCCGGTCCGGCGACTCTTCCATTGGAGGTCCTGGAGGAAGCTCAAAAGGAGCTTCTTAATTTTCATAATACCGGGATGTCGGTTTTGGAAATAAGCCATCGGGGAAAAGACTATGAGGCGGTCCATAACGAAACCGAAAGTCTTTTTAAAGAGCTTTTAAAGGCCCCCGATGATTACCGGGTGTTATTTATGGGCGGCGGCGCCAGTACTCAATTTGCTTTAGTGGCGCTGAACTTTTTAACTCAAGGAACTGAAGCCGACTATATCGTAACCGGCAGCTTTGCTCAAAAAGCCCAAGAAGAGGCGGCCCGAATTGGTAAAGCGAATATCGCAGCTACCACTAAAGACGATAATTTTAATCGGCTTCCTGAGAAGGGTGAAATTAAACTCAGCAAGGCCCCGGTTTATATTCATATGACTTCCAACAATACAATTTACGGGACCCAATGGCAGGAGATACCTACGTTTGATGGGATACCTTTAATTGCTGATGTGTCCAGCGATATTCTTTCCCGACCTTTTGACGTATCCAAATTCGGTTTAATATACGCCGGGGCTCAAAAGAATCTGGGGCCGGCAGGAGTAACCTTAGTTTTAATCAGCCCGGACATGCTGGCCAAAGCTAATAAAAACTTACCGGTTATTTTTCAATATGGTACTTTTGCTAAGAATGATTCTCTTTACAATACACCTCCCGCATTCGCCATTTATCTGATAAATTTGGTTTTAAAATGGATTAAGCGAAACGGCGGTTTAGATGCTATGGCTAAAAGAAATCAGGAAAAAGCCGGTTATATCTATGACGCTATTGATAACAGCGACGGTTTCTACCAGGGCCATGCCCGCAAAGAATGCCGTTCCTTGATGAATGTTACTTTTAGACTGCCTAATGAAGAATTGGAAAACGCCTTTGTCGCTGAGGCTAAAAAAGCAAATTTAATAGGGATCAAAGGACATCGCTCCGTAGGTGGAATGCGGGCTTCAATTTATAACGCAATGCCGATGGAAGGATGTAAATGTTTGGCGGAATTAATGAAGGATTTTGCCAAAAAGAACGGGTAAATATAGCAGAAAATCCTTAAGCAGGCTGTGCCTGTGTTAATTATGGATTTTAAAAAATCCGGGTTAATTCGTGTTAATCCCGTCTGGAACAAAGTTATTTAAAAGACGGGATTAACGGGACTGACCGGATTTTTTGCTTTTAAGTAGTCACCTACCCCGGCTGCTCGGGCACAATCGAAGATGGAAATAGGGTCAAAGATCATTTCTAAATAGATAGACTCTCCTCTTTTCCACCGGAGCGCATTAAAGGATGAAAATGAGTCTAGTCTTCTAAGTCTAAACCAGACCTATCTCCCAGGACGGGACGAAGTCGCGATAGACAAGGATGTCTATTCAAAGGCTAGGGGATCGGTGTTACTTTCATGTATTGTAAGTTAGGTTTCGAAGCAAATCCAACAATCGGCTTAGGATTCAAGCCAATTCCCTTTAAGGGGAAGGGTCGCTTTTAGAACCGGATGCAAGTTAAAGTCAAATCCATAATTTGCCGATAAAAGGAATGAAAAATTGATCAACAGGGGAGACCGATGAAGTTAAACCGATGGATGAATAGAGTTTTAGTTCTTGCACTCGTTCCTTTATTAACCGCTTCCGGGTTTGCGGCGGACAATCGAATAGCAGTAAACATCAAAACTTTAGCCGCGAACATTGTCCAACAGTTTGGCGGTGTAGAACTAAGAGTCGCTGCAGTTCGGGATGATCAAGTATATTTAAACGCCGGTAAGAATAAATTCATTTCAGAAGGGGCTATTTATCAAATTATCGTGGATGGCCTCCCTTTTAATGATCCGGCCAGCAGACGCAGACTGGGAAATATTGAGATTGTCGTTGCTGAAGTTCAGATTATTACTGTTCGGGATAATTATTCCATCGCTCAAGTTTTAGACCATAGTTGGGGTGAAAGGGATCTGGCGGTGGGGCAAAGGGCTATCCCCCAAAGATCTAAAATTTCAATTGCCATAATTCCCTTTGAATATCTCAATTCATTCGATGAGACCACTCCGAGAATCGCTCAAGAGATAATGGCGGCTGAATTAATCAATAGCGGACTTTTTGTGGTAGCCGGGGCCGCTAAGGCCAAGGAAGCAGCTGATCTTCTTCAACCGGATTCTCCGGGAACGGTCCAATTCAGTAAAGGTATCGGGAGAATGTTGGGGGTGGAATATGTATTGTATGGATTTATTATTGATTCACCGGGATATATGGAGATTCAATGCCGAGTCCATAGCGGGTTGGAAGGGACCGGTGTCGCTGCAGCCAATATTCGAATTGAGTCCGAATTTTCCGATCCGCAACAATGATATGGTTTAACGGAAATGAATGGGTGAAAACCGTGAAACGAAATCAATGGTTGCTATGTTTGTTTTTTGTGATCGGATTTTTGGGACCCCAATTTTGGGAAATTACCAGGAGCCGCCATATAGGGGCCTCCACAGAAGAGAGCTTTGATTCTTTGACCTTAAATGCCGTTGGAGATCTGGTAATGCATCTTCCGATCGTCAATTCAGCCCGAAAATCCGATGGTTCTTTTGATTTTCGCCCTATTTTCGCTAATATTCGGCCTTACCTGTCAAAGGCTGATCTGGCTGTGGCCGTCCTTGAAACCCAACTTGAAGCTCCGGACCAACCTTATAGCGGTTATCCTTGTTTCAATTCTCCCGGCGCTATTGCCGATGCGATGCTTTGGAGTGGCATTGATTTGGCTTTTTTGGCCCACAATCATTCACTGGACCAGGGTGTCATCGGCATCCAACATTCCCTTGCTTATTTAGACCAAATCGGACTGGCATACACCGGCTGTAGTTCCAATCCCGAAACGCCAAGGTATCGGATTATCGAAAAAAACCGAATTAAACTGGCGTTTTTTTCTTATACAACTACTACCAATGGAATTTTTCCGCCCAAAGGAGAAGAATGGGTAGTAAACATGTTGGATTATGACCAAATTACCAAAGATATTGCTAAAGCAAAAATGGCCGGAGCTGATGGAATCGTATTTGGGCTTCATACCGGTGTTGAATATCAGAGAGAACCGTCCCTTGAACAAATTGAAATTATTGAAAAGTTGTTGGCTTTAGGAGTAGATATTATACTGGGCAGTCATGTTCATGTGATTCAGCCTATTGAAGTAGGCGCTGTAAAGCAGATGGCTCCGGGACGATACCGGACTTATTTTGTAGCCTATTCGCTTGGTAATTTTTTATCCAATCAAAGGTGGCGCTATAGTGACTGCGGCTTAATGGTTAGTCTCAAATTAGTAAAAAAACCAACCTCTCCGGGGATTCTAATTGATTGCGCCTCTTATCTGCCGTTATGGGTTCACCGTTATCAAGTAGGAAAACAAATCCGTTATCAAATAATACTCCTAGACCAGGGTGGGGCCTATCGGGCTCGATTTCAAGGGCAGCCGGATCTTCTGAATCAACTGGATCAGGTGAAACAGGACACTGATGAAATAATAAAAGGTTGGCGCCGCAGACCCTGAAACAACAGAAAGGAGATTGGTTTTCTATATTCGGCTGGGAGACAATCATCGAACCGATCTAAATATATTATTTAAGTTTTGAGGAGAAGACCATGGGACTAATCCGCTCAACAATAATTAAAGTGTTTATTATTCTAATAATAGTTTTCCCTGTGTTTATAAGCCTGAAGACAGTGGCGGAAACCGGTGCGGAAGCTGAACCCCCTATTATACCAGTTCTTGTTTATCACCGGGTCATTTCAAAAGTAACGAGTATTTACGATTTCACCCCGGAACAGCTGGAAGAACATTTGAAATATATCAGGGATAACGGTTATACTCCGATTACAGCCCTTCAGATGGTCGAATCAATGGACAACCCCGAACAGTTACCCTCAAAACCGGTAGTATTGACATTTGATGACGGACATAAAAGCCATTACAGTAATGTTTATCCTTTGCTAAAAAAGTATGGTTATCAAGGCACTTTTTTTGTTTATACTGATGTGATTGCCGAAAAAAGCGAAAAACAATTGACTTGGGATGAATTGCGGGAAATGTTGCAAGACGGAATGGATATCCAAGCCCATACTAAGTCACACCCTTATTTGACCAAAATTTCAAAGCATGAAACCGAAGCGGCATATCAAAAGCGACTAACTAATGAACTCCAAGCCTCCAAATTAGTTATTGAAGAGCAATTGCAGGAAGAAGTCAAATTATTGGCCTACCCATACGGCTGGTTTAATCAGTCAATTGAAAATGTAGCCTTTCGAGCCGGATATCGGGGAATATTCACAGTAAACTGGGGGACCAATTTACCTTCGGCTGATTGCTCTAGGCTAAAGAGGCGGGTAATGGAGAATAAAATGACTAAGGAAGAGTTCGAAACAATTCTTACCGCCCGCCCATTGCCGATAGAGATTATCTATCCGGAAGACGCGGGGATCATTAATAAAGCTCCGGAGATTCAGTTTAAAATCCCGGGCTTTGCCACTGATAAAGTTGAAATCAAAGTACGTTCCTTGGTTGCCGAAATAGCTCGAAATGAAGACGGTGTTTTTGTTTGGTCCGGTTTGCAAAAATTAACCCCCGGTTACTATCTGATTATAGTTAAAGGGCATGACCATGAAAACCGGCCTTTCATTAATTCCTGGGGGTTTGAATATCGTTAGTACCTTTGAGCTCAGTCTCTCAAGTTCTTAGAATCAAGATATTGGCGGGTTATTTCCAGGAGACGGTTTTCTTGGTTTAAATCCGGTTCTTCAATAATTTGTTCATTAAGATAGCTTAATATTTCTCCCATCAAAGGCCCGGGTTTAACACCAAGTTTTTCGATTAAGTCAGCTCCGTTGATAGCAAGTTTACTGCCATTTTTCGATTCAGATTTTGATCTGAGAACTGCTAGGACCCGTTGGGATAAGTCCTTCCAATGTTCCAGAGTTTTAGGGTTGATTTTTCCGGTAGCAATAATATCGGCGCGTCGCAGTTCCAATAGGTCCGGGATATTTTCCGGCCCAATATTGGAGATGAGCCTCCGGACAGCTGAGTCACTGATGTTGGGTTGGTAAAAAAACATATGCCCATTGATGAGTAAGGATACTTTTTGAATCAGTTTCTTCGGATAACGCAGTCTTTCTAAGATCACCCGACTCATTTCGGCGCCGGCCCGTTCGTGTCCGTAAAAATGGGGCCCGGTTTTGGTAATGGTCAAGGAGGCTGGTTTAGCGATATCATGCAATAAAGCGGCCAGACGAAGCGGTAGTAACCGCTGGATAGCTGCGGCGGCGGAAAAAGAATGTTCTCGAAGATATGAATATAACCGGGATTGAGCTTTATCGGCCGAATAGAATTCCGGGATCAGCTCCAAAAGTAAGCCGCTTTTAGCTAAGCCGGCCAGCCCTTTACGGATCGAAGCGCCTAATAACAATTTAGAGAATTCATCGCGAATTCTTTCATAACTGACGAATTTAGCCCATTCCGGATTGATGGCGCCTTCGGTTTTCCGTTCCGCCGCTAAAGAATGGGAAGCTAAAAACCGGTAAAAACGAAACATTCGTAATCCATCTTCACGGAAACGGTCGCGGGGATTGCCAACCGCCTTTAATAAGCGCCGATAACAGTCAGCCCGGCCATTGAAGGGATCGATTAATGCTTGGGTTTCAAAATCATAGGCCATAGCGTTAATGGTAAAATCCCGCCTAGCCAAATCCTTAACAATGTCGGAACCGAATAATACTTGGTCCGGTCGGCGCCCATCGCTGTAGGGAAAATCTTCTCTAATGGTAGTAATTTGAATAGGCTGACCAGCGCTGAATATCGTAATAGTCCCGAATCGTTTTCCGGTGGGAAGGGTTTTGGGAAAGATCTTTTCGATCTCATCCGGAAGGGCATCAGTTGCCAGATCCCAGTCGGAGGGGGTACTGCCCCATATTAAGTCGCGGACCGCGCCGCCAACTAAGTAGACCATTTTTTGATTTTCCCGTAAAAAAACTACTGCCTGGGTAACCCAGGCGGGAATCTCTTTAAAATTCAATTTTTCAGTGGTGGTAAGGGGACGGCGTAAAAAATCGGAATTCATTTTTTATCCTTTAATTACTCCTAATCTAGAAAATCTAAAAGGATTGAGTTTTCTCGGTACGTTGGTTTTTTGATGTTTTCTTTCTTTTCATAATTGAAAGTTTTAACGCCGAATAGC
>Ga0123334_1001887_pt1 | contig 25257 bp, 26 predicted proteins | sample BiotimSIPDNA_FD_89706 | JGI IMG/M metagenome (GOLD analysis project Ga0123334, IMG submission 89706) | Anaerobic biogas reactor microbial communites from Washington, USA - Biogas_R1 time_0 SIP DNA | ecosystem: Engineered > Bioreactor > Anaerobic > Unclassified | place: Washington, USA... | reverse complement strand
GTTATAACGCAAAAACTTTGATTTGGAGGCGTTCCGAAATAATAACTTTAAGAAATTCAAGTCCGGACAAATAGGTCCGGTAAATGTAATTTATCCCAACGGAAAACTCGATACGTTACTCCTCCAGACCCAAGAAGTCTGGACCGGGGTAGCTTGGTCGGTCAGTGCCGGAATGCTGCAGCAAGGCATGGAAAAAGAGGCAGAAGAATTGGGGTATAGTGTTTATAATACGATTTGGAACACCAACGCCCTTTGGTTCCGGACTCCCGAAGCCTGGTGTGCCAATGGAACAATCCGAGCCCCTTATTACATGAGGGCTACCGCTATTTGGGCCTTGAAACATGCCTATGATATTGGAAAATTACAAGGAGGAAATGAAAATGTTTGCTATTAACGGAGAAATCATACTGATCATTGCTGTGATTTGTTTAGTGTTCCTGACTGTCATTCCTTTGGCGGTTAATGCCCAAATGAGCGGAGCGTCTTCAAATTCGCCCCAATGGAAGCTGGTCTGGAGTGACGAGTTTAACGGGCCGGACGGTTCTCCTGTCGACTCTACCAAATGGGAGTATGATCTGGGCGGCTGGGGTTGGGGCAATGAAGAGGCCGAGTATTACACCGACCGGACTATGAACGTTTATCAAGAAAATGGCTTTCTGGTCATTCAAGCCATGCGGGAAAAATATGAAAGCTGGGAATACACTTCCGGCCGAATCAAGACTAAGGGTAAGTTTGAACCGCTATACGGCAGAATTGAAGCCCGGATCAAATTGCCTTTCGGACAAGGAATATGGCCTGCTTTTTGGATGCTAGGCAACGACATTGACACTAACAACTGGCCAAACTGTGGAGAGATTGATATTATGGAAAACCTAGGACGGGAACCGTACATCATCCATGGCACAATCCACGGGCCGGGATATTTTGGAGCCGGAGGACCGACCAATTTGTTCCAAAGCGAAAATAAAAAAATCTCCGCTGACTTTCATGTTTTCGCTATCGAATGGGACCCAAACCAGATCCGCTGGTATTTTGATGATCAGTGTTATTATTCAATAGGCCCTGATGATATTTTGGATAAATGGGTCTTTGATCACCCTTTTTTTATCCTACTAAATGTAGCGGTCGGAGGGTCTTGGCCCGGGTACCCGGATGAGACCACTGTTTTCCCCCAAAAAATGTTGGTAGATTATGTCCGGGTATATCAAAAACAATAATCTATTTCCGGCAAGCTGCAAAGCGGGCCGATTCCGATTCTGAGCTAGTTCGAAAGAACGGCGCCAAAAGGGTTGGACAATATTTCGGAAAGGCTACTTACTTATGAAATCAACTAATTCCGATTCGGGCTGGCATTTCACCAGCACTAACGGGGATTTTATTCTCGCCAATCCCCAGCAAACGAGCTATTTGTATTTCCCCCTGGCAAACGAGGCGGGGATGATGGCGTCAATTACACCCTTACTCCATGGCGATATTAAGAACGGCCAAAATAGTTTCTTAATGGTTCCCGTATCGGCCATAGACTTACATGTCTCCAGGGCCGCCCGGAATTTCTGGATTTACATTGAAAACGGTGGCGCCTGGTCGGCCACGGGGAATTCCGCCCCGCAGACAGCACAAAACTTCGAGGGCAGAGAACACCAGGAACAGGTTACCATGATCGGTGGATTTCTATGGCATCAATTGACCCGCATCAATTCTCAATTGGGGATAGCGGCCGAAATTACCAATTTTGTGCCCGCTGACGGCGCTTCCGTCGAACTAATGCGGGTTAAAATTACCAATACACGGCAAGTCCCGGTTAAGATCACTCCGACTGCAGCTATCCCCATTTACGGGCGGTCTGCGGACAATCTGCGGGACCATCGCCATGTCACTTCGTTATTACATCAAATCCAGACAACTGTATATGGAGTTGAAGTTCGGCCGACCTTCTGTTTTGACGAACGCGGCCATACCATCAATCAAGTTGTCTATGGCATTTTGGGAGCGGATCAAGACGGCGAGCCGCCGATTGGATTTTTTCCGGTTATGGACGACTTTATTGGAGAAGGCGGTACATTGGATTGGCCGGAGACAGTTGTCAAAAACTTCGGCAATTGTATTCCAGCGGGACAAAGCGCAACAGGTTGCGAAGCTATCGGCGGTTTACGTTTTGCCGATTCCATTCTGGCTGCCGGGGAATCCAAATCCTACATTATGGCGCTTGTCATTAAGAATGATTATTCAACAATGGATCAAATCGCACGAAAGTATTGTTCAGAAAAAGCTTTCGAGGAACACCTGTCCCAAACCAAAGACTATTGGAATTCAAAACTAAACCGTTTGACCTTTACCACCGGGGATGACCGGTTTTCCCAATGGACCAGATGGGTTGCCCTCCAACCGGTTTTACGGAAGATCTATGGTTGCTCCTTTATGCCTCACCATGATTACGGTAGGGGTGGTCGGGGCTGGCGGGATCTATGGCAGGACTGTCTGGCTTTGCTAATCCTCGAACCGGCTGATGTCAGATCATTACTCCGGAACAACTTCGCCGGCATCCGGATCGACGGCAGCAATGCCACGATTATTGGCTCCAAACCAGGTGAGTTCATCGCCGATCGCAACAGTATCAGCCGGGTCTGGATGGATCATGGCGCTTGGCCGTTTTTTACGGTGAAGCTTTATTTGGATGAGACGGGGGATTATCAATTTCTGTTGGAGGAGCAGACCTATTTTAAAGACCACCAAATATATCGTTCCCAATGTCTTGATCCTGATTGGTCCTCAGAACAAGGCAACAAACTACTCCAAATGGATGGTTCAATTTATCAGGGCAGCATTTTGGAGCATATTCTAGTCCAACACTTAACCCAATTCTTTAATGTCGGTGACCATAACAACATCCGGCTCGAGGGCGCCGATTGGAATGATGCCCTAGACATGGCAGCGAAAAAAGGTGAGAGTGTCGCCTTTACGGCGTTCTATGGCTGGAATTTATTAGAAATAGCCAATCTTCTTCAAGATTTAAAGGAAAAGTTGCAATTGATCGCAATTGATTTGGCGGCGGAGATAACCGCTTTGTTGGACTCCCTCTCTAAAAAAGTAGATTATGATTCTGTTCCTGAAAAACAAGGGTTGCTTTATGACTATTTTGACGCGGTCAAGCACCAAATTACCGGGCGAAAGGTCTCTGTTGAACTATCCGGGTTGATAACCGACTTGCGCCAAAAAGCTAATTGGCTTTTCAACCATCTTCGGACTGGGGAGTGGATCAAAAACGCGGCCGGCTTTCAATGGTTTAATGGTTATTATGACAATGCCGGAGAGCGAGTGGAAGGCGATCATCAAAATGGCGTCCGGATGACTCTGACCGGACAGGTTTTTGCTGTTATGGGCGGTGTTGCCGAAGATGATCAAGTCGAAAAAATCATTCAATCGGTTAACCGGTATTTAAAAGAACCTCGATTGGGCGGCTACCGTCTGAATACGGATTTTGCCGAACTCAAAATTAATTTGGGCCGGGCCTTTGGTTTCGCCTTCGGGCAAAAGGAGAATGGGGCCATCTTTAGCCATATGGCAGTCATGTACGGATATGCTCTTTACAAACGGGGTTTTGTTCAGGAAGGCCATGCCGTCTTGGAATCCTTGTATCACTTAGCGGGTGACTTTGAAAAAGGGCGGATTTATCCCGGCATTCCTGAATACTTTGACGCTAAAGGCCGCGGCATGTACCACTATCTTACCGGTTCCGCCAGTTGGTATCTGTTGGCTTTACGCAATGAAGTGTTTGGGGTTAGAGGCTTCCGGGGAGACCTGATCTTGGAACCCAAATTATTGCGCGAACAGTTTGACGGGGAGGGAAACGCCACTATTCAAACTATTTTTGCGGGCCGTCAGTTAAAGATCGTATACCGAAATATCACCAGATTGGATTATGGCCACTACCGGATCAAAAATATTCAGGTGAATGATCGACCGGTTCAATATTCAACCCACAATAATGCCGCCATTATTCGGAGATATGTCATTGAACGGCTGACTCCGGACAATCACCTGATTGAAGTCGAATTAGGGTAATAAAGGAAGGTTTGAAAATCAATGCTCTCATCCCTTTTTTACTACGTCACACCTTCTTATAATCCATCGGGGTAACATTATAGTATTTACGGAAGACCCGGCCGAAATAGGAAGGATCGGTATAACCAACGGCCACGGCCACCTCATAGATTTTTTTCTCGCCGGATTCCAGCAGGGAACGAGCTACTTCCATCTTTCGCCGGGTTACGTAATCTGAAAAACTTTCATTAGTCTGCTCCCGAAATAGGCGGCTCAAATATTGCGGACTCAGAAACACCGAACGGGCCGCCTGTGATAGAGAGATAGTCTCCGCTAAATGATTATCAATATACTCTTTCACCTGATGTATACAACCCCTTAACGAAGTATTGGTCATTTTGCGAATCCCATGGCCTACTTGATCGAACAGGGATTCCCACCACTCAATCAGATATTCGGTGGGTCCAGCCGGACCACCTTGCATCAATAAAGCATATTCATCTTCCTTTAGCACTTCACTAACCTTCAATCCGGCGCGTTGAGCGATTCGGACCAACGCGCCCGTTAAGATCCATCCCGTTTCGCGTTGCCATTGGTTCTGTTCCGGTAGTTCCCGGCTTGCGGAGAATAATTGATGTAGTATTAAATGAATGGTTTCCGGAGCTTGGCCTGTCTCCAAGCAAACGTTCAACCTTTCCTCATCTCGTGGTAAAAAAGTTGGAACTTGGGTCTCCGTTGCAGAATGCGTAGCAATTGCTTCCACGCCCAAACTAGATTGGAATCGCAACGCTTGTTTGGCTTGTTCGAATGAGCGGGCCGCTTCGATAAGGCCCGGGGCTTCTCCTCCGATACCGATCTGAAGAGCACAAGGTAACTGCAACCGAGCTTCATCCAAAATGTCACGGGCCAGGCCATCGGCGATCTTAGACAAGTCGCTTCCCGACGGCTCCCCGAAAATAAGTCCTCCGATCAGACCGCGTTCCATCCGGGTCGCTAAACCAGCTTTTGCAATGGCCGTTGTGACCAGGTGATAGATGGACAACCAAATAAGCTGTCTTTCCTTTTCTTGATAGTTCAAATATAAGCCGGTATGATCTTCGACTTTACAAACTATTGCAACTACTGATTGTTCTGGTTCCAGCGGTAATTGAAGAAAACCGAGGCGTTCTCGTAAATCCTTCTCTTCCAACTCGCCTTGGAACAACTCTCGTAAAAACTGTTCTCGTAACATAGGCTGACTGGCTTCTAACTGAATTTGCATTTGCGCTTGTACTTCTTCGTCGGCCCGTTTTTGGATCAGGATTTGGCATTCCTTAAGAACTGCCGCCAGTATCTCTTCACTGGGAGAAGGTTTTAAAATATATCCGGAAACACCGATTTCCAAGCAAGATTTAGCATAGGAAAATTCGTCATAACCACTGATGACCAAAATTCGGGAATGGGGATAATGGGTCATCGTAAGCTTTGCCAAATCAATACCGTTCATCCCCGGCATTCGGATGTCGGTCAGAATAATTTCCGGTTTTTCTTCCTGAATCAACTGCCAAGCTTCCACCCCATCCACGGCGGGACCGACAATACAGATATCATGATCTTCCCAGGCGATCTCCTGTGCCAGCCATTCCCTAGACCCGGGTTCGTCATCGGCAATCAATAACTTAAACATAGAGGCGCCTCCTCCTTGGAAAAATACTTGCAATCTACCCTGGACAATTGACCGTCTTACTCAATCTCCAGGACCGGCCAACGGATATCCACTCGTAGTCCACCGCCAGGATTGGGAGATAGGGTGATTCCCCAATTCTCACCATAAGCCAGTTTTAACCTGCGGTGCACATTAACCATTCCATGGGCTTTTTTGATCGTAGTATCCGCCAGATCGGCTGCTGCTTTTGACAATTGTTCTTGATTTAAACCGATCCCGTTATCGGAAATGATAAAATGAATCGTGTTATTTTCACCCAACCCGATGATGGATAACAAGCCATTTCCTTGTTTGGGCTCAAGGCCGTGGATGAAGGCGTTTTCCACAATGGGTTGCAGCAGCAGTTTGGGAATTTGGTATCCTAATATATCAGGTTCAATCCTGATCTCCACTTGAATCCGGTCCCCATGGCGCAGTTGCTGCAATTTGAGATAGTGGTCCAGTTGTTCAACGGCCGATTTTATAGTGACAATGGCGGGTCCCCGGCCCAGGCTGAGCCGGAATAATCGGGACAGATTGATAATGGCTTTACCGCCTTCTTCACGATCACCGCCCATGATCAGCCGATAGATGCAATCCAGCGTATTATATAAAAAATGGGGATTAATCTGGGCTTGAAGAAACTCTAACTCGGATTGGCGCCGGGCTAATCGCTGTACGTATGCTTCTTGGATTAATAACTCCAATTGTGTCGCGGTGGAGTTGAAACTTTCGTAAAGTTGCCCAAACTCGTCTTTGCGTAGTTCGGTGATGCGGGTATTAAAATCGCCCTGGCCAAGCCGATCCATTGCCAGAGAAAGCCGATTGAAGGGGCGGACCACATCCAACAGGAGAAACCAGGTCAAAATTAAAGCCGCAATAAAAGCAATCACCACACTGACCCAAATCACGCCGGTTGTTTGCTGGGTGACCGGACCATAGACTTCTTTCAAAGGAATTGATTGAGTATAAATATAACCCATGAAGCCACGTCGGTACATTCCCAACTCTTTATTTTGGCCATTATGATAAATCAGATGGCCTTCGGAAACACCGGGGCCATCCGCCAGCGCTTTGGCAAGTAGCGGGTTTTCCCCAGCATAGTTCTTAAAAAGACGGTGTTTTTCATTGACAATGCTTCCTTGGGAAGGAATGGCCATAAGAAATCCTTTGGCGTCAAAAAGTTCCCCATGGGGTTCGTTTATTGGAAACAACGGTCCAATCGGGGTATCCGACAAGTCGGCATTAAAATCAATCCCAACAACATATTTTAAACTGCTAAAATTTTTGGTTGCTACCCAATATAACGGCATTATGGCGCTGGGTTGAATGTTGTTGCGAATATTTCCAATAAAGCTTAATCTACTATATAGTTCGGATGTGGAGGTCATTTGAGCGCCTAATTCTTCATCCGGCGTCTTTCCATTCAGAATCTGATTCCACCAAGGCCGTTTTTTTAGGTCATTCAAAGTGCTGTCTAGTCCCGCGTAAATCAGTTTTCCATCAGGATACACGATATAAACGGCCAACAGATTGGTTGAATCATTGACTGAATTATTGAGGGAAACATGAATATCCACTAAATATCTGTTTAGAAAGCTTTGGATTTTATCCGGGTCTTTGGTGGCCAACAGATCAATTTGATTCGCCAAACTATAAATCATTTCCGACCGCCGCGTAATTTCGTTTAAAACCCTAGATTCCGCGTGTTGCAACGAAATTTGCATGCTTTGGTAGGTCGTGGCGGTAATCTGATTTTTAACGCGCGTCGAGAAGAAGAAGGCAGTTAGTCCTGCGTTTAGTAAGGAGACGAACAAGATTACAATCAGTATCTTGATTTGCAGGCTGACATATTTAAATCGGCCAAGGTTCATTTGTCATCTTCCTTGCTTAAAAATTAGAACCAATTATAGTTTCAACAAAAAATATCATTATCCTCCGTTATCCCCGTCTATCTGAGGAGAACCGCTGTATCCAAGCTTTTTAGTCGGTTGAATTAAGGATATAAAATAAACCAAATTACCGTTGAAACGGCAACTTGGTTTTTTGTCATTTTTTTTGCGCATAATTTATCCCTTTACCCCGGTAGTGGCGATCCCTTTCATAAAGTATCGTTGCGCGGCAAAAAATAATACTATTAAAGGAAGGGTATATAGCACTCCTACCGCCATTTGATAAGGAATGGGAGGCATTGGAAGGGTATAACTGACATTTGGGATACGCACGTTTTGCATTTGAACGGCCAAGGTTTGGTTTTCGGTTGTCAAATATAATAACGGCGTTAGATAATCCGCAAAAGTCCATTGGAAAGTAAAAATACATGTCGTAATAATGGCCGGCCCTGATAATGGAAAAAAGATATTCCAAAAAGTTCTGAACCGTCCGCAACCGTCAATTAATGCCGCATCCTCTAGTTCTTTAGGCAAGCCTGCGAAAAATTGCCGGAAAAAGAAGATAAAGATTCCCCATCCGGGGGCGGCATTGAGCCAAAAGGGAAGATAGCAGAAGGGCCAAGGTTTATTTAAAATGTTTAATTGGGAAAACATAATATATTGAGGGATCAATGTTACCAATTGGGGTAACATCATGGTCGCCAGGACGATTCCAAATAGAAAATTTCGTCCGGGGGCTCTGTATCGGGCAAATCCAAAACCAGCCAAAGCGCTTGATATTGTGACTAAAACCGTTACTGTAATACTGAGCGTTAATGAGTTGCGTAAAGAACCAAAGAAGTCAAGGGTACGCGGGTCGAAAAGCACTTCCTGGAAATGATTCCACTGCATAACCTTGGGGAAGATTGTCACTGGATATAGGGTCAGTTCTTCCGGAGTTTTTAAGGCCATGATCATCATCCAGAAAAGAGGGAACAGCGCCAAAAGGCTGGCAAACATCAATACAATAATTAAGAAACTGTTTTTATCCTTTCTCATCTTTCGTTCCCCCCATCCTGTTCGACTGAGTAATGGACCCAATAGTGGCTGGATTTCCAGACGATCAAAGTGATCAGCATTGTAAGAATAAACATGATCCAGATTAAGGCCACTCCATATCCCACCCGGTTGGCAACCATCATCTGATTCATGGCGTAACCCGGGAACATATACATGCTACGTTGTGGCGTCCAAAATGTTGTAGCATCAGTTGATACGCTCATGATGCTTGCCGGGATAAACATTTGCAAGGAGTTGATAATCCCCAACACGATCTGAAAATAGGTAATTGGACTTAGAATTGGCCATGTTATATGGCGAAAAACTTGCCACTTTCCAGCACCGTCAATAGCAGCTGCTTCCTCAAGCTCGTGGGGTATTCCCTGCAGACCCGCTAAAAAAACCACCATCGCCGTGCCGCATCCCCAGACAGACATCGCGACTAAGACATATAAACCATAATTGTTAAGCCAATTGATGGCGGTGCCGGGCCGGAAGATACTGATGAATAAATTTAGAAAACCCGAATTAGAGTCGAAAATCGATTTAAATATCAAAGCGGCGGCGCCAATCGGGATCATTGTCGGTAAGTAAAAAGCGGTTCGGTAAACACCGCGGCCCGGTATATTTTTGTTTAATAGTATTGCCAAACCTAAAGCAGTAACCAAAGATAATGGAATTGACAGCAGCGAATAAAATAAAGTTTGACGTATAGTATACCATGCTTCGGGATTGCGAAAAGCTTCGATATAGTTGGAAATACCAATGAATGCGCTCCCTTGTACATTAATGCCGTTAAAATTGGTAAAACTGATTACAACCGCTATAATTAAGGGAAATACCAATAATAGAATGATGCCCAATAACCAGATTGAGATAAACCCATAAAAAGCCGCTGCTTCACTTTTTAAAAATCGCCTCTTCAAAATAGGCTTATCGGTATTTTGGAGCGACCTTTTGATGGATTCCAATCTTGTTGAGTTTCCGTCTTCCATAGAGAATACTCCTTTCAGTATTACAAGAACGGGACTGGTGCAAAATTAAATAAACGAATGTCTTCATCTTTACCAGGCCCTAAAGGACCTGGCTAGGTCTATAAAATCGTTCTCAAGCCCCATTAATGGGGCTTGGTTATGCTTCGAAGCATTTACCGAGCCCCATAGGGGGTTTAGAAGTCTTTCTAGCCCAGCCGTTTAAGGTCTGGATGGATAGAACAGACAAAAAGCTTATTTTGCAACAGTCCCGTTAGATGAGAGGTCATTTCATCGACATTCTGCTGTCGTCGATGGCTTTATTCACTTCATTCTCAACATTTGTAAGGAACTGGTCCAGGGTAATATCACCGCGGAGTGCCAGTTCAAAGTTTTTACTAACTGAGCTGTTAAATACGTCAGGCAGAATATAAGGAGAAGGAGTATCAACTTTGATATTTTTCATTTCGGATTCCAGGTTCAGCTGCCGTTCTTTACCCAACGGGGTATCGGTGGCTACCAATCCGAGCAATGACTTCTGAGCGGGAACACCCCAACCGCTGGCGGCGCGGTCTTGGGCTGGTTTACCGGCAAAGAACCAGTCAAACACCCGGAAAGCCGCTTCGGGGTTTTTGGTTTTGCTAGAGATGAAACCGCCGACGATATTGAAGGACGGGCTGATCGGGCGGCTTTTAGAGTCCCAAACCGGCGAAGCGATTACGCCGACCTTACCTTTGTTTATGTTGCCTTCACTCATGGCGCCATACCAATAGCCATAGAAAATCATGGCTACCCGCTCATTTTGAAACATTTGGCCTTCCCAACCTTCCGAAGGGGAAACCGGGCTGGAAACGATTTTCTCTTTAGCTATATCATAGAAGAATTTCACAATTTCTTTCGCTTTAGGGTTTTTAGACAAGATTAATTTGGTGCCGTCTTTGGAATAAAGATCCTGGCCTGCGCTTAACATCGCAGCGATGATTTGATGGTAGGGTTCACCGGGCCAGAAGGCCAAACCACGTCGTACCACCCGGTCGCCTTGGACTTTTTGTAATTTTCGGGCGATTTCGGCCATCTGCCGATAGGTCATTGGCTTAGTCGGACTTGGGAAGGGGATTCCGGCTTCGGTAAAGACATTTTTGTTATAATAACCGATAGTGGTCGGGCTCCAGTCCTTAACAACCCCGTAAAGTTTCCCTTTGTACTTGAATGAATCGTTGATTGGTAGAAGATCTTTTTCTTTTAGGTACTTGGCTTTTTTAAAGAGAGGAGTGATATCCAGCGCCATTTTATTTGTTGCCAAATAGGGGATCCAGGCGCTGTTACAGCGCATGATATCCGGCGGATTACCGGCGGCGTTCATAGCCATATAACGGGCGGTATCAGTCTCTACTAAAACAATCTTGATATCCGGATTGGCTGCCTCAAATTCTTTAGCCATTTCGGATGGGAACTCCGTATTGTTGTACATGACCGTGACTGTAATTTGTTTGTCGGCCAAAGTTGTCAGGTTAAGACCGGCTACGGCAATCAACAATACTAAAGCAAAAATCCAGGTCCTTTTCAAATCATTCATCTCCTTTATTATTTTGTAAATATTTGGAATCAACCCTTACAAGGTAGTCCTCCACATTAATTTAGATAGGATTAATCCCTATATTTAATAAAATCGTAACATAAAGCAAGCCATTAACCCTATAGAATATTAATACTATTTTTCGGATTATTTTAGCTACTAAATAGTACGTTACTATTTTTCTTGATAAACTGCTTTCTAAAAAGGAATTCGGACTGAACAAGAATTTTTAGATAAACTTTATTTAAGCATTGGAGTTACAATAAAAGAATGACTTTATTCCGGTGATCTGGTAGCGTCGAACTCCATGCCAGGAAATATTGGTGGAATTCTTTTGGTAGGAGGGACGGAGTATATTAACGAGAGAATCGTGGCTTCGGCCAATTTCAATAACGACATTTAAGTTTTCAAAAGGGACCATCGCCTCAATCTTACATTTAGCTTGATTCATTTCAGGACCTAATTCATTTTGCCCATTTAAATAGATGAGGATGGTCCATTTTTTAAAGGTGGTTCCAGTTACTTTGGGGGATTTTGGTTGAAAAAGTAGTTTCTTAGGCCACCAACCAACTATATGTCCAATCATATTGAGTTATCTCTATTTATAAATGATTGATTCCGTATCTATTAATAATAAGCATTAACCGAAGATATATTTATTTTTTGTCGTTTGTGTTCCCAGCTTAAATGATAATGAACAAGAAGGGACAAGGCATTTTTCTGATGAATCATATCTAATGGAGATTAAGTTTGACTGTTTCTTCATTAATTCATGAATCCATATATTTTTCTTATCATAATTAGAAGTAAGCGGTTATTAATTCAAAAAAATGTCTTTTTATCCACTTATATTCCATCTACCAACTTCCTATATTTTTCTATTTCTTCTCTAAAATTACTTGAAAAACACTATACTGTGTGATATCCTTAAATGATATATAATAATATGGGTGATTCTAATAAAGCCTTTTATTATTAAATTGTTTTTTGATTGGCGTTGAAAATTATGATAATTTTACTTTTTCCCAATAACAGCTCCGGTATTATTCATTAAATAACACGGATCAATCTAAAATGTCAATGGTTCTAATACTAACTTATTATTTCGATCATCAGTTCTATCAACTAAAAAACGAAAATTAAATAGCCAAAACTTATTAAGGGATGCAATATAAACTCAGCTGATATTCTTCAAAACAATAAAGTGAAAGGAGGTTATCAGATGAATATTTTTGTTCCAGGAAGGATCTGCTTGTTTGGCGAGCATACTGACTGGGCTGGCGGATACCGGCGAATTAATGGAAAACTCAAAAAAGGACTTGCTATTGTTGTAGGTACCAATCAGGGTATATACGCAAAAGTCAAGCCTCATCCTAATAAATTAATTATCACTTCCACAATTACTAATGGTGAAAAAAGAGAACCTTTTGAGCTTCCTATGCAGCTTGACCATTTGGAAAAAATAGCCAAAAGCGATAATGTCTTTTCATATATAGCAGGTGTGGCTTACCAGGTTTTAAACCACTATAATGTGGGTGGTTTGATTATTGATAATTACTATACGGATTTGCCGTTCAAAAAGGGACTCTCTTCAAGCGCTGCAATTTCCGTGTTGGTAGCCCGTGCTTTTAACAGGATTTACAATTTAAAGATGACTATTCGTGGTGAAATGGAATATGCCTACCGTGGGGAAATCAATACATTATCCCTTTGTGGAAGAATGGATCAAGGATGTGCTTATGGTAATAATCCCATTATGATGACCTTTGATGGAGATCAACTTTATATCAAACAACTGGAAATTAATAATAATTTCCATTTTGTAATTGTGGATTTAAAAGGTAAAAAAGATACGATTAAGATTTTGACAAAATTAAATCAATGTTTTCCATTTCAGGAAAATGCCACACAAGAAAAGGTCAAACATTTTTTATGTGAGATCAGCGAATCCATTACGGAAAAAGCAGCTGCAGCCCTACGGGCAGGAGACGCTGTCGGCCTGGGGAAACTGATGTGTCTGGCCCAGGAAGAATTTGACCGTTATTGTATCCCTGCCTGTCCGGAAGAATTAAGGGCGCCACTTCTCCATAAACTGTTGAACTATAAACCATTGTCTCCTTTGATACTTGGTGGCAAAGGAGTGGGTTCGCAAGGAGATGGTTCTGCTCAGCTCCTAGTAAGAAATGAAAGCGATCAGAATAAAGTTATTTCAATTATCGGTAACGAGTTGGGAATGTCTTGTTTAAAATTAACTATACAAAGCAATAAATGTGCCGAACGAGAGGTTGCTTCTGTTTCCGAATTCGATACTAATTTTTTTACCGGTTCCTCAAGTCATTGATAATGAGCGCAAACCTCAATTTATTATCTTTGATATTGATGGAGTAATGACAACTGGCCAATTTTTATATTCCGAAAATGGGAAAGCCTATAAAATTTTTGGAGCCCATGATAATGATGGAATAAAGCTATTGAAAATAAGTGTAAAATTATATTTTTAACAGCGGATAAGCGTGGTTTTCTTATTTCAAAAAAGAGAATTGTTGATGATATGGGACAAGAGTTATATTTAGTTGGAGAAGGGGAACTGCTATCCTTTATTAAAAAAAATTACGGGTTAAATAATACAATTTATATGGGGGATGGATTGTATGATGCTGAAATTCTTAAAAACTGTTTTTATGGAATTGCACCCCATAATGCCACGGCAGAGGCGAAAAGAAACGCGGCCTATATAACCCGAGTTAATTCCGGTGAAGGGGCCGTTTTGGATGCATGTTTACATATATTAAAAAAATTTTTTCGTACCGAATATAGTGAAATTTTTAAGAGGCGGTATTTGTCAAGATAGTTGTCGCTTGACCCCGCTAATTTGAAGTGTCTAAATAGTCTTTTCCTGCTCGATGTTAGAACGTTCCGGATTTAACCACACTACTGGTTCAAGGGTCCAGTTACGGGTTGATCCTGACCATCGTTCAGAATGGGCGAGCTGGGCCTTCTCGTACAGCCGCTTTCGCGCTTGAAAAACTGCTTGGTCTTGGCCGGTATGCCTTTGGGTGGGTTTTACAAAGTTTAACCCGTTGTGCTTATGAACATTGTTGTACCAAAGGACGAAGGCTAGAACCCACTTTCGTGCTTGTGTCAGATCCCCGAAACCTGCCGCAGGATACCCCGGTCGATACTTGCAGGTCCGAAAGAGCGATTCCGCATAAGGGTTGTCGTTGCTTACCCTTGGACGGCTCCTTGAAGGGGTAATACCTAGTTGATATAAGGTTTCTAAAAGCGTTGCGCCTTTCATGGGACTACCATTATCCGAATGTAGCACCAGGGGCCTAGATGATCCAATCAGACCCTCACTTAGAATAGCTCGCCGGACAAGGGCGGCCTCCTTGTGGGGGAGCGCTTTTTCCATTGATTTCAGTTCTCGACCTTTTTGGCGTAGTTCCTGTTGAAGCCGAGTCGCCTCCTTTGCCACCCCACCATTGGCCTGCATACAAGCGTCTTTCCAGGCGACCACTTGCTCGACATAAAGCCCCTTACTCCGGTAATACTCGGCGAGTTCAATCTCACTAAACCGTGAAGTTTCAACAACAATATTGAATTTATCTTGGGTACTCCAACGCTCTGTCATAATTTCTCCGCCCGGAACCGGTAAACCCTTGGATTTAGCCTGTTTCTGCCAAAGGTATAACGTGCTTAAACTTTATCCGGTTTCCCTAGCTATCTCAGGTATTGACTGGTTGAGCGGTGGCATCATCTTGGACACAATCAAATACTTAAAATCGTCACAATAACGGGCCATTATTGTCACGCTCCTTCGAGATTAAATTCTATCTATATCTCTCGGAGTCCTTTGACAACTATCCTAACATGGGGGGTCCCATCGGGTAATTCAAAGTATTACCGGAGAACAGATTCGGTTATACCGTCCCACCAGCGGTGGATCGTCGATTTAGCCTGGAGTTTAGAGTATTTAGTGGTCTTGTGGAGTATTGATAGTAAGGATTGGAGCGGGCTTAAGCCAAGTTCGATCGCTGTCAAAATCTTAAAAACGGTAAAACCCGGTAGTATTATTCTTTTTCACGATTTAGGGGGCTACCGGGATACCACTGTTAAAACACTGGAAATACTACTCCCGGAACTGACTCGTAAGGGATACCGTTGTTTAACGGTTTCGCAACTGTTAGAAAGAGCAGGCCATGCCTCTTTTACCAGTAAAAGAGATTAAAAACTTAATAGATATTTGATTTGATTTCGTGAACAGCTAACATTCTTTGAGTGTAACAGGATAATTTTCTTGGTCAAATTTGGGCTTATCTATTTGGTTGTTGCCCGGATCTCCACTGTTTCTGGGGAAGCAGTAAATTCCCATGCAATTTCGATAGTCTTTTTGTTTTCTAGTATTTGATATTTAGGGTCAGGGTTTTTTAATTCGCCGGTTATGATTCGATGTCCTTTCAATCGCTTCATATCTTTGGGGAGGGGTAGCGTTAATTCGATCTTATCCAATTCGAATCTTTTCTTAGTTTGACTCAGAACATCTCCGGTTGAGCTGTTAAAGTGGGTTGAATCTCCTTCGGCACCTAATCCCATTGATATGGTATAGGTCTTCTTCTCGGAATCAAAATAGAGACCGATTGCTCCCTGAAAGGTTTGAACAGTAATGTTTTGGGACGGAGCAATATTATATATTAACGGTTTGCCATCGCGATAGATATGGTAATTATAATTAACTGTTCCGGTAACAATGGGTTTATCAATAGCGGGCATATATATTAAGTAATTACCCACTAATAATGCGTTAACCGTACCGTTTTGTTTAACAGTTTCCTGATAATCATGGCTACCTTCTCCGTCCTCAGCTCCTTGGCTTGAAGAGTGATAAGCGCCGGTCACCTTGATAGAGGCCGTACCTTCATAGGATTTGGGAAGGGAATATGTATCCGCATTAACATTTCCATAAATAATACCTGTCCCTAAAAATAAAGCGAAAACCATGTATATAAAGAATGGACCACGCTGCATTCAAGCTCCTCCGTGATTTGCTGCAATTGCTCAATTATGATTACTTATTATACCATGAATAACTACAGCTGTATAATAGAATCTTCAGGTACATTTAGGGTGTAATTTATTTGACATTAAATTAAATATATGATATTATTAACATAGTTAATAATAAATAAAGCTAAGAATTATCAATTAAGAAGGGGGAGTTAATTATGAGAACTGAAAAGTTAAAAGTAAGAGTTGGCAACTCAATGGTTACAATTATTGATAATGGTAAAACTAGAATTCACACCATACGCCCCTTTATAGTAGAGGATCCAGATAAGAGCATTGAAGTAACGCAATGAACTTATCATAACTGTTATTGAAGCCGGATTCAAATCTTTGGGGAAGCGGAAGGTCGGTTCGACTTTTTACAGTCGGAGTCTTTTTATTGTTTGACTTTCTGCTTCTCCAAAAGTTGTGTTGAAGTGAACCCTGTCCCCCTTCCGCTCCCAAACCATCGATAAAGCATCAGTTTTCTTTGCCGAATAGCTATTTAACGATGGAGCTATTTTGCAACAGTCCCTAATTGTCACAAATGTTAGATCGCAAAAATATGGTTGCCAATTTTGTTCACAACCGGTCTTGACCAGATCCAACGGGAAGTAGTTTTGGCGGGATTATAAAAGTATAAGGCACCGTCGGTAGGATCCCAACCGGCAACTGCTAAACGCGCAGCCTTGATCGCCTCTTGGTCGGGGGTCTTCCATATTTGACCATCCCGTACCGTACAGAATTCTCCTTTTTTAAAGATAATCTGCGACAGATTTTTAGGAAACCGCTTATCTTTTAGGCGGTTTAGTAAAACCGCTCCAACAGCAACCTGGCCTTGGATTGGTTCTCCCCTGGACTCGGCATATATCACTCTCGCCAATAAATAAAGGTCAACCTCGGACTGGGGTCCAGGCTTTTGGACCTCTGTTTGCCCAAGACTATTAGCTACAGGTTTGTTGGTCTTTGGATCGTTAGTAACGGCGGAATAATTAGTATTCGGTTCTGATTTGGTCACATTATGCCACACCGGATTGGTCTCTTCCCAGTCTGAATTATTCACTTCCTTATTTGTGGTTATGCCCGGATTTAGATTAACACCTTCTTTTTTTTGGGTATTCGACGGCTTAGTTAATTTTTTGGTTATGGATTTAACCGGTTTACGATCTAGGTTAGGTGAAGACAGCCTTAGGATACCTACGAAATATGATAGGGTAACGCTTACCAGCACTAACCCGCAAATGAATTTAGAAAGTATATTTTCTCTAATACCATTAAGCATATCCTATCCTCCTTAATTCTAACATTTTCAAATTTAGGCGGTTTCATAATTCCAAAATTTTTCATTTTAATACAATATATTGATAGACTAATCTGGGTTGGACACTATATATTGTATTAAAATCTTACTAAAGGTAATTATGAAACGCGCTCAATTAGTTATTTGCCGGATATAAGTTAAAAAATTAACAAGCTACAGTATAACACAGTGATTATGGGTTAACCAGCGGAAATTGAAGGAAATCGATCCGACGCCGGTATTAGAACTCATAGAGACCGGATAAAATATAAGCATCCCAAAAACTTAACAGGAGAGAAAGCCGATGGTTAAATACAAATTTAATGAGTTGGGTTTGAAAGGAAAAATGCGGTCGGTGGACGATGGGGAGGAGGCCGGTTCGGGGATGTATTTAAGTTTGCTCGCTGTTGAACCGGGTGAAGCCGAAGCGGCAATGGTTTTAAATTCATTGGTTGATGATCCGGATGAATTGATTCGAGAGACTTTTCAGCAATATGAAGATTTACAGTCTTATCAGGATTAGAAGATGAGGTTTACTTACGGTAAGTGGAGATCCAGGAAAGAAGGTTGATAGTTTCGACCTAATAAAGGAAAGGACCGGTAATTTATAAAATTACGGTCCTTTCCGCTCCTGGGCGAAAGAGAGAATCTATCAGTCTCTTTCAAGGGAGCAATTCTATCTTTGACAACTTTAACTCGTTTTATACATATTAAAGCAAATTTTTTTGACACTCATGGTATTATAAACCATTATTTATAATGTCCGGCAGGAAAATAACGGGAAATACCGAATAACATTCTTACCAAAGTTTGGGGGGGAAGGGTGTTGTTTGAATTTACCGTTCGACAAAGACTGGCAGCGCTAACTCTGCTGTTTTTCTTATTGCTCGGTGGTTTGCTGCTCTTTTTCAACCGGGACAATCAAGGCTTTACCGAGGAATACCGGGTGGGTGAAGCTGACGAGTTTCTTTGCGTTCACGTTTGCGGGGCGGTTGCTAACCCGGGAATCATCGAAGTCAAACCTGGGACCAGAAAACATGAGGTTCTTCAACTTGCTGGAGGAGCGCTTCCTGAAGGAGACCTCAATCAAATTAATTTAGCGGAGTATGTTTTAGACGGGGAACAGGTTTATTTGCCTAAAAAAGGAGAAGTCCCGGTTAAAGTTACTCGAAAAAAGACGATCACTGGGGTTAAAGGTCTAAGTTCTACTAAACAAGTTAAAAGCCCACCAACGGCTAAATTTCCCTACGACCTAAACAGCGCTACCCAAAATGAACTGGAGCTTGTTCCGGGAATTGGACCCGCATTGGCGGAGCGGATCTTAAAATACCGGACCGAACACGGCAAATTTAACGTTTATGAAGATTTGCTAAAAGTCACCGGTATCGGCGAGGCTAAACTGGAAAAGTTCCGTTCCTACCTGGTTGTAAAATGAAATTACCCCATAACGTATACGCTTTGCTAGTCATTGGTATTGGAATCATTAGCGCCGCCTCAATACAGATTGCGCCGCTTTTTTGGCTCCTGGCCGGGCTGGTTACGATCGCTGCCGGAATAATCTTACGGCTTTATAATCGCAATATTGGATACCTGATATTACTGGGTTTCCTAATTGGCGGCGGTTTTTGGTTCAGCATGGCCCGGACCAATTATCTCCGTCAAATAATCCACAATCAAACTTTTCACAATCAAGAAGTTAGTGTCGAAGGGACGGTGATCTGGCGTCCCAAACCCAGCCGTAACGGATATTGGTTCGTAATGGGATTGAAAAAAACGGGGCCGGACCGGATGGGCCATCCTTGGGGCCGGGTGATGGTATTCATTAAGGATTTGCCTTCTGATGACTGGTATGGGCGGAAGTTAAGCATCACTGGAAGGTTTCAAGCATTTGAGGGAAAGATAGCCGGTTTTCCGGATTATTTGGAGATCGACGCCATAACCGGGAGTATTTCAGTTGCGGAGCCGCCGCAATTCCAGACCGGTTATGGTTTACCGCCTCCCTTTATCTGGGCGGATCGGATCCGACAGCAATTGACCCGGTTCGGATGGACTGTTTTAGAGCCGCGTAACGCCCGTCTGCTCCACGGCATAATCTTCGGGGACTCCTTAGGCGACGGCGATGAACAATTTCTCATCAACCTCCAGCGTACTTCAACCATCCACTTGCTCTCCGTCTCCGGAATGCACGTAGGTTTTGTCGCCGTAACCCTTGGTTTTTTGTTGGGACTGCTCAGGATACCGAAACGGTGGCGGATTGGACCGCTCATTGCCGGAGTTTGGTTTTATATTATGATGACTGGAATGGATCCTCCGGCGCTCCGGGCGGGGATTATGCTGATGATCATCTTAATCGGCGACATTTTGCGGGCCAGGGACATACCCTTAAACCGGTTAAGCTTGGCGGCGATCATTTTATTATTGATAACCCCCTTTAATCTATTCGACATTTCCTTTCAATTGACTTTCACCGCTACCTTCGGAGTGAGTTGCCTTTATCCCGTATTAGTCGAATACTTTCCGGTAAAACGAAAATACCTTGGTTTGCTTTGGAAAGCCTTATTGGTATCACTCAGCGCTCAACTGATGATTGCTCCCTTCTTAATCCACTATTTTCAAATGATCTCCTGGATAGCGCCGCTGGCCAATATCATCCTGCTTATCCCCGGAGAAGTGGTGGTAATCGGCGGTTTGGCCGGAGAGGCTATTGGCAATTTCCAGCCCTGGCTGGGCGGGCTGATTTTAGTTTTCATCAATTATCTGCTGAATTTTATCCGTTCCCTCATCAATTGGCTGGGGGCTTTTCCTTGGGCCGCATCCTGGGCGTCGCCCTGGCCTTGGCCCTGGTTCATCGGTTATTATCTCGGCTTGACTTTATTACTGGACGCGCTCCGCCCGAACTTTCTCAATCAAAAAAAGCGCCGCTTCAAAGCCGGTCCGGTTTTGATCGGTTCCCTCTTATTGATTAACTTAATCGTCTGGGGTGTTTACTTGGTCCAACTCCGGGAGGACTACCTTCAGGTGGTATTCCTAGATGTGGGACAAGGAGACGCTATTTTGGTCCGATCGTTAAAGGGAAAATATGCTTTGGTTGACGGCGGCGACGAAGGCCGGGGAAAACGGGCCATTTTGCCTTATTTTCGAAAAAACGGAGTCTTACAGCTGGAGAGGGTTTTTCTGACCCATTATCATAAGGACCATTGGGGTGGCTTAATTGAAGTGCTGGACCGGGTCCCGGTGGAGTCCTTACTACTGCCGCCTGGAAACCAAACCGCGGATTGCCTGCGATTCCAGGAACGGGTTGGTTCGGCTAAGGTCAGCCGGAGAACGGTTTGCCCGGGAATGGTCTTTAACATGGGGGAAGAGGCTAGATTGGAGGTTTTGGAGGTTCCGGAACTGGAGTCGGAAAATAACCGTTCGTTAGTACTGATTGTCGTTTTCGGAAAAATTCGGCTGTTGTTAACAGGAGATTTGTCCTTTAAAGGCGAAGAGTTGCTTCTGAAGAAATATCCGCACCGGTTAAGAGCAGCCCTTTTAAAAGTGGGACATCATGGCAGCAACTACTCCAGCGGACTTTCATTTTTGTCACAGGTCAAACCGGGCTTAGCCATGATCTCGGTGGGAGGGAAGAACCGTTTCGGACACCCGGGACTTAAGACTGTCAACCGCCTCCGTTCGCTGGGGGTGAAGGTTTTTCGCACCGATGACCAAGGGATAATTGAGTGCCGGATTTATAAAGACCGGATTCTGGTTAGAACAACTAAGGATGGTAAATGATGACACGAGGGGATTTTATTAAACAAATCAATGAGGATCGCTTATTACCTGTTTATTTGTTTTTAGGCGGTGAACGCCTTTTTCATGAGGAATTGTTGGCCAAGATGGTTCGGAAATTGCTGCCCGAGGCGGAACGGGAGTTTAACTTGACGCGGTTCAACGCGGCAACGGTAACGGCTGATGAATTAAGCGCCAATCTGGAAACGGGTTCGTTATTCGGGAATACCCGCATTATTGAGCTGGATGGATTTGAAAACGCTTCCGGCGAGGTGGAAGCGGTTTTGTTAAAGAGTTTTAATCAATTGCCCCAAGGGGTTTATTTGATTGTTTCCGCCCTAAAATTGGACGGACGCAAAAAATCCAGCCAAGAACTGCGAAAACGAATTACGGTAGTGGATTGCGATAAATTGAAAAATGCTGATCTGCCGATCTGGATTAAGCAACGGGCCCAGAAAATGGAGTTGGAACTTACCCCGGAGCAAGCCCGGTTGATTGGGGAACGGGCCGGCGGCGATTTGGTCCGAGTCCGAACCGAGCTGGAGAAGTTAGCGGTTTTTGCCGGGGCCAACCAAAAAATTAGCGATAACGAATTGGAGGCGCTGCTGCCGGGCGGGGTGGAACCGGATATCTTCGGACTGATTGATGCGGTGGCCGGAAGAAACCCCAAATTGGGCTTGCCCCGTTTGGAAGAATTATTAAACGCCGGTGAAAACGAGTTAAAGATTTTAGCCACCTTATCCAGGCAGTTCCGGAACATTGCCGCTGCATTGGAAGGGAAAGAGCAGGGCATCTCCTCCAGGGATTTGGCTAATGCCATCGGGATCAATCCTTATGTCGCCGAAAAAAGTTTTAATCAAGCCCGTTATTTTTCCCTGCCGGAGATCAAAAAGGTCTTGGACCGGCTGTTGGAGGCGGACTACCGGATCAAGTCCGGCCGGCGGGAACCCCGCCTGGAGTTGGAACTGGCGGTAGTGGAGATTACGGCGTAATAATCATTGATGGAGGTAAACAATGGGTCCGAAAATTTTATTCGCTTCCGCTAATTATCAAAAGTATGACGCTGCGGCTACTCTTCCGGCTAAATTCGAGCGTTTGCTGGATCGAATGGCTTTGAAAAATGTAGTTAAAGATAAATGGACCGTGATTAAGATGCATTTAGGCCGCAATATCGGTTACTCAACCATTCATCCGCTGTTTATCAAGATCTTAGTGGACAAGTTGAAAGAATACGGCGCTAAGGTTTTCATTACCGACAATGAGGTGGCCAATGCCAAGACCCGCGGTTATTCCGAAGATTTTTTGGGCGCGCCGATTGTTCCGGTTTGCGGGGTGACCGGAAAATATTATGTCGAGGAAAAGGTGGATTTTAAGACTTTTCAAAATCTCGATATCGGCGGCAACATTTTAGAAGCCGATGTTTTAATCGACCTCTCCCATGTTAAAGGCCATGGCGCTTGCGGTTACGGGGGCGCTTGTAAGAATATTGCCATGGGTTGTGTTACCGACCGGACCAGACAGCAGTTACACGGTTTGGAAGGGGGCCTCAAGTGGGAACAGAATCTATGCGCTCATTGCGAGTTATGCGTGAACAACTGCAACCATGGGGCCAATAAATTTACGAATGAAGGCATATATGAAGTCTTTTATCACCATTGCACCTTTTGCCAACATTGCGTGAAAGTCTGTCCCAGCGGCGCGATTACCATGGATGCGGACCGTTTCGTGGATTTCCAAGCCGGAATGGCCCTTTGTACCGATGGGGTCTTGAAGCATTTTTCAAAAGACAGTATTTTTTTCATTAACTTCTTGATGAATATTACCGCTCTTTGTGATTGCTGGGGTTTCACCACTCCATCCCTGGTTCCGGATATCGGGATCATGGCTTCCCAAGATATTGTGGCGATTGAACGGGCTTGCCTGGATGCGATTAAGATGGAAAACCTGCTCCCGGCAGGTGTCCCTCAAGGGTATGAGTTGGGAGATAAGGGCCATTTGTTTGAAAGGCTGCATCATAAAGATCCTTTTATTCAGTTGAATGAGTTGGAGAAGCGGGGTTTGGGAACTCAAAGGTATGAGGTTGAGGAAGTGGGGTAGCCGTCTTATTATTAATACTAGGTAATGTTATCCCGCACATCATTTTAGAGGTGGAATATGATATCATTAGTTGAAATTACCTAAGGATGATGGGAATGTCTCTTTTTAGCATACCTCCGGGGCCCTTCGCCATTCTGGCAAACTTAATCGGGATCGCTATTGCTAAGAATTTGAACTTGGACCAACAAGATTCATTGGGTAATTTCCTGCAATCGATTGGACAATCCATGGCGACATTCGGGGCCCAACAGGTATTACAATAGTCCCAGGCGGATAATGAACAGATGTATGATCAGATCCAACTGATGAAGGAGCAGTTGAAGTTCTTTGAGGAAAGGATTAAAAATGGGTTATGATAAATATCCTTATAAAGCCGGAGGAGATATTGTCCCCCGGCTTTATTATTTGCAAAACGTTGTTCCGTGCTAAAGTAGCGGAAATTTCAGGGGAGAGTAACCTATGCCTTCGCGGTCTAATATCTTTTCGGTGGAAAGGCTAAGAAGCCTTTTAAATACATTTATCCTCGCGCAGAGGCGCAGGGGCGCAGAGGAAAAATAATATGGGCTATCCTGAATGGCCAACACCTCAGCGCCTCCGCGCCTCTGGGGGAGATGAAATAGGCTACCGGAAAAGCTCTCGCAAGCCGGAACTGTTGTCTGAAAATTCTGTCCGCCGCGGGCTGGAACCCCACGGCTCGGTATATTTATCGCATAAACCCCTTCGGGCTATTAGGCCTAAAAGAAAGTTCTGTTGTTGTTTAGATGTTTTAGACAGTATAGCCGGCTTCAGCCGGGTTGTTAAGCAAAAGCTTAGCCGTGCGGGTTTAGCCCGCGGCGGACAGAACCTGCTTTCAAAATATTCTGACATTTTCCTATGATATGGGTAATGAATAGCCTTAAAGGGAATTGGCTGGAGTCTTAAGCCAATGTATGGATTTGGCATCGACTCTTGGAGACACTCCTGAGTATCTTGGAGACACTCCTGAGTATCTTGGAGATACTCCCGAGTATCTTGGAGACACTCCCGAGTATCTTGGAGATACTCCCGAGTATCTTGGAGACACTCCCGAGTATCTTGGAGATATAATTTTCTGCCGATTTTGTATTTAGCCACAGAGGCGCAGAGACACGGAGCAAACCTCAAAAAAAGGAGTGTTCCTCACACTCCTTAATTCCCGATTTTAATTTGATTTGGTAGCGGCTATTTCTTGTTGGGGCGGGGCGGCTTTTTTGCCCGATTTTTTAAAGAATTCGGCCATCTCTTCGGCGACTACGTTCAACCCCGGAACTTTATCCTTGTTTTGTTTGACTGCTGCGTAAATATCCAAAGTTCCGTTTAGGGTATCGCTGTTGATGGCCATTAGGGTTTTGGTTACGCTCTCGCTCAGTTGGTTGATTTGGTTGTCGATAGGGGTTAGATCTTTGGATAATTGATAATCTTTGATGAATTCTTCCTTATCAAAGATAGCGGGCAAGATCTCCGGGTGATCGACGACAACATGGTAGGCTTTGTCCAGCAGGGGCGCGTAGCCGTTGGCTGCTTTGAATAAGCTTAGGACTTGTTTTGGTTGTAATGAAAGTAGGAAATCAAGATCATTTTTGATCTCCGTGAGTTTGGTAAGTATTTGGGTTTTGGTTTCTTCCGTTAGTGTTGCGGATACAAGATTCTGGGCCATATTATGGCCTCCTTTCATTGTGGATTTTGATTGGTCACCCAAACGATAGGGCCCTATTGTTTGGGTGGAGTACACGTTATCCGGACGATCAGTATTATTCTGGAAATTACTTTAATTTCCTTCTCAGTTAAGTAATTTTTTGTTACTTTTTTATATATTTTTACATTCG
>Ga0123334_1001882_pt1 | contig 25292 bp, 22 predicted proteins | sample BiotimSIPDNA_FD_89706 | JGI IMG/M metagenome (GOLD analysis project Ga0123334, IMG submission 89706) | Anaerobic biogas reactor microbial communites from Washington, USA - Biogas_R1 time_0 SIP DNA | ecosystem: Engineered > Bioreactor > Anaerobic > Unclassified | place: Washington, USA... | reverse complement strand
CAGGCATGGTTCATACTCTACTCCATCCTCATTTCATTCTTCTGCGGGTTCCAGTTTCCTGTTGCCGCTGGTATAATAGGCGAAAAAATGAGCCCTGTTGCAGGGTGTATAGCGGCAGACCTTGCCGGTGCGGCGCTTGGGACGCTCTTTGCTGGCGCCTTTCTTGTGCCCCTTGCAGGGATACATGCAACAATAATAGTAGTGATATCCCTAAAGATAATCAGCAGCATGTCACTGCTTTTCAGTAAAAAGATATAATATTTTAAAAAGGTCTGCCATGAAAAAACTCTATACAAGAAAGGAATTTATCAGGAGAGCCTGCTTATGCACAGGGGCCACCCTCTTCTTTTTTGACAGCACCTTCTCAAATGGAGCAGAACAGGGGGCCAAGAAAGCTAAAAGCATCAGGGGAACCCTATTCAGGGGTGATGCCCCTGATAAACCATGGAAATGGTCGATTGAGGCAAAATACTATGAAAAAAAGGGCAGGGACACAATCTGCCTCCTGTGCCCCAACCGCTGTTATCTTAAGCCCGGTGACCGGAGTGTTTGCAGGTCAAGGGTAAATATTGGAGGTAAATTATATTCGCTTGCCTATGGGAACCCATGCTCTATTCATGTGGACCCGATTGAAAAAAAGCCCCTTAACCATTTTCACCCTGGCTCTTCTGTATTTTCCATAGCTGCTACCGGCTGCAACCTAAGGTGCCTCAACTGCCAGAACTGGGAGATCTCCCAGAAGAGGCCCGAGGATGTTACTCATGGTGAACTCTTCCCAAAGGAAGTTGTTGCATCGGCAAAAAAGAAGCAGGCGCCATCCATAGCATTTACCTATTCAGAGGCAATCACCTATTATGAATATATGTTTGACACAGCCAGGCTTGCAAGAGATGCAGGGATAAAGAGCATCCTTGTTTCAAACGGCTATATAAATGATAAACCGCTGATTGAACTCGCCCCTTTCATTGACGGGGCAAATATAAACCTGAAATCCTTTGATAATAACATCTATATGGTTTTAAACGGCGGCACCCTTGCCCCTGTCTTAAACACCCTTAAGAGGCTTAAGGAAAATAATGTCTGGTTTGAGATAACTACCCTTGTGGTGCCCACCTATATTGATGACCCTGACATGATCAAGAGGATGTGTGGATGGATACTTAAGGAGCTGGGGGCTGATTACCCGCTCCATTTTTCAAGGTTCTTTCCCAATTACAGGCTTAACAGGCTCCCACCTACCCCTGTCTCACAGCTTGAGGAGTTCAGGAACCTGGCAAGAAAAGAGGGGCTGCACTATGTTTACCTCGGTAATGTCCCGGCCCATGAAGGGAACAACACCTACTGCCATAACTGCGGTAAATTATTGATTGAGCGGACAGGGTATACAATCGGTAAAATAGATATTACAAAGGGCAAGTGTATCCACTGCGGTACGCTGATACCTGGAAGATGGTCTGCATAGGTAACGTCCGTTGATAAGCCTAATAAATTATTCATCACAGAGATACCCGCTGGATTATACACGACCATGCCCGGCCGCACTCAAGGGCTTACAACGGTTTTCACACCAATAAAGGATGTGCCATACCACAGACCCAGGAATATATTCATGAATATATTTCAGGGCAAACAGTTAAAAAGAAATTTATATATAACCTGATACAAACGGCTGTTAATCAAGCAATATTGGGAGCCATTCAAGGACACCCTTAGCACTGACATTAATGTAGCCTGTTTTGGTAACAATATCGTTTTCACCTGATCCTGTTACTGTAAGGTTCACTGTATATCTCCCTTTATTGACATAAGTATGGATTGGGTTCTGTTCAATACTTGTTGACATATCTCCAAAATCCCACTCCCAACCATAGATTTCACCCGATGAAGTATCTGTGAAAGTTACTTCAAGTGGGCTGTTACCTTTCTATGGAGCTGCATAAAAATCTGCGGTAAGCGCCGAAGGATCAAAATCTGATATCAACTTACAAACAGAAGCCAACATTTTTAGCAATAAGACGCAGAGCGTCAAATCAGGATGTTCCCACGGCGGACCGTGGGAACAAGACTAACACCTCCCCTGCGAAAAACAAATGGATTCCCGTCTTCAGGGAATGACGTTGAATGTATGGATTTCTGAAGCAGTTAAATAATGCATCACATATATGGTGAATTATTTTTATTTCTGCTATATTGACCCCCGCTTAATTATCGGCATATGCCTTTTTTATTCAAAATAATGGATGGTTCATAATGATATACCTCTTTAAACTTTTATCTTACCTGAAGAATTACACCCGTCACATGGTTATCTCCATGCTGTTTCTAATCATGTCAGTAATCTTCACCATGATACAGCCAAAGCTTATTGAGTGGGTTATTGATCAGGGCATAGGTGCAGGGGTAGCAAAAAATATTATCTATGGGGCAGCAGGGATACTTATTACAGGGCTTATTGGTAATGCGGCAAACCTTTTTAGCGGGTTTTCGCTCATAAAGGCCGGACAGGGTTTAAGCCATGAGATAAGGGGCGACCTCTTCCGCAAAATTGTCTCCTTTTCATTTATTAATTTTGATAAATGGCGCACAGGCGAGCTGATGGTAAGGCTTAATTCCGATGTCAACACTGTACGTATGTTTATCAGGATGGGCCTCTTTATGATCGTCCAGTCAGTTGTGACAATATTCAGCAGTATTCTCTTCATGTTTATTACAGATGTGAGGCTTGCCACAATCATGTCCATTATTATGGGCGGGACCCTCGTACTGTCTCTGGTCTTTGTAAGCATTATGCGCCCCCTTTTCATGAAGATGAGGGTAAAACTGGATGAGCTGAATAACACACTTCAGGAAAACCTTGCAGGGGCAAAGGTGGTAAGGGCATTTAACAGGCAGGTATTGGAGAAGGATAAGTTCAGCGTTAAAAACCGTGATATATTTCTGATAACCCTTAAAATAGGCTATCTCTTTGCGACATTCATGCCCTTTATGCTCTTTCTGGGGAATATGTCAGTCACCCTTATACTGTGGATAGGAGGGGCCGAGATTATCAGGAACCACCTGGCCGCAGCATCAGGCTTTACACTGGGGCAGTTGACCGCATTCAACAACTACGCAATGATGTCTATCTTCCCCCTGGTCATGCTTGGCATGGTCCTGAATTTTATCTCAATGGCGAGCGCATCAGCAGAAAGGATATTTAAACTCATGCAGGAGCTCCCCGGCATTGATACCCCTGATGCCCCTTTCCCTGCTGATAATATAAGAGGCGGCATTGAGTTTAACGGGGTCTCCTTCGGGTATGGTGAAGGCGAGGATGCACTTATTGATATCAATATCCGGATCGCACCGGGGGAAAAGGTGGGCATCATTGGCGGTACAGGGAGCGGTAAATCAAGTCTGGCAGGGCTCATTCCCAGGCTCTATGACCCGAGGCATGGGGAAATACTTATTGATGGTGTTGATGTTAAAAAATATGACCCTTCGGAATTGAGGAAAAAGATAGGCATTGTCCTTCAGGACCCAGTACTTTTTTCAGGCGGTATCATGGAGAATATCCTTTATGGCAGACCTGATGGAGATCAGGTAGTTGCCGAAAGGGCCGCAGGTATAGCCCAGGCCATTTCGTTTATATCGGAAAAGGGGTGGGATACTGGCATAGGTGAAAGGGGCGCCGGGCTCTCAGGCGGGCAGCGTCAGAGGGTGGCAATCGCAAGGACCATTGCTGCTGACCCTAAGATAATCATACTCGATGATGTCACCTCATCCCTTGATCTTGATACAGAAAGAAAGGTCACACGCGGTATTTATGATGAGCTTAAGGGGGCCACTGTTATTATTATAAGTCAGAAGATAAAGACCATTAAGGAAAGCGACTGGATCATTGTAATGGATAAGGGCAGGATAACAGGAAAAGGCACACATGAAGAACTTCTTGTCAGCAATGATATCTACAGAAAGATCGCTGAGACGCAGAATGAATATATACAGTAGGTGAGTTGAGGAGCCGGTTGAATGGAAGAAAAGACTAATATAAAAAAGAAAAGACCCCCTGCTGCTGGCCCTGGCCCAAGGCCGGGTGTAATAGAATCAGCAAAAGATGTAAAAGGCGCATTTAAAAGACTCATTGCCTATTTCGGGACACAGAGGTTTTTACTGGTTATTTCCGCCATAATCATATTTGTAAGCGTATTTTTAGGTGTGGCAGGCCCGGCTGTGCTTGGCAGGGCAATAACAGAATACCTGGAAAGGGCGCCCAATCTTACGCTCTTTTTGAGGCAGGTGATTATCCTCATTATAATATATGCCGGGGCATGGATCACAGAGGCATTCACAAGGATAGTCCTTATCCGGGCATCTAACAATATCATATTCAGGATGCGGCAGGATGCATTCAACCACATCCAGGGGCTCTCCATGTCATACTTTGACATGGAGGATGTGGGAGAGATCATGTCACGCCTTACCAATGATATTGAGGCCATTGAACAGGGCGTTAACAATGTGTTCAGTGAAGGTCTGAGGGGTCTTTTAAGCGTGATCATGACGCTCGCGGCCATGCTTATGCTCAATATCAGGCTCACGATTGTTGTTGTTGCGACCGTTCCTGTAATGGCCTTTGTTGCCGCAACAATAGGGATCAGGGTAAGAAAGGCATTCAGGGTAAACCAGCAAAAGATAGCAGACCTGAACAGCAAGGTTGAAGAATCCATATCAGGTGTAAAGGTTATAAAGACATTCGGTATGGAGAAAAGGGAGATAGAGGATTTTGAAAGGGTGAGCATTGAGGCAAGGGATGCGGGCACCATTGCAGAGATGATTTCCCATATCTTTATGCCTGTAATGCAGCTCATAACCACATTAATACTTGCCCTGCTTGTTGGTATTGGCGGGTATCTTGTATTAAAAAACAGCACGGTCTTCTCCATAGGACTGCTTACCAGCTTTATAATGTACTCAAGGAATTTCCTCTGGCCTATACAGCAGATCACAGCAATCTATAATGTTATACAGTCTGCACTTGCAGGGGCAGAAAGGGTCTTTGAGATACTGGATACAAAACCTGCCATAGTTGAAAAGCCTGAGTCTGTCCCATTCAGCGAGGGGGATATAGTTTTTAAAGATGTATCTTTTTCCTATGTGGAAGGTAAGCCTGTGCTTGAGGATATAAACCTTACTGTGCCTCACGGAAGCGCCATAGCAATAGTAGGGCCCACAGGCGCAGGGAAGACCACACTCATTAACCTTCTTGGCAGGTTCTATGATGTAAAGAGCGGGGCTATCACCATAAACAATACAGATCTTCGCGATATGGAAATAGGCTCTTTAAGGTCATCCCTTGGGGTTGTGCTTCAGGAGCCATTCTTTTTTGCCACCACAATAAGAGAAAACCTGCTCTATGGAAGGCCTGATTCCACTGATGAAGATATGTTTGAGGCGGCAAGGCTTGCCAATGCCAGCCATTTTATAAGCAGGCTGCCTAAGGGTTATGATACCGTACTTACAGAAAGGGGGCTTAACCTCTCACAGGGTGAAAGGCAGCTTTTAGGTATAACAAGGGCGATCTTAAGGGATCCAAGAATACTTATACTTGATGAGGCGACAAGCAGTATAGACAGCCTTATTGAGGCCCATATACAGGAGGCACTTGCAACCCTCATGAAGGGGCGCACCTGTTTAACGATCGCCCACCGCCTTTCAACCATAAAGAATGCGGACAGGATTATAGTAATACATAACCGCAGGATTATTGAAGAGGGGACATATACAGAACTATTAGCAAAGAACGGCTTTTACGCGTACCTGTATACCATGCAGCAGAACCAGGATGATATTACTGAAGAGATGTTTAAATAGGGATTTTATTCATATTGCTTGACGGAATACCGATAACCTTTTAGAATGTACGTGTGTAAAATAGATTATGTACGTATTATCTGGAGGTTATCATGAAAACTGTAAGCCCAACAGAACTAAGAAGCAATATTTATAAGCTACTGGATGAGGTGCTAAATAGTGGCCTCCCTATCGAGATTAATAAGGGCGGTAAATTATTAAGAATAGTTCCTGTGGAAAAAGCCAATAAATTGGCTAATTTAACATCAAGGCCGGATGTAATAGTAGGAAACCCTGATGATCTTGTAGATATCAGTTGGGAAAAGGAGGTCAACCTTGATATACCTTGATACCCATATCGTGGTATGGCTTTTTGCCGGTCAGATTGAAAAGCTCAGTTCACGGGCAAATGTACTATTAAATGAGAACGAGATATTGATATCCCCTATAATACGTCTTGAACTGCAATACCTGCTTGAAATCAATCGAATAACTTCACCTGTCAATGATATTATTGCAGGTTTATCAAACAGTATTGGACTTAAAATCTGCGATAAAAATTTTAATAGTATCATCAACAGATCAATGACCCTGAACTGGACAAGAGACCCGTTTGACAGGGTTATCGTAGCAAATGCCGCTATAGATAATAATTATCTATTAACCAGAGACCAAACCATTCTTAAAAATTATAAAAAAGCGCTATGTTAGAAAAGGTGCATGTGTCTAAGATATTTGCACGTGGTGCTCCCGACGTGTTAAAAATATATCATGTAAATATTCAAAATGAACCGGCTGCATAAATAAAGATCGGCCATATTTAGTTTTCAACTTTAAATTTGGCCAAACTTACCTACCTGTCCATAAATCAATTATCTATCATCTTCAAGCAGCAGTTGAAAGATTGCTGTAGGCTTTTTTTCATGGGGCATCATCTGTTGAGATGAAATATTCCAGTCTGGGAATAAGGCTATTATGAATTGATGGCAGATTGAAATATGGGATTCCTAAATTCAAAATTCAGAGTTCAAGATTATTAATGCAGGCTGTCAGGATTTAGTGTATAGGCTATCAGGGGGAAGGCAGGATTTGGTAAATGCTGATGCAGAATCAGGATGGTATTTTAAAGGGGTATTTTATAAGGATTTATAGGTCTGAAAATTTCAATTTAGATTGTAGTCATAAATCTGATAAATTAATCATAAAAAAAGTTGGTAAATACAATGAAACAGATAACTGCTACAGACGCCCTTGCATTATCAATACCTGAGAGAATACAACTTGTTGAGGATATATGGGACACGATAATCTCTGAACCGGAGCCAATAGAATTAACCGAAAATGATAAAAAGATCATTGATGAAAGATTAGAAGCCTGTCATAAAAACCGCGAATCAGGTTCCCCATGGGGAGATGTTTATAAAAGGTTAGTGAAAGAGCAATGAAATATACAGTCATTATAATGTCTGAGGCCGAAGAAGCCTTTTGCTGGTACGAAGATGAAAGGGCGGAATCAGGCTATGACTTCCTTTTACAGGTTGATGCGGGAATAAACTTTATTAACAGAAGGCCAGAAGTTCACCCTATTGAATACAAAGTAACGAGAAAGCACCTCATAAAAAGATTCCATTAGAAAATTATATATTTTATTGAAGCAGAGAAGATTATTGTCTTGGCTGTACTTCATGGAAAGAGAAACCCCAGTATTCTTTAAAAAAAGGGTTAATCGCATCTGAGGCGTAGCATTTTAAGGCGGTTAAGGGAAGTGAATATCCAGTTCAGTGTTGGAATTCTGAAGGTATGGTAGGAGCGGGCAAGGTCAGCGCTGTTAATTACTATGATATCCCGCATATCATGGCTTCCCGAATTTCCGCCATTATTTTCTGCACTGCCATTTTTCCCACGCTTGTGCATGCTTGACCGCCTTATCCGTATATCTCTGGCATCCATTTTCCAGCTCTGCCCCGCCAAGTGCCCTCTGAGCAAGCATGTCAGCCCGGCCAACAATATGAGTCCAGTAATCGATATACATGAAAAAAATTACAGAAAAGCGTTATGATAAATTAGGTAGCTGTTGTCTTCTGTTCACTGCTTTATCCCAAATTCCTGCATCCGGTTTATGAGTGTTTTATAACTCACACCCAGGATTTCTGCGGCCTTTGTCCTGTTCCACCTGGTTTTATTAAGGATATCCAGAATGGCCTCATGCTCCTTTTCAGACACATAGGCCTTACTGATTTTTCTTAAGGAATACTCCTGCTCCTTGAATAGCTTGAGTTGCCTGATGTGTTCAGAGTCATTATCATCAAGTTCAATGCTATTTACAGGGTCAGGCTTTAAGCTTGTATCCATATTGGACTGATCAAGCTCCTGAAAGATAAAGCTCCAGTCTGATACAGCAATGGCCCTGCGCATGATATTCTCAAGCTCCCTGATATTGCCGGGCCAGTTGTATGATACCAGAAAATCAAGAACCCTTTCAGGTAAATCACTGATCTTCTTTTTATATTCAAAACAGTATTTATTAAGGAAAAAATGTATGAGCAGAGGGATATCATCCCTTCTTTCCCTTAAGGGCGGCACCCTGATCTGCATGATGTTGAGGCGGTAGAAGAGGTCATTCCTGAATGTGCCATTCTGCACCTTTTTCCACAGATCAGCGTTTGTTGCAGCAACCACCCTTGTATCTACAACCTTCTGATCTGTAGACCCTAATCTTGAGAACTCCTTCTCTTCAAACACCTGTAAAAATTTGACCTGCAATGAAAATGAAATATCCCCTATTTCATCAACAAAAAGGGTGCCTCCATTTGCCATCTCAAGGCGGCCTGGTTTATCCTTGTATGCATCTGTAAATGCCCCCTTCTGAAATCCGAATATTTCGCTTTCAAGAAGTTCATCAGGCAATGATGTACAGTCAACCTTTACAAGCGGCCCCATCTTTCTAGGTGAATGAAAATGTATAGAGCGGGCAACCAGCTCCTTACCGGTCCCTGTTTCACCTGTTACAAGCACAGTGATATCCTTTTCTGCCACCCTCCTGATCTTTCTTCTTACATCCACGATCCCTTTGCTCTTACCGATTATAAAGGTTGTATCAGGCATGTGGGCATGTTCTTTGCTGTAGACAAGGGCCTCATCCACTTTATTTTCAAGGATTTTCTGTTCAGCGCCAGGCGTGAGATAATGAACACCTTCAAATGGTGCAAAGCATTCACCAGCCGGAAGGCACTCCTCTGATGAGGTTAATACTGGTGTAACAGGATTCAGTATCTTGATCTTCTGTATTGCCTTTAATGAGGAGTCCGCATCCAGCGAGGGGTCAATTATAACCACATCAGGCTTAAGGCTATTCAGGTGGTCAATGCCTGAATTGTGATCAATGGAAACGCATGACCTTACCAGTGCGCTGTTCAGTTTGGCCTCTATATCCTTTGCATGATCCGGGTGTTCTGATTCTAATAGCACAACATTGATGTCAGAAATCATTTTTTTCCTCTTTGCATATCCCCTGTCAGTTTGCGAGGGCCTGGAAAACCATACTGCTTAAAGCAGTGGCTCCGCAGGGCTTTATTAGATAGCCCTTAATTGCCTGCCTTACTTCATCATCAATACCGTTAGGGCCTTCGCTCTCATACCCTGAGATAATGATTATTTTTGCAGATGGATCAATCTTTAGCAGGTTTGCGATGCAATGTGCGCCATCCATCTCGGGCATATTTCTGTCAATAAGGACCAGATCAGGCGCCCACTCTTTATATGCAGATATTGCCTCTGTTGACCTGCTTATTGCCTTTGCCTGATACCCCAGCTGCTTCACCAGGTTTGACATGGAGTCAAGCACAGACTCTTCATCATCAACAATAAGTATCTTCTGTCCTGAACCCCTTACAGGCTTCTCCTTTATCTCCTGGATTCTCTCAAGTTTACCCTTTGAAACAGGGAGGATGATCTTGAATGAGGTGCCCTTGCCTGCCTTTGAGGTGACAGTTATTGTGCCCTTATGCTGCTCAACAATACCATGTGTTGTCGATAACCCCAAGCCTGTGCCGGCACCTACCTCCTTTAATGTGAAAAAGGGATCAAATATCTTGTCAATGACCTCCTCTTCAATACCATGCCCTGTATCAATTACATATGTCACAACCTTGTTATTTATCTTTTTTGCCTTTACTGTAAGGTCACCGCCATTAGGCATTGCATCCCTTGCATTTGTAAAGAGGTTCATAAATGCCTGGCTCAAGAGTGAGAGGTTACCCTTTACCTGCAGATCGTCTTCAAGTATCATCTTTATCCTGATATTCTTGTTAAAAACCTTTTCGATGATATCATGTGTCTTCATGATAACCTCTGCAAGATCAATCTCCTCCATCTCAAGGGCCCAACCCTGCTTCGCAAAATGCAAAAGGTTGTTGATAAGGCCAACCCCCCTGTCAATTGAGCTATATATATTTTTTGTCAGCTCCTTTACCTCGGGCTTTTCACCATAAATAACCTCAAGGTATTCCACATTACCAGATATGGCCTGGAGTATATTCCTGAAATTATGTGCAGTGCCCCCGGCAAAGGCCCCTATGGACTTCATTTTCTGGGCTACAAAAAGCTGCTCCTGAAGTGCCTTCTGTTCGAATTCCGCATTCTTCTTTTCAGTTATATCATCAAAAATGGCAACAAGTTCATTATCAGGAAGAGGGCATATATAGTACTCCCTCCAGCTTTTCCTGTTATCACCCTTTTCTATGGTTATGGGGCATCTTTCAGCCTTTCCTGTATTCCAGACCTTTTCAAGCCTCTGGATCAGCCCCGCCTCTTTCAGTTCGGGAAGAACATCCAGAACACTTTTACCTATGGCATCCCTCTTGTTAATATTATCTATTTTTGAGTCTGCCTTATTGATGTCAAGGATAAGATAATCCTTACCATCATCAATTACCTTGAAGATGATAACTCCGCTGTTCAGGTTGTTAAACATTGCCCTGAAGCGTTTTTCACTCTCGCTCAGCATCTTTTCAGCATCATTCAGATCGCTTGTCTGCTGCTCTATAATGGTTTCAAGGTTACGATACAGCATCGCATTTTCTATGGCGATAGCAGCAGTGCTGCACAGGGCTGTAACAAGGGCAAGGTCATCCTCCCTGAAACCGTATGGGATCTTTACAGAGTCTACATAAAGTACCCCCAGTACCTTTTCTCTGCTGATTAACGGAGAACACATAACAGATTTCACATGCATAAGTTCCATGCTCTCAGAGACATCCGCATCATCCTGCCCGAATGTATCAAGGATTGTAAGAGGTTTTCCGCTCTTTATAACACCGTCAACTATTGTCTTACTGTAGCTGTATGATACAGAACCGTCATCAACTGACTTTGCAATGCGGGATATCACATTTGTAAACTCGCCTGTTTCACTGTCCACCAGTATTATAAAACCCCTGTCTATCCGCTTTAGCAGCTCAAAAAGGTAATCCAGCACCTTCTGCATGATTTCATTTATGTTAAGTGACTGGTTAATTATATTTGATACCTTGAACAGGAAATCCATGTTTTTGGGAGGGGTCATGGGCCTGTCTTTATAGGCAGTAAACATGGCAGTGCTTGAGAAATGGGCTGAGAGATCCGCCATCTCACTGGGGCTGAAAACCGGCTCCGCAGATATTACGCCGATAGACATGGCAACATTTCCGGCAGCAAAGGGGACGCCCTCATTGAGTTCATAATCAATATCCGGGATAAGCTGCTTCCCCTTGAGGAATGTCCCGTTTTTACTGCCAAGATCCCTTATAATGAATTTGTCACCATTCCTGGTGATTCGGAGGTGTTTTCTTGATACGGTTTTATCCATTATCTGGATATCACTGTCAGGGAGTCTGCCAATATATATAATATCTCCCTTTACATCTAGGCTTTTACCTTTTTTGTCCCCATTTAGAAAAAATAATTTGAGCATGATTCATGCCTACTTTGCCAGGAGCCTGTCAACATGTTCTTTTAAAACAGCCATTTTTACCGGTTTTGAGAGTACTATATCTGCTTTTTTTTCTATGGCGGCAGATTCCGGCTCCTTCCCAAAACCTGTAATGGCTATGACCGGGATCTCCGGCCTCTTTTCCTTGAGGGTGGTGACCACCCCGACACCGCTTACAAAGGGCATAACAATATCCGTGATAACAATATCATACCCGCCTGCATCAACCTTTTTCAACCCGTCCAGGCCGTCGGTCGCAATAATCACTTCATACCCGAGGTATTTAAAGTTTTTTACAAAGGCAGACAAGACATCCAGGTCATCTTCAATTATTAAAATCGTTTTTCCTTCTGTGCCCATATCATTATTCCTTTTTTTTGCGTTTCTCTAATTATATTCCCTTTCCAGATAACCAAGATCCTGCGTTTGGGTGGCTTTTGTACCTATTGCTATAATATTGCTTTTTGCCTTTGTCTCCTTCTGGTAGTATATCCTCCCTGAATAGGCAAAATCAACCTCAAGCACATTTATTTTGCCCCCTTTGCTGAATACCTTTCGCCTGATATTAATGGCTGAGTCATCCTCATTGATTCGGTGGATAACCTCTTCCGCCTTGAGCTGTAACTCATCCGAAAGATCAACAAAACCATCTATTGCCTTTTCTGTAAAGGTAAGATTTTTATATAACACCCTGAATCTTTTATCTATTATTTCCTGCCTTCTGCCCTTTTTTTTCGATTTTTCACTCTTAAGCTTTATCTCTTCTATCTCTTTCTTAAGGCCATCGATCTCCCTTTCTCTTGTTTCACGCAGCTCCTTTTGGGTCTTAAGACCGGATTCGAGCCTTTCCATCTCCTCAAGCAGCCCATCAATATCTGAGGAAAGATTTGCCTTTTCCCTGTTTAATTCCCCGATACTATCCGAATATCCCTTCTCCTTTTCCTTAATATTTGAAATCTCATTTTCATATGAAAAGAGTCTTTCCGAGAGCTTTGCTATTGTATTTGCCTGCTCCTTTTCTCTTTCCTCATTGTACCTAAGACTTCTCAGGATGAAAGATCTCAGAATAAGCAGCGCCAAAAAAATATAAAACACAAGTATGCTGTTTGATAACCAGCTGTTCTGTCTGATCCTTACCTCGGGCAAAATTATAAGGCCGTCATTCAGTATACTATAATTTTCAGCCGCCACATCCATATAGTTAACTACCTCGTTTGCGGCATGATGCTGGTATTCATTTCTATCTCCGTTCAATTGAGACGGGTACAATACATTGTTGCTATTTGTTTTTATTATAACATCTGTATTGATCCCAAGCCTGTAATGGAAGGCATTTTCAATCAGGTACCCGCTGATATTTCTGTTTATTTCGTCCCTTACAGAATGTCTCCCCGCATATAATTCTTTCTCATTCTTAATGACTATGGCAGAGATCCTTTCTTCTGTCTTATTATGAAGATATATTTCAAGCCCGTTGAGGGTAAATATATAGAGTACAGGAGGAAAGAAGATACATAAAAAAAGAATTTTAAAGGGGAAATTTTTCATTATCTTTAAAGCCTTTTATAACAGGGAGTAGACAGTAGAATGGAAACAGTAGACAGAAAAAGGCAAATTTCATTCTGCCTACTGTATTTTGAAGGCTACTGATTTACTCCAGCCTCAATCTCTTTTAAAGCCTTTTTTGCCTCTTCAGCCCCCTTGAAACCGGGATCAAGCATTAGTGCCTTTTTCAGATATGATCCAGCCTCTGCCGGTTTATTGTTTTTAAGCAATGCCATACCAAGATGATAGTTTATTAGAGGATTATCAGGCACCCTCTCAACACTGTCCTGCAGTTCTGAAATGGCATTAAGATAACTCCCCTTCAGATAATATATCCAACCCAGTGTATCCATTACTGAGGGGTTATCAGGCATCTGCTCCTTTGCTATCCTTGCATACTCAAGCGCCTCATCAATATTTTCTCCTTTTTCAGCAAGTTTCCATGCAAGGTTATTTGCAGCTGCGCCAAAATCTTTCTTTATTGCCAGCGCCTTGCGATAAAACTCTTCTGCCCTCTTATTATCACCCTGCTGGTCATATATAGTGCCGATTGCCAGATACCCTGCCAGATAATCCGGCCTTTTAGCAATTATCTCTTCATATCTGGTTATAGCATCCTTGAAATTTTTATCCTTTAGGGCGAGCTTCGCCAGAATTTCATAGGGAGGCAGAAGGTTCGGGTCTGTATCAATTGCCTTTTCAAAATATCCCCTGGCATCATCTGTTTTTTCCTGCTCAAGGAATAAATTGCCACGTAAATACTCTATTATGGCAAGCAATTGTGTTTTATCTCCGGCCTTTGCACTGTATGTGTTGCAAAGTTCAATAGCCTCATTATATTTTTTCTCATTTGCCAGGATACTAACAAGTATACCGAGTGCATCTACCCTGTTAGGATCAATTTCAAGTGTCTTTTGAAGCATGCCTTTTGCATCTTCAGCCCTTTTTGTCCTATTATAGAGTACACCAAGCCTCATATAGGTACCTGCATCATCAGGTCTAAGCTCTTTTACCTTAATGTAGGCCGCCTCTGCACCATTTGCATCCCCATCAAGTATCCTGAGATTACCAAGAAGGGTAAGCGCCTGAATATTATCAGGCAGGATTTCAAGAACGCTATCGATCTGTTTTCTTGCAAGCTCCTTATCCCTTGATCTTAAATAAAAATCTGCAAGTATCAGGCGCGCCTCCACAAGGCGCGGGTTAAGCTCAACGGATTTCAGAAGACTCCCCTTTGCAAGCTCAAGTTCATCTTTGCTGATCAGGCAAAGGCCCTTTAAGTAGTGGGCAGAGCTGTTTTCCGGCTGATCGCGGAGTACAAGTTCAAGGCGCTCAAGTGCATTATTATAATCCTTTTTAGTAAGATAAAGCCTTGCTTTTAAAAAATTAGCGCCAATATGCCCTTTATCCTTTGCAAGTATGCTGTCGACAACCGCTTCAGCGGCATCAGGCTTTGAATAATCAAAATGTAGTGCAGCAATATTCATCAGCACATTTATATCATCCTTCTTAATTGCGCTTGCCTTTTGCATTGCATCAAGCGCCTTTTCATATGATTTCTGGTGTGCATAAAAGGCACCCAGGTTCATTAATGGAGCTATATCCTGAGCAGGCGCCAGTTCAACCGCCTTTAAATACTGCTTTTCAGCATCATCGGGTCTGTTTCTGCTTTCATAAAAACTGGCGAGCACATTAATACCCTGGTATTTTGACTCTATACCCTCAAGCATTGAAAGCAGCTCTTTTTCCGCCTTTTCCCATTCCCCTCTGGACCCATAGATCCGGGACAGCTCAATGTAAGATGTCTGATCCTTTGGATCAAGTTTTATAACCCTCTGGAACATCTTTTCAGCACTATCAAGGTCATTTTTCATCAAATATACCCTGCCCAGGGATACCTGCGTATTCAGGTGATCGGGTTTGAGTTCTGAGGCCTTAACAAGGGTTGACAAAGCGGAATCCAGGTCTTTTTCCTGTATGTATATCCCGGCCATCAGGCTTAATGCCTCTATATTATCAGCCATTTCCTCAAGAACAAGCTCTGCCTTTTCCTTTGCCTCTTTTGTCTGCCTTCCTAGGAGCAGCAGTTGACCCATCTTCAACTGTGCGGGGATATTTGCAGGATTAATCGATACCGCCCTGGAGAATGACTGGAATGCCTCCCGTACCTCATTAGACTTAAGATATACTTCGCCCAGTTCATAATGGGCTGTGTCGTTTTTGGGTTCAAGCTGGATTACATTTTTATACTCTATAACAGCCTTTTTGTATTCACCACCGGCAGCATACTCCTTTGCCCTTGCAAGATGCTTTTCCAACTTATCCTCACTGCTCCCGCATGCGGTAATCATCAGGGCAAGAATCAGGATTGAGACCACTCTTAAGCATTGAATTGGGATTATTGATTCTTTCATCTTCATTTTTAACGTCTCCTTGGATAATACTAAATATGATCCAGCTGACCTGTTATCTTATTTCAGATTGTTATAACCAGTTTTCAATATAACAAGCAAAACATCACAATGTCAAACTGATTGAATTTTAGCCTCGTTTATTAAAAACACCCTCCATGACAAGATCATGTATCATTGGTCTGAAAGGCCTTATCATTTTATTTTCCCTGGTCGGATGAACTCTGTTTGAGAGGAGTATAACCATTATATCCTGCTCAAGATCCATCCAGACCGATGTACCTGTAAATCCAAGATGCCCGATACTGTTACATGTAAAATATCTGCCTGAGCTTGACCCTTCTTTTGATGGAGTATCCCACCCCAGCGCCCAAGTGCTTTCTTTAACTATATCCTGTCTGCTGAAAAAATCCTGCACAGTCTCAGGCCTGAAAAAATCACACCTCTCAGCGTAACAGTGCTGCCTTAACATATTGAGCAATATGAAAAGATCCTCTGCGCACCCGAACAGGCCTGCATGGCCTGAATAACCGCCAATGGCATATGCGTTTTCATCATGCACCTCTCCTTGAATTACCCTTTTCCGCCACGGGCACAATTCAGTAGCTGCTATTTCATCAGGGCTGAAAGGCGCCTTTTTATTAATAAGATATGTGCGATCAAGCCTTAGTGGGTGATAAAAAAATTCCTTCAGGTATTCATCCATCTTAACACCAGATGCAAGCTCAATTATCCATTCAAGGAGCATGAACCCGAGATCGCTGTATTGTATGCCTTTACAACAGGGATAGGCCAGCGGCTCCATTATAACCCGTTCCCTCAATAGACTTTTTCTCTTGTAAGGCTCATATTTCATAAGGTCAATATAATAAGGTTTCCAATCCGGTAAGCCAGACGAATGGCACAGTAACAGACGAACTGTAATCCCCTTTTTTTCATCAGGGAGCAGACAAGGCAATAATTCCACAAGGGATTGATCCAGGGATATGACCCCTTTATCAACAAGTCTCATAACCGCAAGGGTGGTTGCAAAGGGTTTTGTTAATGAAGCCAGATCAAATATGCTGTTCACCCTGACAGGTGCATTTGAAGCGGCCGTTGATAAAATACCCGCTGCCTTTGTGAATATGATCTCACCGCCAAGAGCTATTAATAGGACAGCGCCTGGAAAGACACCGCTCCTAACTCCATCATCAAGCAGTGCAGTAATCCTGCATTCATCTTTTTTATTCAAATAGTGTCATCCAGGAATATTGATGCAAAGACCTTAATATCATCAATGATATCAGGTATCCTGCAATACTCATCAGGTTGATGCGCCACATCAAGGCAGGTGCTCCATACCGCAGCATTCAGCCCCGCCTTGCGGAAAAAAGAGGCAACCGTGCCCCCGCCTATACCCTTGGTTGATGCATCAACACCCTTTACCTTTTTTATAGCCCTCTTCAAGGCGGCTACAACAGGCGCATTTACTGGGGTTGATCCTGATGCATCCTCCCTGTTTACTGTTTCAATTGTTATTTCAAGATTTAATTCTCCTTCGACCCTATCGGCTGTCTTTCTTGCATACTTGAGTATTTCATCAATCTTATAAACAGGGAGCACCCTGCAATCCAGATAGAAGACATCCTTCCCGGGTATGGTGTTAACATTGGGTACATTTGCTTCAATCTTTGTGGGTTCAAATGTAGAAAAGGGAGGCGAAAAGAGCTCATCCCTGAAATCATAGGCACCTTTCAACTTCTCAAGTTCAATAATTAGCCTTGCCACACCGAACAATGTGTTGTTTCCCCTCTCCGGGGTGCTTGCATGGCACTGCTTTCCCTTAACAGTGAATTTCAGCCAGAGCATGGATTTCTCAGCGACCTCTATCATGGAACCATCCTCTGCGCCCCAGTCAGGCACAATAATAAGATCATCAGGTTTAAAAATATCCTTATTGTTTTTGACAATATACTCCAGGCCATACCTGCTGCCTGTCTCTTCATCTGCCACCATTATAAGGCCCATTTTGTTATGCTTAAGGCCTGATTCAAGCACAGCCTTTACAGCAAGGGTTGATGCAACTATGCCATGCTGGTTATCCTCAACACCCCTGCCAATAATCCTGTCGCCATCCACCCGAATCTTATAGGGGTCACTCTCCCATAAGGAAAGGTCACCGGGCGGCACTATATCCATGTGGCTCAATACCCATACAACAGGCAGTGATTCATCCTTCCCCCACCTTGCTACGATATTTGGTCTGTAACCATCCTTGGCCCTTCTGTCGGGCGCTCTTACTTCATATAGGATGTCAGGGTTTATCTCTTCAAATCGCTTTTTCAAATATGCTGACTTTTCATGTTCTCCTGTACCGCCATTATCAGGGCCAAGGGCCACCCTTTTTGTCAGTTCTGACTGGAACAGGACTATCTCATCCCTGTATTTATCTATTGTTGTAAAAATATTTTTTTCCTTCTTCATGGTTATCCCTCAGCTCTTTAAATAATATATTGTCTCTGAGCCCTGATAGCTGTGCGATCTGGCTCATTATAGTGGCAAATAATAGCTGTGAATCTTTAAAATCAGCCCCCCTCAGGGGATTGCCAATATTTATCCTGACATCTGCCCTGTATTTCTGTTTTATATATTCTATACCAGCAGGGACAAACAGGGTATCTACATTCTCATAGACATATCTGATCATTCCCGGATGACCTTTACCAATTTGATCTTTATAATATGTGCCTTCAGGAAACAGCACAACCCCCTCACCGTCAGAGAGTTTCTGAAGCAGTGAGGAGCAGGTATTTCTGTTCCTTGCAGGGCGCTTCCTGTCAAGGGGAATTCCTCCCACCATAGAAATAAACCTTTTTATTATAAAACTATCAAACAGCTCCTGTTTTGCTATATAGTATAAAGGCCTTTTTACTGATATGGCAATCAGGGGGATATCTTCCCACCGCTGGTGCCTTGGAAGAAGCACAAAGGCCCCATTTTCAGGGAGATTATCTGCGCCACTGACATTCATCCTGAAAAAGGGAAAAAGGAATGCCTTTGCTGCAAGCCTTACTATGCCAGCAACAAAAAGATTCCTTTTCAATATAACCGATGCGGTCATCAGATTTGAATAAATCCTTTATTCTACTGTCACACTCTTTGCAAGATTTCTGGGTCTATCAATATCCCTCTTAAGCATCAATGCGCAATAATATGCCAAAAGCTGACAGGGGACAACTGTAAGTATGGGGTACAGGAAATCAAGGGTCTGGGGAATCTCTATAAAATCATCCACCATTTCCTTTAATACTGTGTCTCCCTCTGTGCCTATGCCTATTATCGGGCCCCTTCGGCTCTTTATCTCCTGTATATTGCTGATCATCTTGTCATACATGGAGTCCTTTGGCGCTATCGCGACCGTGGGCATCTGGGGATTTATAAGGGCGATAGGCCCGTGCTTCATCTCTCCTGCGGCATATCCTTCAGCGTGAATATAGGATATCTCCTTCAGTTTCAGGGCACCCTCCATGGCAATGGGGAACTGGTACTTTCTACCTAAGAATAGCCAGTTACTCTTGTCATGATATTTTGCGGCAATGGTCTCTATCTGGTTTGCCTTTGAGAGAATGCTTTGCACCTGATCCGGCAGGGCCTCCATAGCCCTTATGGCCTCCACCCCTTCGGTAAGAGAGAGGCTCTGGTGCCTTCCAAGCAGGATGGCAAGAAGGGTAAGTATGGTTAGCTGAGATATAAATATCTTTGTGGATGCAACACCTATCTCAGGGCCTGCATGGTTATAAATGCCCGCATCTGTCTCGCGTGCAATTGAACTGTCTACCACATTTACAATGCCAAGCAGATGAGCTCCTTTTCTTCTGGCCTCCCTCATTGCCGCGAGGGTATCAGCTGTTTCACCTGACTGGCTCATGGATATTATAAATGTATTTGGCGGGAAGTTAAGCTTGCGGTAGCGGAACTCTGATGCCAGCTCCACCTGGACATCTATCTCTGTAAGTTTCTCAAAAACATATCTGCCTACACAACCTGAATAGTAGGATGTGCCGCACGCAATAATTACTATATGTTTACAATCCTTGAGTTTATCCCAGACAGGCATGATACCGCCAAGTTTCGGTACCCCCTCTCCCTTTTCAAGTCGGCCCCTCATGGCATTTTTTATGGTCTCAGGCTGCTCAAATATCTCCTTGAGCATATAATGAGGAAACCCGTCCAGCTCTACATCATCTGCTGCCCACTCCACTGTTTCTGCCTCTCTTTGAATGGCGGTAGCCTGTGCAGTAGATATGGAGACATCATCCTTTGTTATGGTGGCAAGCTCATTGTCATTCAGGTGAATAACATTTTTTGTATACCTGACCATAGCAGAGACATCAGATGCGGCAAAATTACCATCATCGCCAAGGCCAATAATGAGAGGGCTCCCTCTGCGAGCAACAACAATCTGGCCCGGAATATCTTTATGCAGAACCGCCAGCCCAAAGGTACCCTCAACCTGTGATATGGACTTTCGCACCGCTTCATTGAGGCTACCGCTGAAATTTTCAGATATCAGGTGTGCAAGGACCTCTGTGTCAGTGTCACTCCTGAAGATTACACCCTTCTTCTCAAGTCTTTTCTTGATAGACTGGTAGTTTTCAATGATCCCGTTATGAATTACAAATATCTTTTCTTCCATATCGCTGTGAGGATGGGCGTTTTTTTCAGTAGGCTCTCCATGAGTAGCCCACCTGGTATGGGCAATCCCGGTTGTGCCATTGATCTCAAGCCCGTTGATCTTCTTTTCAAGCTCTGCGATCTTTCCGACAGCTCGGTAATAATCCATCTTGTTTGCATCCTGTATTGCTACGCCTGAAGAATCATATCCTCTGTATTCAAGCCTTTTCAATCCTTCTACAAGAAGTGGTTTTGCCTTGCTGTTCCCTACATAGCAGACTATACCGCACATATTTCCATCTCCTTTACCTTATAACTTCCATGCCGCCCATATATGGCCTTAAGACATCAGGGATAACCACGCTTCCGTCCTTCTGCTGATAGTTTTCAAGGAGAGCGACAAATGTCCTTCCAACAGCCAGGCCTGAACCATTAAGTGTATGTACCAGCTCTGTGCCCTTGGCACCCTTGCGTTTAAACCTTATACTGGCGCGCCTTGCCTGAAAATCCTCAAAATTACTGCATGAGGATATCTCTTTATACAGGTTTTGACCGGGCAGCCAGACCTCGATATCATATGTCTTTGCAGAAGAAAATCCAACGTCACCCGTGCATAATGTTATGACCCTGTAGGGGAGCTTAAGACGTTTAAGCACCTCTTCGGCATTCACGGTGAGTTTCTCAAGCTCATTATAGGAATCTTCCGGCCTTGCAAACTTTACAAGCTCCACCTTGTTAAACTGGTGATTTCTTATAAGCCCCCTTGTATCTTTTCCATAAGAACCTGCCTCTGACCTGAAACATGGTGTATAGGCAGTATAATATACAGGCAGATCTTCCTCTTTAAGTATCTCTTCCCTGTGGATGTTGGTTACAGGCACCTCAGCGGTTGGTATCAGGTAATGATCCCACCCCTCTATCTTGAAGAGGTCCTCCTTGAACTTGGGGAGCTGCCCAGTGCCAGTCATACTTTCTGCGTTCACCATAAACGGGGGCAGTATCTCGGTATACCCATGCTCAGTCGTGTGTAGATCAAGCATAAAGTTAATCAGCGCCCTTTCAAGCCTGGAGCCAGCGCCCCTGTAAAGGGCAAACCTTGCCCCGGCAAGCTTTGCTGCTCTGTTAAAATCAAGTATGTTCAGTTTTTCGCCTATATCCCAGTGAGCCTGGGGCTCAAAATCAAATTTGGGGATATCTCCCCAGGAACGAACAACAGGATTATCCTTTTCATCACGACCAACAGGAACTGACTCATGTGGGACATTCGGGATTATCATTACAAGCTGGTTAAGTTTTTCTTCTATCTCCCCCAGTTCAGTTTCAAGCTCCTTTATTTTTCCAGATACACCTTTCATATCAGCTATAAGAGAGGATGCATCTTCACCCCTCTTTTTCATGGAGGCAACATCCTCACTGACCTTGTTACGTTTAAAACGGAGAAATTCTAGCTCAGCAAGATTGTCCCTTCTTTTTGCGTCAATTGCCTCAAAAACAGAGATGTCCAGGTCATTATTTCTATTTTTGAGCATCACCTTTATTATTTCAATATTATTGCGGATATATTTCAGATCAAGCATTTTTACCCTCTTAGTTTAGTTCGATAATTTTTAACATGAATCAATGCATATGGTCAAATGCCTTTTTTGTTAATTGCGGCTTTATATTTTACATGGTATACAGCAAAAATAAATTACATCGGACAAATAAAGGTTTAACATAAAAAATATGAATAAAACGCAAACAAACCCCATATGGAATTTTCTCTGTTCAGTAAAGCTTACCATTTTCATCCTTGTACTGCTTGCTGCAACATCAATAATAGGCACAATAATTCCCCAGGAAGGGGCTGACTCACTGTTTATAAAAGAGCTTGGCCCTGTTGTTGGAAAGATAGTAATCTCCCTTGAATTATACAACATGTATCAGTCTTTCTGGTTCAGGTTGATCATCTTTATCCTTTCAATCAACCTGATCGCCTGCACATTAAATAAATTCCCCGGCACATTAAAGATATATGGAAGGCTCCCCTCTCCTGACCGGGAAAAGATATTTTCACATGTCAGCCCTGACAGGATCATAAAAAGCAGCATTATGAAAAATGATGCGTTTTCTATAGTAAAAGGGCTTATTGTAAAGCAATTCTCCAGGACAGTAGAAAAGCAGACTGAAAAAGCCGCCTATTTTTACGGGGATAAAGGTCGTTATTCCCTTTTCGGTGTGTATATTGTCCATTTAAGTGTTCTTCTCATTTTAGCCGGGTCAATTACCGGGTCATTATTCGGATTCAAGGGATACATAAATATCCTTGAGGGGGAATCTATTGATTATGTCTCATTGGCCGGTCAAAATAGACACAACCAAATAGACTTAGGCTTTACAGTAAGCTGCGATAAATTCACGGTTGATTTTTATAATAATGGCCAGCCAAAGGAATACAAAAGCGATATCAGGTTTTCTATTGATGGAAATACAGTAAAGCAGGGACACCTTCTTGTTAATCACCCGCTAACCTTTATGGGTATTACCTTTTACCAGTCAAGTTACGGATCTGTACCTGGTGATGAGGCATTTATAACTGTCCATCAAAAAGGTTATGAAGAACTGATAAAATTGAAAATAGAAAAAGGTAAACCAAGCCCCCTGCCGAATAATGGCGGAGAGATTACTCTCAAGGAGATACGTGACAACTTTATGAGAATGGGACCGGCCATAAAGGTTCACATTAAATCACTTGCTGGCGAAGATGCTGATATCTGGCTTTTTAAAAATTATGAGGATATCAGGCAACGGTTTTCCATGGAGTTTGAACAATTCCCAATGTTTGATCCTTCAATTATTGAACCATATACCTTTTCCCTGGATGGGGTTGAATCTGCCTACTATACAGGTTTACAGGTCAATAAAGACCCTGGAGTACCTCTTATTTATGCCGGTTTTTTTGCTATTGTGCTGGGTCTTATTATGACATTTTTTACCTCCCACAGACGCGTATGGATAAGGATAGATGAAGAAAGTAATATAACGACCATCAGTATCGCTGGCTATGCAAATAAAAACCCGGTAGGAATGGGAAGAGAGCTTGACAGGATTACCAGACAGTTAACTATAAAATTAGAGGAGAAGAATAACTGATTATGAGCGGCACAATTTTAAACTACATCACCTTTTTTTATTTCTTCTCTTTTCTATTCTACCTTCTTCTGATGATTGTAGAAAAAAAGACATTCGGGAAGATCGCCACAATTATTACAGCCACAGGGTTTGCTGGCCATACTACAGCCATTATACTCAGATGGATAGAATCATACCAGATGGGCATAGGCAGGGCGCCGCTATCCAATATGTATGAGTCACTGGTATTTTTTTCATGGACAGTTATTCTTCTGTACCTCATTATCGAATGGCGGATAGGGAACAAAAGCATAGGTGTATTCGCTACGCCTATAGCCTTCCTGATTATGGCTTATTCATCCTTTTCAAACAGCGAGATACAACCCCTTCTTCCTGCATTAAAAAGCAACTGGCTCATATCCCATGTTATAACATGCTTTTTTGGTTATGCGGCCTTTGCACTTTCATTTGCATTAAGCATAATGTATCTTTTGAAAGGCAGGATAACAAAAACATCCGGAGATATTATCCAGAGACTGATCCCTGATCTCGAAGTGCTTGAAGAACTCAGTTACCAGATGGTTGTCATAGGTTTTATAATGCTCACGCTGGGGATTATAACAGGGGCTGTATGGGCCAACTCTGCATGGGGCACCTACTGGAGCTGGGACCCTAAAGAAACATGGTCGCTTATAACATGGTTTGTGTACGCTGCCATGCTGCATTCACGCCTGATTTCAGGCTGGCGCGGTAAAAGGCTCGCTGTATTTTCTATTATTGGTTTCTGTTGTGTAATCTTTACATACCTGGGTGTAAACCTGCTTCTTTCAGGGCTTCACAGCTATGGCTCATCATAGGAGATGACAGATAGCCTTACATATATCACCTCTGCTTTTCTTCTGGGCCTGAGCGGGTTGATCCCAGGCCCATTATTGACCCTTGTGATATCTGAAACCCTCAAACACGGCACAAAAGAGGGGTTCAAGGTTGCTGCGTCCCCGCTCATTACAGACCTGCCCATAATAGTTGTTACAATCCTTGTTATGTCAAGGATCGTAAATATTGATTACCTCCTGGGTATGATTGCCTTTGGCGGGAGCATCTTCCTCATATATCTTGCATTTGAAAGCATTTCATTCAAGGGTATTAACCATGAAGGGGCGACAGATCAGGTAAATGTCATCAAAAAGGGAATAATCGCTAACCTTCTTAATCCAAGTCCATATGTGTTCTGGTTTACAATAGGCGCACCAACTATATTAAAGGCTTACCATGAAGGTTTTATATATGCGATACTCTTTATCATTATATTTTACTCTCTCCTGATCGGTTCAAAGGTGGTTATTGCTGCAATCACAGGGAAATCAAGACACATCCTGAGCAGCCGATTCTATTTATACCTGATAAGATTTCTGGGAGTGGTTATGTTCATATTTGCAATATATTTCATTAAAAGCGGGATATCATATTTTTCCATTTCTTTTCCCATATGATTCATTTGTCCTACCCATCAACAACATCTGTTGGTTTTTCATATTAAATCCATTAACCTGGAAACAACCATTTGACAGCCTTTCAGTACATGTTCAAGGGTATTGTTATCGAGAGAGCCGATCTTCTCAAGGAGTCTTTCTTTATCCACAGTTGCTATCTGACTGACAACCGCTACGCTTGTTTTAGGCAGATTTGCAGCACCCTTCTCTAATAAAACATTGCCGGGTATCAATGAAAATTTTGTATTGGATGTGAGCAGTGAGACAACTGTTGTT
>Ga0123334_1001881_pt1 | contig 25305 bp, 17 predicted proteins | sample BiotimSIPDNA_FD_89706 | JGI IMG/M metagenome (GOLD analysis project Ga0123334, IMG submission 89706) | Anaerobic biogas reactor microbial communites from Washington, USA - Biogas_R1 time_0 SIP DNA | ecosystem: Engineered > Bioreactor > Anaerobic > Unclassified | place: Washington, USA... | reverse complement strand
TAATGATGGGGTCTTCAACTATGCGTTTACTCCTTCAGAAGAGTTTGTTGCCGAAATTGTACAGCGTTCTGAGAAGGAATTGTCGACTCTGGACACGTATGATATCCCCGATGAGATTATTGGAAAAATAATTAATGAAGATATAGGTTACCTGGGCCTTTTTTCTATTAATCTGATTTGTCTTTCATTTCTGGGGATATACATGGCCTTGTTTTTCCCGGGATCGGGAGCTGATCCCATGTTTCTGCTGCTATTAGTATTGGCAGTGGCACTTTTGGCTTTCAATATGATAAATGCCAGTCGAATTTTTCATTACATGGCATCAGGCGCCTATGGAATTTGGTTAATTGGTTTAACTGTCAACATTGTCTTTTTGGCCTTGGCCATGAAAGGTATCGGCTTTGGTCAGTAGTTAATATTTCTGATTGTTTTCCAGTATTGGGAAGATGTTTTTTTACATGCTTATTTATACATAGAAAAAGTGTTGAGAAAGGCGAAACATGCAAATAGGATTAGTAGGACTTAGCAACTCCGGCAAAACCACACTATTTCAATTACTTACCGGGACAAAGGAGTCTTCTTACGCACCGGGGAAAGCAAATCGGGGAATTTTCAAAGTTCCTGACTCCCGGGTTGATTATCTCAGCAGTATGTTCAAACCTAAAAAGACCACTCACGCTACCCTGGAAGCCATAGATATTCCTGGCCTTATACCGGGGGCTGATAAGTCTACCGTTTCATTTTTGACCAGTGTCCGGGAAAGTGATGTTCTGGTTCATGTGATCCAGGATTTCGATAATCCTGAGGCCCCTCATCTGGAAGGAACCTTGGACCCTTTGCGTGACCTGGAATTAGTAACCTATGAACTGCTTTTGGCCGACCTGGATCAGATTGAAAAGCGGCTTGAGCGTATGAAGAAGGGCAAGCCCGGCAAAGACCATGACACAGAATTGGCTCTGCTGGCCAAGTGTCGGGAAGCTATTGAGGGAGAAAAACTTATTTCTTCCCTTTCGGTTTCACCGCAAGAAGAACCGTTTATGCACAATTATCGTTTTTTAACCGCTAAGCCTTATGTAGTAGTTGTCAATCTTGATGAAAATCGTATTGCTGATAGCGACTCATACTCCTCCGCACCCATCAGTATATACTGTAAACAACATGATATCCCATTACTGTTCCTGTCTGCCCGAATTGAAAGTGAAATTTCGCAGTTAGATGGGAGTGACCGGCAAATTTTTCTGGAAGAGCTTGGTATTAAAGAATCGGGATTGGTTTTGGTTAGTCGCCTAGTTTACACGCGGCTGGGGTTAATATCTTTTTTCACGGTAGGGGAAGATGAAGTAAAGGCTTGGACCATAACTGGAGGTACAACCGCCCGTGAGGCGGCCGGTAAAATTCATTCTGATATTGAACGAGGATTTATCCGCGCTGAAGTTATAGAATACAAGGATTTTTTACAGGCGGGAAGCATGGCCGCTGCCCGTAATGAGGGTACTTTTCGTTTGGAGGGCAAGGAGTATATAGTAAAAGATGGGGACATTGTTCATTTTCGCTTCAATGTTTAGAGTGAGTATTTGAATATTTGCAATCCAGCCTCGGAATTTATCCGGTACACAGGTTGCTCCCTTACCCAAACTGGGGTAGAGGAACAGCCTTTTATTTTCGATCATATTTGGGGTCATAAGTATTTAAAGTCATAGCGGATTATTTCAAGCTCCGGATAGCTAACCAATAGACGATCAACTGCATCTGAAGTTTCCTGAAGGCTTTGCATACTTGATGCCACCAGGGCGAAATCAAGTCTGGCACGTTGCCAGATATTATCATCACTGACATCGGCTACCGACATATTGTGATTTTTGTGCAGCTTAGCTTTAAGACTATTCACTATCTTCCTGCGTTCTTTTAACGAATGAGAGTCAGGCAGGAAGACCTCTATTGTTCCAGCGACACCATACATGACAGCCACCTCACCTAAAAGCGAACCTGAATAACATGTCTATTCATATAATAAACCACAGCTGGGAAAAGAAGAAACGAGGTTCCTCATGAAATATACAGATAGTGTTATTCAGATTCCTATTAACCTATGTTCATCTCTAGGACTCACTGATAAGAAGCTGGTGACCGTATATATCGGGAACAAAAGTGCCCAATGCCGTGTAGCTGCGGTGCACATTAAAACCGAAGAGGACTCCAATTCTATTCTTGGGTCAAACAGTTTAGCTGCCAAACTTAGTATACCGGCGGGAATGCGGCTGAATATCGCCCAGGTAGGGGATAAGCTAAGAATAGGTCCACTTATAGGAATTTTATCTAGGAACCAAACCAATGGTGCATTTGGTCAGGATAGTTTTTACCGAAAATTGTTGCTTCAGCTGAGAAAGCAAAAAGGCTTAGGGATGGTATTTTCGCCCCAGGGTATAGATTGGAAAAACAAGCGGGTTCGAGGCTTCGCATTACCAAATGATGGAACAGAGAAATGGAAGCAGTATTGGTTTCCATTTCCCGACGTATGCTACAATCGATATTTTCGTAAAGAGTCTGACCCCTGGTCATATCCCCTTCTTCAGCGTATGAAAACGTCGGGGGTAATATCTTTCAATGCTCCCATGGGAAGTAAATGGAGAATCCATAGCTGGTTAAGTCAGGAAAAGGAACTTAAAGGATTTTTGCCCGACACCCAGCTCCTGAAGGGAATCGATTCCCTTAAAAACATGATTCAAAAGCATAATCAGATTTATGTTAAACCTACTAACGGATGCCAAGGCCAGGGCATTACCCGCATCAGAAGCTCAAAAGGGGTTTACCTTTGTCAGGGATCCCGAGATAAAGAAGAAAAGAAATACCCGGAGATAGATAAGGTTTTCCGAAAGATCAAGAGTACTGCCAAACCCAAAAAATTCCTGGTACAGCAAGGAATTTCATCACCAAACAGGACAGGCAAATTTGATGTGAGAGTCATGGTGCAAAAAGATGGTGATAATTCCTGGCAGGTAACCGGATTAGCCGGCAGGGTTGGAGTTAAAGGACGAATTACCACCAACCTTCATACTGGCGGTCAGCCGGTGCATCTTGAACAACTGCTGGGCCAGTGTGGCTTTGCGCACGGGAAAGTTGACGAGATTATTTCCACACTCAGAGAACTGGCGTTAACCATAGCCAAAGCAATAGAGAAACATGTTCAGCCCATAGGAGAGATAGGACTGGATTTCATTATCGACGAACATGGTGGCATATGGTTCCTGGAGGCCAATTCCAAACCAGGACGACGGGCGTTTAGCTCTATTGAAAGTAACGGTACGAACCGAATGACCATTTCCCGTCCCATGCGTTATGCTCAATACTTAGCTGGATTTTGAAAGGGGGTATATCACGGTGACTGACAGCATTTATCGTCTGCCGGATGCCAGTCAAGACTCCCATAGGCCATCTGATGTCCTCCTGCCCACAGATTCTGAATGGGACAGGAAGAACAAAAAGCAACATGTTGTAATCGGAATCCTGACTACTTCGCGAATCTCCATAGGTAAACCAAAAGAAAAAGGAGTTCAGGCCGAGCTGGCATATCTAAGCCGAATAGGTAAAAGGATGATGGCAGATGTGTATATTTTTAATCCCTGGGATATTGACTGGAAAAACCGCAGCTTTGTCGGATATGAATTACATAAAGATGCCAAAGGTCAGCTCCGCTGGAGTAAAGGCAGAATACCTCCGCCTCAGGTTGTTTATGATCAGATCTACAACAGGGCGGCGGAACGCAGGTATCTGGCAGACAGAACACGTCTTATTAAACTTACGGGAGGTCTTTATTTTAATCCGTACTATTTAAATAAACATACCATACACAAAAATCTGCAAACGATAAAAACAATAAGCCCGCATCTTCCTGAGACACAGATACTACAAAAAGCAAATGATATTAAAACCATGATGTCAAAATATCATCAATTGTATATCAAGCCTGTGAATGGCAGTCTTGGTCGTGGAATCATAAGACTTTCACGGGTATCCGGGCGCTTCAAATTGGAAACCGGTAAAGGCAAATTCTCTTATGCGCTGTCATCGGCGGAATTGTACAGGAAGGTAACAAATCTTACGGGTAAAAAACATTATATCGTACAGCAGGGTTTAGATCTGGTCTCTTATAATGGCCGTTTAGTTGATATAAGAGTATTAGTGCAAAAGAATGGTAAAGGTGAATGGTCAATTACCAAGGTCTATGCCAGAGTTGGGCCGCCAGGAAATATCACATCGAATTTGTCTACTGGTGGAACCGCTTATCCTCTCAAAGAAATATTGTCAGCAAATTTTAATTCGGACGAAATTAAGAAAATCAGAACTCAGATACGGCAATTGGCTATTGAAGTGTGTGAAGCGGTGGAAGAAACCTCTGGAGCAGTATTTGGAGAGATGGGGGTTGATCTTGGAGTTGATAATAAGGGACGGCTTTGGATAATCGAGGTGAACTCCAAACCCCGCCGAACCACAATGGGCAATGGTTCCGCCAGATTGATTACTCTTTCGTTCAGCAAACCGATTCGCTTTGCTTATTATTTGGTCACCAAAACACGACATCCTCAGATCAAAGAAGATTGATTATGGAGGAGATTCGATGAGAAACAAAACAGCAGAAGTGGTTAAACAAAATAACTTTCCAGATCAAATGCCCAGGTTGGGGATCCTGAGTTATCCAATAGGGAAAAAAACAAGTCCCCCTTTATCAAACTTCAGAGAATTAGCCTTAGCTGGCAAAAAACGCAGAATTACCGTTATTGTATTTAAACCACAGGACGTAAATTGGTCCTTGCACCGGGTAGAGGGTTGGATACTTAAAGGCAGTGACGGAGCTGCTCCCAAATGGCAACATGTCCAATTACCTCTTTTCGACGTTGTCTATAATCGAATTCCTAATCGTAAAACTGAAAATCAAAATGAGGTTCAGTGGTTTTTTCAAGAGATGAACTATCGGGGAATCCCATTTTTCAATCCCAGTTTTCTGGATAAATGGACTATTTTCCGGTGGATCCAAAGTAACCAGGAGATCAATAAACATCTGCCCCACTCTGTACTGTTTACAAAATCCGAGTTCATGAAGATGCTGGAGAAAAATACATCAGTTTTCATCAAGCCTCGATTAGGCAGTCTGGGGCGAGGGATCATGCGTATCGATATGAATGAACAGGATATTATTGTGAATATCCTAACTCCTCGCGGTTATGAAACAAGCCGCTTTAAAGATTATCATACAGTTTGCGACTGGCTGGAAACCAAGCGTGGCTCAAAAAATTATATTATTCAGGAAGCCATAAAATTAGCCCGTTATAAAAATCGTGTCTTCGATATACGCACCCTGGTGCAAAAAGATATCCAAGGAAATTGGACAGTAACCGGAATGGGTGCAAGATGGGCAGCTGCCAACGCCCATTTAACCCATGTGCCAAATGGAGGACAAGTATTGCCGTTGTCCACTGTTCTGGCAGAACTTCCGAACAAACCAGGGATCAGGATGGAGGTGCTCAACAGGCATTTACATGATTTGTCCATTAATACAGCCTTGACCATTGATAAAGCCGGCGGAGGCAGATTCGGCGAAATGTCAATGGATATTGGCCTGGATACCCAACTAAATCTTTGGTTGATTGAGGCGAATTCCAAGCCATTCAGTTTTGATGAGCCTGCTATCCGGCAAATATCGCGAAATCGAATTCTTGATTACGCAATCTTTTTGTTCAAACAAAGAGAGAAGGGGAGTGAAATTGATGGTTAAATTCTCATATGCCAAGGGGGATACTGGGGCCAGGCTAAAAGAATTACTGATTAAACAAAACAAGTCGGTCAACACCAGTGAATATTTAATAGAAAACATTCCTTACCTGAAATTTGCCATCCCTTCTCGTGGAAATCCATCGGGTGAAGTGGAAATTAATGAGTCCAAAGCTTTGCGTCTGGCATCATCATACGATATGCCTGGTGTACTTCGGCTTAATCGTCTTAATATACCGGATGAAACAGATAAGCTTTACCGTGAATATCGACTGCTGATATTAAACTTAAAGGTAATCAAAGTATGGAAAAGAGAAACGGTATCTTCCCTGGAGGATAAATCAAATTGGACAGTGATAAAAGCTGATGATGAAGATAAAGCAATGAAAACCGTTACCAAAGCAGCTCTGGCGGCGGTGCAATGTTTGGGATTAGATTTTGCCCTGGCATATGTAGCATTAAGCAAGCCCAGAAAAGCATTGATCAGGAAGATTGATCCTTCTCCGGCATTAACTGCAAAGACACTTAAACCGCTGGTTACTTTCCTGATCAATTCTCCGTATTCCTCCAAGAATAAAGATTTAACCCTGGGGGCCGATCCTGAGTTTGTCTTAATCAACGAGGAAACAGGAAAGATGATTCCCGCCTCTCAATTCCTGCCTCGTTTTGGCACCGTAGGATGTGATAGTGTCAGGATTCCCAACCGTCAAACGCGCCCTATTGGAGAAGTACGGCCCGAACCATCCACTTCTCCGATTATCTTGGCTGATAATATTCGCAAAACCATGTTGCAGGCTTTAAAATTGCTGCCCTACAGCAACCTGAAGTCGATGGCCGGAAGTCAGCCTGAGAATTATCCTATTGGCGGCCACATCCATTTCAGCAATATAGAAGTTTCCAGTAAACTAATACGGGCCTTGGATAATTACTTGGCTATACCGGTAATGCTGATGGAAAATAGTGATACATCAGTATTGCGACGTGCTAAATATGGCCATCTCAGTGATTTCCGAACCAAGGACTATGGAGGATTTGAGTATCGGACTGTAGGCAGCTGGCTAGTTACCCCAGAAATCACCAGAGGAGTGTTATGCTTGGCCAAAATCATAGCCAAAAACTATGTGACACTTAACAGGAACTACTTCCTCAACCGTCAAAGCCAAAGCGCTTTTTATCGGGGTGATAAGTATTATTTCCGAGAGGTGTTTGAACAGATATGGGATAGTATTAGCGCTCTTCCTGATTATATGGAATATAAAGAATACCTTGAACCGATAAAACATCTGTGCACCAGTATGACGGGGTGGGATGAAACAGCTGATATTCGGCAAACATGGGGCCTCCCCATTCCTAAAAAAAAATACCGGGCAGAGAACAGATCTAAAAAGAAAAGTTCGTCTGCCCGGGCTAGTGTTCGTGTCAGATAAGTTTAATACATTCCCAAATGGGTTAACAAAGTTTGGGCTGCAATTACCCCATTATCAATTCTAACCGACAATGGAGATTTTCTGCAGGTTTCCAGTATAAAGCTGTTTATCCCCAGGTACTGAGCGGTACTCCTGGCTAATGTACCTGGATAAGGATATCTTACCAAGGTAAAGTGTTTACTGGAGGATGCAATTCGGCTGTTAAGCTTATTGATGATTTTCTGACCCACAGTTTGACTGCTGCTTACGGGATAGTATATTAAGGTCTGTCCATAAGATTTGGAGTTTATCTTATGATAATCATATCCTTCGTGTAAGTCGATAAGGTAATCCACATCATAGGCTTTAATTGTATCCCAAATGGATTGAGCGGTATTGGTCCTGGCTTTCCCGTTCTTAGTGGTTGGGAAATGCCGGTTAAGATCGCTGACCCCCGAAGATCCTCTGGTGCCATTTTTAACGGCAACGATATTTGCTCTTGGAATAACTAATAATTTCCCTTTTTTAACTTTCAGATTCTTAATTCTTTCAGCAGCCTGGTAGCCGGCCGGTTCATTGCCATGGACACCGCCAACTATCATAACGACCGGGCCAGGTTTTCCGCTATCAATGATATACAGGGGGGTTTTTTGATATTTAGTGGTTGACGCCAGAGTCTTAGTTGTTACTGATGCCGCCTGAGCTTCTGCCGATGCAGAAGTTAAACCGGGTAATGTAAGAATTGATGTACCAACTAAACTGAAACAGATTAAGACCGCAACGGTAATGTAACCCTTAATTTTCTTAAGATGATTTCCGAAAAACATAGAAACTCCTTTCCTGTCACAACAATGCTGCTCGATGTTTGTGTTAGCCGCATATGCAAATAGCTGAATGCGGCTTTATCAGAGGTGGTATGAAGGCCAATTCTGTGTTTAGTGAATCAGCATTACGAAGAGCATGGGCAATACCTTTTTGCTTGTCCCATGTACTGTGTTGAAGGTATAATTTTTTATTAAATCACCCCTAATCCATAAATTGTTTAGGACATGGAAAATCCGCCTACAGTTTACGACATGAAGCAATCAATTTTGGAATGCAAGTAATGGACAAGAGGCCTGTAAGTAGTAAAGCATTCGGATAATGGAAATTAGCATTGGGCAAGGTAATGAAAAGAATAGTATGAAATGGTATTAACGCCATAGAGTGGAGAGATTTATCCGCAAAAAGATTGAAAGGGAAAAAGACTTTCAGTTCCGGCCGGTTGGGGGGGTAGGGGAGCTCATAAAGCTTCGGACAGAAGCCTTGCAGGAGGTTATTGGTTATTATTCATGTAAGTTGTGGGTTGATTACCTTAACATTGGATTACAAGGATGAACTTAACAATGCAAGTTTACATAATATCGAGATAGCAGTAGTGAATTCCTTAGAGAAATTCTCTTGATATAAACCAGAGAATATGGATTTTCGATAAATCATAGCTGGTATTTGTTAAAAGAACTCTAAAGGAAAGTTTGTCAGGAAATAAACGGAACTAATCCATTGATAATTCCTGTCAATGATCAATTTGAATGTCAGGTATTTGATCAATATTACCCCAGAATAAATTGAGGCTCTTAAAGGTGTTTTAAGACGTTATAGTTAACTTGCTAATAGGTTGGGATACCTCCGATAGAAAAAACCTCTATTTTCAAATTCCTTGGTGTATAGAAGAACGGCATATTATCACTGGTTGCCATTAGACCCGGAAAAATAATAGTGAGCATAAATCGAGCATGACGATGATTATGGCTGCAATTGCTGATCTGCCGGGATTTTTAATATTTTAACCACTTTTATAACTTCCTATAATGAACATTATGTAAACTAATAATTAATTAATCGGAGTACAACTGAATACAGATTTTTTAGATACTCTCTCCCCTATTCCTGGTCCGGCCCATTAATATCCGCTGCGCCGGACCAGGAATAGATGCCGTCGAAGAAGAGGGATTTAATAGTGTGTCAAAGTTAAGTTGGTCTTACAAGGCCCAGTGAAAAAGTGTATACTCGATTTAGAATATTGCAAACAATGCGAAATGGAGGTATGTACATGGCCGGATTGAATGTCTCTGATCTGGAACACCGTTGGTGGGTCAAAAATTATGATCATGATGTCAGACCAACTCTAACCTTCCCCCGCTTCCCCGCTCATGAGATCCTGAGAATATCTGCCAATGCCGAACCTGATAAAGCGGCAATAGATTTCTATGGCAGCCGGATAACCTATTGGGAGCTCCAGATCCAGGTGATCCGCCTGGCTAATGCCATGATTGCAAGTGGAGTAAAAAAGGGCGATCGGATTGGGCTTCTCTTGGCCAACTCCCCTCAATTCGTAATTTCTTTCTGGGCTTTGCTTCATACCGGTGCGATTGCCGTTAATCTTAACCCCATGTACACCAAGGATGAACTTAAAGCCATCGTTGAAAAGCTAGGTATAACCGGATTTATCACTTATGATATGGTATTACCCACCGTTAAATCATTATCAAAGGAGATTGATTCCCTGAGTTTCATTTTGGTCACTAAACTGTCCGATTATATTGATAACAACCAGGTCAGCACCTCTCAAAGCCTGGAATTAGAACTTGGCTGGCATCACTTTTCCGAGTTGATCGCTGCGTGTGACAATGAAGCAGCTCCGGCACTTCCTATAAAGCAGGAGGATCCGGCGGTGATCCAGTTTACCGGAGGGACCACCGGAACTCCCAAGGGTGCGGTTTTAACTCACCGCAATGTGGTCTGTTCAACTTATACTTATAACGAATGGCTGAATCCAATAATAAGTATGTATCCTGTTCCCCGGCGGAATTTTATGGGAGTATTACCTTACTTCCATGTTTATGGAGAGATCTGTGCCAACTGCTTTTCAGTAGTCTGCCGCGCAACCCAGGTGATTCTCAGCAGCTTCAATGTGGATGAGGTTCTTGACACCGTGGCTCGAATCGGTGATATTCCCTATTTTCCAGCAGTTCCTACTATGATCACTGCTCTGGTAAATCATCCGCGTGCTAAAGAATTAGGCAAGATCGTCGGCATTATGAACAGCGGCGGCGCTCCCCTGCCCGCTGCTTTAATCAGGAAAGCCAATGATCAAAATATTTTTATCGTTGAGGGCTGGGGAATGAGTGAGATTACTTCACTGGGCATAAACAATCCCTACATGGGGGTCAAAAAACCCTTAAGCATTGGCCTTCCCCTTGTGGATACAGACGTTAAAATCGTAGATCCTGATACCGGCTTGGAGGTACCCCAAGGTCAGACCGGTGAAATCCACATCAAGTCAAACCTGATCATGAAGGGTTATTGGAACGAACCCGAGGAAACAGCCAGGATGATAGACAAGGATGGATTTCTCAACACCGGAGATGTGGCCTACCAGGATGAGGAAGGATATATATTCATCGTAGACCGGACTAAGGACTTGATAATATCGGGGGGCTACAACATTTATCCTCGCGAGATTGATGAAGCCATATTACAGCATCCCAAGGTCAAAGATATTATTACTATCGGTATTCCCGATGATTATCGCGGTGAGGTTCCCAAGGTCTTTATCGTACTGGGGGAAGGAATGACCGCCACCCCGGAAGAAATTATTGATTACTGCAAAGAGATAATGGCCCCCTACAAGGTGCCGCGTTTTGTGGAATTCAGGTCTGAGCTTCCTCGCTCAGCAGTGGGCAAAGCCCTGCGCCGAGTGCTTCGCGATGAAGAAATGGCTAAGAAGATTTAGTCTTTTCATTCCCCTGGTGTTTGGACGAGAGCTTCCCCGAGACAATGTGCACTTTTACATATGAAATAAAAAAGGCGAGCAAAAATGACTCGCCTTTTTTATTTAGTCTCAGGCCATGATCCGGCAGATATCGTTGGCAAACTCAACCGGGTCTTCTATAGGTAATCCATCGATTAAGAGGGCCTGGTTATACAGCAATTTAGTGTAAAGATTAAACTTATCGCTGTCAGTATCGGATACTGCCTTTAATGATTTGAAAATCTCGTGATTGGTGTTTATTTCCAGGATCTTTTCTGCCTTGACATTTTGATTATTAGGCATACTGCTTAGTATCTTTTCCATTTCTACAGAAATATCACCTTCGTTGGCCAGGCACACCGGATGGTGCTTTAATCTTTTGGATGCGCGGACTTCTTTTACTTTGTCGGACAAGACCTCCGCCATTTTATTAAACAGCTGGATGTTTTCTTCAACATCTGTTGATGAGGCATCATCTTCATCAAAGTCTATTCCCAGATCGCCGCTTGCAACTGACTTAAATTCTTTATCTTTGTACACCCTCAGCATTTTAATAGCAAATTCATCAACATCGTCAGTAAAGTATAGAATCTCATATCCTTTGTCGGCCACCAGCTCAGTTTGCGGCATTTTATCTATTCTGTCATTTGATTCGCCGGAAGCATAGTAGATATATTTTTGTTCATCCGGCATTCTGCTCACATACTCAGCCAGCGTCACCAGTTTCTTTTCTTTCGAGGAATAGAACATTATCAGATCCTGCAGGATATCATTGCTGGTTCCATAGTCATTGTAAATCCCAAACTTTAATTGTCTTCCAAAAGATGTGTAAAACTTTTCGTATTTCTCCCGATCATCTCGGATAAGGTTTTCCAGCTCACTTTTTATTTTAGCTTTGATGCTGTTGGCAATCAGTTTTAATTGCCGATCATGCTGCAGAATTTCTCTGGAGATATTCAGAGACAAATCCTCGGAATCTGCCATCCCTTTAACAAAGCTAAAATAATCCGGCAACAGATCAGGGCATTTATTCATAATCAAAACGCCCTTGGAATATAGTTCCAAACCCTTTTCATATTCCTTTGTATAAAAATCAAAGGGCGCCTTTTCCGGAATAAACATAATAGAGTTATAGCTGACGGTCCCTTCTGCACTAATATGCAGGTGTTTGATGGGTTTATCGAAGCCATAATGCTTTTCATTGTAGAAATTCTCATAATCTTCCGTAGTCAGTTCATTTTTGTTTTTCTTCCAGATGGGGACCATGCTGTTTATTATCTGTTCTTCGGTATAATCCTCATATTCATTGTCACTGCCTTCTTTCAGCCTATGTCTGGTCATATTCATTTTTATGGGATATCTGATAAAATCCGAATACTTCTTGACCAGTTCCCTGATTCTGTATTCGTCTAAAAATTCATCATATGTTTCATCATCAGTGTTGTCTTTTATTGCAAGAATAATATCCGTCCCCACCGCTTCCCTTTCCCACGGCTCGATGGAATAGCCTTCAACCCCTTCAGATTCCCACTTGTAAGAATCCTGGCTGCCAAAAGCCTTGCTGATAACCTTAACATTACGGGCCACCATAAAAGCTGAATAAAACCCGACTCCAAACTGGCCAATAATATCAATTTCGTCGGTCAGCTGGTTTTCTTCTTTAAATATAGTGGAGCCGCTTTGGGCGATAACCCCTAAGTTATCATCAAGCTCTTCCTTGGTCATACCAATGCCGGTATCAGATATTTTCAGGATACGATTTTCTTTGTCAATATGGATTTTTATGAAATAATCCTCTTTATTAAAGGTTAATGATTCGTCCGTCAGCGCCTTGTAATACATTTTATCGATGGCATCACTGGCATTGGAGATAAGCTCCCTCAAGAAAATCTCCCGGTGGGTGTAGATAGAGTTGATCATCATTTCAAGAAGTCTTTTTGACTCTGATTTAAATTGCCGCTTATTCAAATTAATTACCCCTTTCAAAGATGATATTTTCGCTGCTGGTTTTTTAGCACTCACATCCCGCGAGTGCTAACACATTACTATTCTTTATACTACTAATCGGTTTTCTCGTCAATACGGTTTTTACCAGGTTTGTTGTTAATCAGCGATAATGTGCAAGTGGAATTCAATCCGGGTCTAATCCGGAAGCCAAATCTCTGCTAAAATATTTCTGCCTCCCGCTAGTCCCAGCATGGCATTTTCTATACTGGATTCTTCCCGGCCTATCACAGCATGTACCGGAAAAGCAAAGCATACATATAGTCATAATAACATCAGATCGGGAAATGAAATGGCAAAACGCACCCTTGTTTACGGAGCTGCAATTCTATTAGGGGCCAACCTTTTTAACCGTGTCCTGGGTTTTATATATCAGTATCTTATTATGACCAAAATTGGCGGAGAAGCTTATGGCCTTTTTGCTCAGGTTTTTCCTGTTTATATGATGGCCCTGGTTCTGACAACCGCCGGAATCCCCCTGGCGGTGTCAAAATTAGTATCTGAAGAGGTTAGCCTGAGAAATTTTCGGCAGGCCAAAGCCATCTTTCGTTTAGCTTTAGGCATATTAAGTGTATCAGGTGCTCTGGTAACCGTGATCCTGTATGTAATCGCCTCTCGAATGGGAGAGCTGATATTCTCGGATCCCCGGGTGATACCGGTATTAATAATTTGTACGCCGGCCATCTTTATTGTTTCCGTGTCTTCAGCTTACAGAGGCTATTTTCAAGGGCTGCAGAATATGCTTCCTACTGCATTCAGCCAAACCCTTGAGCAAATCGTAAGAGTGTCTTGCGGCTATTGTGCCGCTCTGTATTTACTTCCCCAAGGAATTGCCTTCGCCGCCGTTGGTCTGGCTCTGGGAATGGTAATCGGCGAAGCAGCCGGCTTATTAGCCATAATAACTCAATACCGCATACAAATTCATCATCGGTACAAAGATGGAACAGGACAGCTTTCATCCAGGCGGGAAAGTCTGGCCCGCATATGGCAGCTGTCGTCACCGGTCACCGCCGGACGTCTGTTATCTACCGGGTTAACCGCTCTGAATGCCCTGCTTATTCCCGGTCGCCTGCAGATTGCCGGCTATAGTGCTCGTCAAGCAACGACTCTCTTTGGCCAGTTGGGAGGTGCGGGGTTTTCCCTGCTGAATTTCCCCAGTGTATTTACATTTGCCCTGGCAACTTCATTGGTCCCGGCCGTAGCCGAAGCAACTGCCCAAGGAGCGTTTCAGATCATTAAAGATCGCAGTTCTACAGCTATTCGGGGAACAATAGTAATCGGTCTGCCATGTCTGGTAACCTTGTTTTACTTCGCTGAGCCTATGACCGCCTTATTCAATAGTGCCACTATTGCCCCGGTTCTGCGTGTTCTGACCATTGGTGGCATTTTTTCTTACCTGCAACAGACAACCACCGCTATTTTACAGGGGCTGGGCAAAACCTTTTTGCCGGTGGCACATTCCATTGCCGCCGCCGGTGTTCGAGTTCCTCTTCTTTACTGGTTGACCGGCTTGCCTGACTGGGGTCTTATTGGCAGCGCCTGGGCTTTTATTGCCGGTTATTTTATTGTAGCCGCTCTTAATATAGCTGCCATCGTACGCCAAACCGGAATGACCATCGATCTGAAGCGATTCGCATTCCAACCCTTGATTGCCGCCGGTGGAATGTTGCTTACTTTTTTACTGGCATCCCAATCAAGGGATGCCAGTATTTTTCAGAACCTGGAAGCATTGGTGGCCGGTGTGCTGGTATATTTCATCATTCTGGTTTTAAACGGAGGAATCAAGATTCCGGACAGGATTTGAAGCAGTGAAAAAGGTACTATCAGCCATGTATCAACCTGGGAAGACACTTGGTACAGGTCAGTAAATCCTGGCCCTTATGCCGCAGGCCAATCAGATAGCTTTGGTTCTCATCAGCCAGACAGAAAGAACACTGAGAGAGGTCCGCAGCCCTATTGGAAACAGCTTTTACAGTCATCTCGGGTTTTTGGGCGGGAACAAGGGACAATGCGCCAGTGGGACAGGATCCCAGACATACCCCGGCGCCATCGCAAATATCCTGGTTAATAACCCGGGCCTTGCCATCTATCAAAGCTAAAGCTCCTTCAACACAAGGAGCTATACAGGCCCCACAGCCATCACACAGCTCTTCATCGATCTGAATCCATTTCTTATCGCTCATAACACTCCTCCTGTTTTTTAATAATCAATATTTTATCATTCAATTTGTTTTCGGCAGTATCAGAAGTGTTTATATCCAAAAAGACAGACAAATTAGCACGCCGACATATGTAGTTTATCAGATAATGTAAAGGATCATGAATGTCACCGGTCAGGTTTCTGCATTCTTAAATATCCTATTATGCCTATCAATAGCACTGCTGCCGTTTTGTTCAAAATTTTTACATCTTCCGATGCTGGAAATTAGGTAATTAGTGCACCTTCTCCCTATGCTCGAAACGGTAAAGCCCGGAAGAGCGCAAACATGGCCTTCCGGGCTTTACCGTTTCTTACAAGCCTTCCCGCTGCAAGTAAGTTGAGTTATGCCAGCCTCTCCTCCAATTCCTTCTTGAGGATCTTCTTTTCGATCTTGCCTAGGGTGGTCAAGGGAAATGAATCCCGGATTTCCCATTGGCGAGGGATTTTATAATCAGCCAAATAGTCTTTGAGATACTCCTGCAGGGCGGCGGGGTCCACTATTTCCCCCGGCTTGGGCACTATGAAGCCCCGACCCACCTCACCCATAATCGGATGAGGTACAGGTATGACCGCATTCATAAGCACTCCCGGGTAACGGGAGATCTGCTCCTCAATTTCCGCCGGATAGACATTGTAACCACCGGTGATATACATCTCCTGCAAACGCCCAACCAGGCGCAGGTCGCCGTTTTCGTCAATCATCCCCATGTCTTTCGAGTAGAACCAGCCCTCGCTGTCCTTGGCCGCGGCGGTGGCTTCGGGCATGTTGAAGTATTCTTTGAATACGATGGCTCCCCGGTAGGATATTTCGCCCACCGTGCCCTGGGGAACCTCTTTGCGATCTGCATCCACCAGCTTAAGCTCCCACTCGGGGGCACATTTACCTACCGACAGATTTAAGCTCTCCAGGCTTGACCCCCGGTCAGAATAGGTCGACAGCCCCGCTGTTTCAGTCATTCCCATCGGATTGCAGCAGTAGGGAGCCAGTTCCAGCATCTTGCTCAGGATATCTTTGGGGGCAGGGGCCCCGCCAATCATGCAGAATTGTACAGAAGAGAGATCAAAATCTTTAAAATTGGGATGGGCAAACATCAAAGCCCACATGGTAGGAACCCCTTCTAACATTTCCACCTTGTATTTTTCCGCCATTTGCAGGGCCAAGGTGGGATCAAATGAACCGAGAAGCACCTGAGTGGCACCGGCTACCAGTGGGGCTGCACCCCATTCCGTAGCCCCACTCACATGATTGGTCGGTACCATATGAAGCACGTGGTGTTCGGGCTTCATACCGGTAGGCAGATGGAATTCATCGATGAGAACCAGTGACATACTCACCACATTGTGATGAGTTAATACGGCTCCCTTTGGGTGGCCGGTGGTTCCTGAGGTATACACAATGATCAGTCCGTCATCCGGGCCGACCTGGGCTTCCCTTTCTTTTAATTCCTGGTCATACTGCGAGTAGTCACCGGCAAGGATTTCCTCAACTGAAATGGCATTAGGCATCTCCACCGGCCCCCCGTAAATCCAGACCTGACCAAAGGCAGGAATGTTCTTCAAGGCTTTGGCCAGACGCTCCTGATAGTTTATTTCTGCTAATGAATACTGGGCCATAACGTGGCTTGACAGGGAATTATTGAGTACATACTCCATTTCGGGAGGAGTATGGCGAACATTCATGCCGACAATTATCGCACCAATCATGGAAGCCGCCATATAGAGCACGAAAAATTCGGGGCGGCACACCATTACATATGCAATACGATCACCTTTTTTTACCCCAATTGACAGCATGTACTTGGCAAGTTGTTCGGCATTGTGTTCCAGTTCCCGATAAGACATGGGCTGGTCTTGATAAATGAGAGCAGCGTGATCTGGCATCTCCCGGGCCCATTTTCTCATGTAGTCGGATAATAGTGGCAGGGCCCCTTCAAGTCGGTTCTTTTTCGTTACAGTCATGGTCAGTTCCCCTTTCTTTTTTCTGCGTCACCAATTACGTTGCCAATAAAGACTAATTCGCAGCCGGTTGTGGAGACACCTTTTTTCGAGATCATTACCTTTCAATGAAGTGCTCCCCCCCTGATTGGGCCGTAAGCATAATATTTTATAGCTGGTTTATTATTCCTGTAATTTTTTTGCGCTTCATCTTAGCCCTTCCGCGAGCATCTCCCGCAACTTGGTCTTTTCGATCTTGCCAATGTAGTTGTGTGGAATTTGGTCAAAGAACACATAAAACGGAAGCTTAGCAATTTAATTCTGTATCGAAAAGCTTACATTCATGCTACTCTATAGGCAGGATATTATTTCAATCGCGGGAGATGATTAGTCTGACCGCCAAATCTGGAAACGAAGACTATTAATAAGTACGGACGAATCCGTAGGGCATTTGCTGGAAGAAATATTACCTGACAGCGGTCTTCGAGATGTTATCAGAACGGGGATCCCTCAAGTGGGAGTTGTCTGGAATGTAAACGGACAGGATCTGGTAGTATCCCGCCTGCCGGTTTTCGATGGTAAACACATCAGGGGAGCTATGATGATCATCCTCTTCCGGCGTCTTTATGATGCGCTTCGGTTTGGCAACCGTATTGTCGGAGCCGACACGCAGTTGGGTTATTACAAGGAGCAGGTTAAACGGTTATGGGGGGCCAAATATTCCTTTGACTCGATTATCGGCAACAGCCTGGTGCTCATGGAAGCCAAGAGAATGGCATGGGATATAGCTGGTACCAATTCACCAGTCTTGATAACCGGTGAAACTGGAACGGGCAAGGAGTTGTTTGCCCACGCAATTCATCAGGACAGTCCCCGAAAAGACGGTCCTTTTGTAGTAATTAACTGCGCCGCTATTCCGGATAACTTGGTGGAATCAGAGCTTTTCGGCTATGAGCCGGGAGCCTTCACTGGGGCCACCAAAGAAGGCAAACAGGGCAAATTCGAGCTCGCGCATAACGGGAGCATATTCTTGGATGAAGTAGGAGAACTGCCTGTGAACGTACAGGCCAAGCTGCTAAGGGTCTTGCAGGAAAAAGAGATTGAGAAGATTGGTTCGAGTTCATCCAAGCCGATTAACGTCAGGATAATCTCGGCCAGCAATTTGGATCTGGAAGAAATGTCGCGTCAGGGCAAGTTCCGCGAGGATCTTTTCTACCGTTTGAACGTTTTCTCGGTTCGTGTTCCTCCTCTGCGGGACCGCCTGGAGGACATCATTTCATTGAGCGACCTCTTTATATCCGAATTCAACCGGGATGCCGGCACAGGAGTGAGAGGAATAGATGAAGCGGCACGGCAGGTTCTGATGAACTATAATTGGCCCGGGAATGTCAGGGAACTCAAGAGTGCGATTGAAAGGGCCTGCCTTGATGCTAAAGCGGGTATGATCAGGAAAGAGAACCTTTTCTTCATTACCTGCAAAGCATCTTTGCTTTTATCGGAAGAATCCCTGCCGACTCTTAAAGAGGCGCGTTATGAAGCGGAAAGAAACGTAATACAAAGGGCTCTGGAGCTTTCCGGAGGGAACCGGGTCAAAGCTTGCCAAATGCTAGATATCAATCGGACTTCCTTCTACAACAAACTCAAAGAGCTGGATATAAAATAGGTGCCAGGAGGTATAAGTATTGAAGGGCGCTAATCGACATCTTATCTGCCGACAGACTTTTCCGGCAATGTTCGATAATTCTACTCTTAAATATTCTGACTGTGTCTGTCAGTGGTACCAGGATGACTTAGGGGTTATCCGGTCAAAGACTTATGGACAGGTGGCCCGGATTGTCAAGGAGATGGCTTCCGGTTTGATCTATCTCGGAATAAAGAAACAGGATCGCATAGCATTGATGAGCCAGAATTGTCCGGAGTGGCTGTGGGCGGATTTTTCGATCTTAGGTGCGGGGGCCGTAACGGTAACCATATATCCGACTCTTTCACAGCGCGAGATGGCCTTTATCCTTAATGACTCCGGGGCCAGATTTGTTTTCGTTGAGGATCAGGACAATCTGACTAAGGTCCTGAATGTGTGGAGCGAGATGCCGGGTCTGGAGAAGGTTATCGCGCTGCGGGAAGATCTGGACCTGGGACATCCTGATATCTTGACGCTGCAGGAGGTTCGTGATCTGGGATCTCGTTTTCTGCGGGAGTACCCGCTGGCGTACGAAAGGCGTTGGCGTTCAGTCGAACTGTATGACCGCATGACGATCATGTATACATCAGGAACGACCGGCGATAAAAAAGGTGTGGTCCACAGCCATTTCAGCATGAACGCCGCTCTTAACCGGGATTTTCTTATATGTGATCCATACTCCGAAGACGATGTTTTTCTGTCGATTCTTTCTCTTTCTCATTCTTACGAGCGAGAGTGCGGACAGATGATTGCTTTGGCCTCGGGAGCCAGCATCGCTTACGCTTCCAATCCCTCCAATCCCTTTCCGGATATGATGGCTTTCAGGCCGACTGTCTTCATGGCGGTACCCAGGATTTTTGAAAAGCTCTATTTTGCTCTGAGAGATGAGATAGTAGTTAATCATGGAGATCAACGGACGTTTGATGAAGCTATCGCAACCGGTCTGGAAGTGGTAAGCAGGTGTACTGACCAAAATGGTGCAATTGATTTGCCTTTTGATCCCGACCTTACGGAAGGGCTGGAGCCCGAACTGGCAACAAAGTATAAACAGGCGGATGAACGTTTCTTCAGTAAAATTCGCATGCTGCTGGGCGGACGATATCGGTTTTCGTGTTCGGCGGCGGGATCTTTACCCGAATCACTATGCCGGTTGTTCATGGCTATGAACCTTCCGATATTTGAGGGCTACGGGTTGATGGAAACCTGCAATACTCTGACCCGATGCCAGTTCAAAATCCGGCCGGGATCGGTGGGAACTGTCGCTCCCGGAGTCGAGAGCAGCATCGCTGATGACGGTGAGCTTTTGGTCAGAGGTGATAACCTTTTTATCGAATACTGGAACGACCCGGCAGCGACCCGAGCCGCTTTTTCCCGGGACGGATTTTTCCGAACCGGTGATATAGTAGAGGAACTTCCGGGAGGTTACCTTAAGATCGTTGATCGTAAAAAAGAGCTGATCGTTCTCAGCAACGGTCAGAAAGTCCCGGCGGCCAAGATTGAGAATCTGTTTTCTATGAGCAGATTTATCGACCAGGTGTGTGTGCTGGGAGATGACAACGCTTTTGTTGCGGCTTTGGTGGTGCCCAATTTTGATGCTTTCATATCCCATTATGATGAAAGCAACATCACCTATAACCGGCAAGATTTGCGGTTTACGGGGGACGTCGGTGAAGAAACTTGTATAAAGGTAGGCCTGGATTTCTTACAGAACGAATTTATGAAAAGGACGGTCGAAAGAGAGATCGCCTGGGTCAATCTTCAATTGGAGGACTTCGAGAGGATCGAACGTTATCAAATTATTAATCGTATATTTACCGAAAAAGCCAATGAATTGACGCCTAACCTTAAACTGAAGCGCAAGGAAATTATAAAAAATTTTGCAGTGGAAATTAAACAGCTTTATACTGAGGATGATCTGTACCGATAAAATAACAGCGTTTTCCTGAAAATATTACAATCCAGGCTCCGGAAAGTTCGATGCTTAACCGGGGCCATTTGTTTTTTGTAAAGAATTTGGGCATTGTTTATTTTCGATGATTCCGATTTTTCTGAACACACCGGTCTTTTGACTTGGCACCGGTTTTGCATAGTTAGTTATTAATCTTGAAGGGGGGGTGTTTTAATGAAATCTATTAAGGAATGGACCATCAACCAGCAGACATTTCCTGAGCTTTTTAACGACCGGGTGATCAAATTTGGGGCTCATACTTGTCAGTTATGGAAAAAGCCTTCGGGGGAAATCGGCTCGCTGACCTATTCTCAGGTTGGCCGTATTGTCAAGGAAATGGCGGCCGGTATCATGCGACTAGGCGTCAGGGCCGGTGACCGGGTGGCTTTGATGAGCTATAACTGTCCGGAGTGGCTGTGGTCGGATTTTTCGATCCTGAACTCGGGGGCAGTTACGGTCACCATTTATCCATCACAGTCCGGCAAGGAAGTGGCCTTTATCGTCAACGATTCCGGTGCCCGCATCCTCTATGTACAGAATGAGATGATGCTGCAGAAGGCTCTGGATGAGTGGGATGCGATGCCGACTCTGGAAAAAGTCATCATATTTGAAGAAGGGGTTCAGTGCGATAACCCCAACGTTCTGAGCCTGGAACAGCTGCGGGCGATTGGAGTCCGTCACCTGGTTCAGTATCCCCTGGATTATGAGCGGCGCTGGCGGGCGGTCGACATCCATGATCTGATGACAATCATCTATACTTCGGGAACTACCGGCCGCCAAAAGGGCGTGATGCATACTCATTTCTCCATCAATGCCGCTTTGTGCCGCGACCAGCGCTGGTCGATAGAGTTTTTTCCCGATGATGTTCTGCTGTCATTTCTGCCCCTCGCCCATTCTTATGAACGCGAATGCGGAATGTTCAGGGCTCTCGCCAGCGGAGTGGCCATCGCCTATGCCCAGAATCCTGCGACGGTGATGCAGGATATCCAGACCTTCCGGCCCACCGTTTTTATGTCGGTGCCGCGAATCTATGAACGCATTTTTGTGGCCCTGCGGGATGCCGCCTCCGCCACTTCCGAGGGGGCTGCGGCATTTGAAGCGGCGATCAAGATCGGGGTGGAAGTAGTCAATCGCCGGGCGAACGAGGACGGAACCATCGACATGTCGGAGGGAATTGACCTGACGGAAGGCCTGGATGAGGAACTGAAGGCGAAATACCTGCAGGTGGATGCTGCGGTGTTCAGTAAAGTCCGGGCCGTGTTGGGCGGGAAATACCGCTGCGCCTGGTCAGCGGCCGCCGCCCTGAATCCGGACCTCAACAAGTTGTTCCTGGCCATGGGCATTCGGGTTATGGAGGGCTATGGTCTGACCGAGAGCTGCAATACCATCTGCTGTAGTCCAATTAACGCTATCCTGCCGGGCACCATCGGACCTGTCAATGCCGGGGTAGAAATAAAACTGGACGAAGACGGGGAATTGCTGGCCCGGGGAGATATTATGTTCATTGGTTACTGGAATCAGCCTGATGAAACCGCCGCCGCCTTCACCGAGGACGGCTATTTCCGTACTGGCGATATTGCAGAGATCCTGCCCAATGGCTACGTGAAAATCGTGGACCGCAAAAAGACTATAATAGTTCTGGATACCGGGAAGAATGTAGCGTCCAGCAAGGTTGAGCGGCAGTTTGCCGTTAGTTCCTGGATCGATCAGGCCTTCCCGGTGGGTGATGACCGCAAATATATCGGAGCGTTGGTAGTGCCCAATTTCGATGCATTCATAAACTACTTCAATAAGGAAGGCATCCCATTCGACGAATCACAGGTTGAGTATATGGGCGAGGGCGCTGCGAGGGTATGCGTCAAAGCAGGAGATGATTTTATTCAGAACGAGCAACTGAAAGTCTTGGTTGCTAAGGAAGTCGAGACCGCCAATCAGGGCCTGGAGGAATTTGAGCGGATCAAGAAATATGAGATTGTCAGCCGCAAGTTCAGCGAAGCATTAGATGAGGTAACTCCCACGCTGAAGACCAAGAAAAATGTTATCATCAAGAACTTTAAGGCCGAGATCGACAAAATCTACAGTTGATGTTTTCAGACTTAAGAACCGCTCCCCTTTTAATGCCGATCATATGAGACATTGGATAGAGACAAAATAATCGCCGGTATTTTCGATTCTCGCATAACCAAACGCGAGTTAGAAAGCCGGGCGAAAGCCCGGCTTTCTAACCACTGTTGAACTACTCTTTAATCATATGTTCCTCCAGCTTATGACGAATTTCCTGGGAAATAATTTCTGGCTTATGAGTCGCATAATTATAGTGAAGCAAAGTAACCATGGCCCTGCCGCAAAGGTGCGTATCCTGGTGAAAGGTTTGCAGCAGCACAAAGCTGGTATTACCAATGTTTTTTACCCCGGTGATAACCTCCACATCCTTGCCCCAAACAATTTCACTAATGTAGTCCAGATTAAGATTTGCCATTATGAGGCCTGAATCCCATACGTCCGGGCTAAATATTTCCTGAATCCCCATGAAGCCTTCAACCGACCAAATCGCCAGAACATCATTTCTTATATGTCTTCCCCCCACCACTTCTGACATTCTGGGCGTAAATGTTTTTACTAACATAATTAAACTCCTTGTATAATATTGAATCTAACACCATTGTAATAAAGATTAATTCACGATGCCAAGCAGCGAGAGCCATCTCAACCAAAGAGATTTGTGCTTCCTTCCTCATTCCGGTTGTCAAGGTGGAATTTACTCCCGCGCCAGACTAAAGGTGAGAGCCGATCTTCAGTTCATGCTGTTAACGGCGGAGCGCAATACTTTTTCCGCCACCGGACCGGCCACCTTGCTGCCGCTGCCGCCGTTTTCAACTACTACTACAAAAGCCAGCGGACAGTCCTCTCGATCCATATAGCCAACAAACCAAGCGTGAGGCGCCTTGTCTTCGCCCACCTGGGCGGTTCCTGATTTCGCACATAGCTTCAGTCCTTGATAGTTGCCCTCCCCATAGACATCAATCACATTTTTTCGCATCATATTCCCAAGCTTCTCCGCTGTCTCCTCTGACAAGATACGCTTCTTTCCGGTGACAGGCTTTATCAGGGCCGAGAAAATATTACCTTTCAGAATCCCGGGTGAAACACTAACCCCTTCATTGGCAATAGAGCCTACATAAGCCATAAAGCATAAGGGATTAGCCGTATTGTCATATTGACCGATTCCCGCCCAAGCCAAATCTCCCCCGGCAGCATCGCTCACATTTACTTTTCCTGCAGCAGTTCTGATACCGTCAACCATCAGACTTGAATTAAACCCTGCCATATCCGAATAGTCCTGCAGATTCGAGGCTCCCAAGGAAAGTATGGCTTCTGCAAATGCCACATTACATGAATGAGCCAAGGCCTGTTCAAAGGAAACATCTCCATGAGGTGTGGGACAAGTGACCATCACTCCGTCTATATTTGTTTTTCCATCACAGTGGTAAATCCTCGTATCAATATCCTCCAGATTATCAATGGCTGCGGCCGCCGTCACCAGCTTGAATGCTGATCCCGGAGTATAGGTGGCGGAAAGCAAACGATTGATATATACTCCCTCAAATTTCACGGGATCAGCCTGAACATCGGGCGGATTTTCAGGATCAAAAGAAGGTGAGCTGACCATACACAGTATTTCTCCCGTCTTGTAGTTGTAAACACCGACAGTTCCCTTCCTTCCCTTTAAAGCATTGTAAGCCGTCATACATACATCTGCATCCAGAGTAAGATGCAGATCGTTCTTGAAATGGCTTAATCTTTGATTAAACCGATATGCCCCACTGACAATATTCCAGCCGGTCAGCTTCTCCTTGAAAGCCACCTGAGCACCGGTTGCAATATTGTCGTTTGTGTCACCGATCGTGTGGAGAACTGCTGTTCTAACCGTCTTATTATCATGGTATTTCTTGGCGCCATCCCGGGTTTGAAAAAGGATCTCCCCTTTTCTGTCATAGATTGTTCCTGTCTCCATAAGCTGAGCATTAGTATAAAGATGCCGGTTGGAAGCATGGGTGACCCAAGTCGAGGCATCCCTGATATATCCAATGGTAAATATCACCAGGCCCAATAATATTATTATAGAAAGAACCAGTACGACCAATGCCCGTCTTGTCAACAGCTTCAATTTAATCCCCAACTCCTTCCCTGTCCGGCCTGCCGCGGTCATCTGCAGCTTTAATAAAGGCCAGGAGAGCCCAAGAAGTCACCATAGATGTTCCCCCATTAGATACAAAAGGCAGAGTAATCCCGGTGAGAGGAAGTAAATCCACCGAACCAAAAACATTCAGGGCAGCTTGGACCAGAAATATGGCAGCCGCACCACAGGCGGCAATAGCGTAAAAGGGAGATTTGCATTCCCTCATCAAGGAAACGGCTAAAACAGCAAAAAACAAGATAATCAACACAGTTATTAAGGCTACAATCAGTCCCCATTCCTCACAAACCAATCCAAACACCAGGTCATTGGCAGCGGCAGGAATATTAACCAGAAAGCCATTACCTCCGCCTACTCCCAACACTCCCCCACTG
>Ga0123334_1001873_pt1 | contig 25479 bp, 19 predicted proteins | sample BiotimSIPDNA_FD_89706 | JGI IMG/M metagenome (GOLD analysis project Ga0123334, IMG submission 89706) | Anaerobic biogas reactor microbial communites from Washington, USA - Biogas_R1 time_0 SIP DNA | ecosystem: Engineered > Bioreactor > Anaerobic > Unclassified | place: Washington, USA... | reverse complement strand
GTTGGCATTCACAAGCTTAACATTGGAGAAATATGCCCCGTGCATATCCGCCCTGTTAAGATCCGCATTGCTCAAATCAGCTTTTATTAAAGAGAAGCTAAGGTCCGTATTGTTCATGACTGTATTGCTAAGATCGCTGTTTAGGATTAATCCATAACGAAGAATTGCCTCTGAAAGATCAGCCCCGGTCATTATGCTAGAAATAATGGCAGCGCAGGTCATATTCGAATTTCTTAAATCCGCCTTTGTGAAATTTGAGTTATCTGATTTTAATCCTGTCATTTCTGCCTCTTGCAGATTACTGTTACTCAAATCTGTAGAGATCAGAAGGGCGTCTACAAGTCTCACTTTTTTCAGGATGGTTTCGTTCAATGATGAATTATGAAGAGAGGTTTTAGCTAAATCTATTTCTGTTAAATCCAATTTTCTTAAATCCGCATTTCGGAAGATGCCGCTTTTCCGAAGGGTCTCTTTAAAATCACTCAATTTTAATTGTTTCATATCTGCTTCCGATGCAGCAAAGAGAAGGTGAACACATACCATTGACATAGTAAAGAAGGAGATAAAAATCTGTATCTTTTTTTTCATCTGCATATCCTCTAAATTTATTTTGGTCCAATCAGGTCAAAATCTTCAGCCTTTTTAGTCGGCGACTTGGGTTTTAAAACCGGGGGCCTCTTTTCCTCTTCCTTTACCACGGGTTTGATCTCCTCTACGGGTATGCTTTTTTGAATAGAGTCGGAAATAAACCCTTCAGATAATGGAGCTGTTGTCTTAAGGAGGTTTTCAGGAATAAATACCCTGGCCCCATCCGGCATCTTTTCATAATCCATATAGGGGTTGGCCTTTGCAATAGCCTCCCAGTTATTCTCATCTTCCGTGTACCATTTTGAGATAATACGCAAGGTTTCTCCGGGATATTTTACTGTGTGGACATATGGCGGGCTTTTTACAGTGTCTGCCGGTTTATATACAACTTCTGTTTTTTTCGCGCCTGTCAGGTTACATCCGCTGCAAAACAATAAAATAACCCCTGATAATAAAAGGAGCAAAGCTGATTTTCTCATCATAGTTGATATCCCCTTTTTTATTTTTTCAATGTTTCAAGCAATTTTTTTGCGTTATTGTTTTCAGGATTAGCAGCTATTGCCTTTTCCAGATTCTTTATACAATCCTGAATATTTCCCATTTTTCTTTGAACAATCGCAAGATTATATAGCGCTTCATCCAGAAATGGGGGAGAGAGGGCAACAACCCGGGCGAACATCTCATGTGCCTTGATATAGTCATTTTTAATTGCGTATATGTAACCCATATTAAAAAAGGCGTTAGACATCTGAGGATCAAGATCAACAGCCGTCTGATATGACGCAATTGCGCTGGTATAATCCTTCTGCTGTGTATATATACGTCCCAATAGAAAATGGCCCTGGGAGATGCCAGGATTCATTTTTACAGCTTTCAGCAGCAATGCCTTTGCCCTCTCAGGCATGTTGGCTGAAATACCGGAGGCCTGCCCGACTAATGCATGAGAGTATAATTCAGATATCCTTTCTCCACCATGAGGCTCAGTAGCCAGGATCTCCTCAAAGAGAGCGGCAGCTTCGGTGAATTTTTCTGCGGTAAGAAGTGCAATCCCCTCCTTTAACCCGAGAGAATCGGCATTTGTATTATAAGCCTGCGTTAAATCACCGGAACCGGATGAATCACCCATCGAAAGGACTTTTTCCTGGTCAGAAGCATTGGGACTGTTGCTGGCAGGTCCGGAAGCCGATTCACTGGAGGCATTAAAATGAAAATAGTTCATCAAGGGTTCAGGCCTTTTTATTATAACCACCAATATAAATATTAATGCAATCAGTGACAGGGCATAACATGTAAACTTTGATATTTGCTTTTTTCTGTAAGGTAAATCTGCATCAGAAAGAAGCAAAGTTTTTTCAGACTGAAGATCGGGCATATCTGATATCTTCAGTGTTGGGCTGCTTTGTTCGCTATTTTCTGTTTCTTCGGCCTCATCAGCAGTCCCTTCATCAAAAAGTTTATTCATAAACCGCGTAAGATCTCTGTAAGAAGGAATTATAGAAAGCCTGAGCATACACCTTTCAATATCTGTCAGCATCTCTTCTGCAGACTGATACCTCATATCAGGATTTTTCTCCAAAGCTTTGTCAATAATCCTGCAAAGATCCTCTGGAAGCTCCCTGTTTAAATGCTGAGCAGGAATGTATTCAGATTCAAGAACCTTTTTGAAGAGATTATAGTTAATCTCTCCATCGAACATTCTTTCATGGGTAACCATTTCATAAAGCAGTATGCCCATGGCATATATATCTGAGCGGTGATCGATCTTTTCGCCCTTTGCCTGCTCCGGTGACATATATGTGATTTTCCCCTTAATAGAGCCGTGCTGGGTTTTATTGACCTGGGTGGCCGCCTTTGCGATACCAAAATCTATGATCTTTACCTGACCGTCATATGTGATAAAAACATTATGAGGACCAATATCCCTGTGAATAATATTAAGGGGTTTGCCCTGGAAATCCTTAAGTTTATGGGCATAATCAATGCCGGCGCAGACCTGAGTAGCGATGTAGAGCGCATTTTCAAGGCTCAGCATCATTCCTTTTTCTTTATACTGCTTTATGACAATTTTCAGGTCCTTACCATACAGATATTCCATTGCGATATAATATGTATCATGCACACTTCCAAAATCATATATCTGTACGATATTAGGGTGCTGCAGAAACGCGGCAAGCTTGGCTTCATCGATGAAGGCCTTAATCAGATTTGTCTCTTCGGCAAGATGAGGCAGGATTTTTTTAATGGCAACAAGCTTCTCAAAACCTTCGTAACCAGAGAGCTTTGCCATGTACAATTCTGCCATGCCGCCCTCAGCAACCCTGTTCAGCAGCTTATATTTCCCAAATTGTTGATCATCCAGATCAGGCATATAAAAAACCTTACACTAATAAAGTCTTAATAATAAAATCATCCTGCCCAATAATATTACTTCTCCAGTTTGTTCAGGTAGGCATTTAGTTTAGCCTTTTCTTTTTCATCCAGGTCAACAAACTGAACCCCGGCCCCAGGGCGATTGGAGTCGGCACTTACATAGTTGTCTATTACTTTCCCTTTAAAGGAGATGATTTCTCCATCAAGCTCCATCTCAAAGTTAATTATTGATCCCACTGAAAAGGGTAGCTCTTTTTCTATGAAAAAACCGCCTACACTCAGATTCGACAGAATGTGATAATATCTTGAATTTTCATTAAGTTCGACAGCCCATATCTGTACCTTTAACCTGGGTTGCCTGCGTTTTTCATTTTGAAATCTGGATCTGTTTTGACTCATATTTTCCACACAGTCCTTCCTCTAAATCAACCTGTTTCAGGCAGGGGTCGCGAAATTTACAGGTATCGCAACAGGAATAAGGTTTTACAGGGCGGTATTATTTCACATGCATCAGGCAAAGTCCATATCCCGTCTCGTTTTTTATTTAATAAAATAGCAATACCATTTTTTGATTTACCTTTTCGCCTATGTTCACTTTTCCACTACTCCATATAAATGCGTGAGCCCGGCACCGTTACCTAAAATTACCCTTTATTATCTTTAACCGTTCCTTTACGCTCCCGGCGCTCGTCAGGGCATCAGGGGGTGTATTTATTGCATAATCAATGAGTGTATCCACATCTGTCTCTGCCACATGGACATGGGTATCTGATGATGCATAATATATCAGCACCCTTCCATCAGGGTCTTTGATCCAGCCGTTACAAAACACTACATTGTTTACATCACCGATTCGTTCTTCATCCTGCGGGGCAATAAGATAACCACCAGGGTTATATGTGCGTACCCACGGTCTCTTAAGTTCTGTCATAAACAGGTAGAGCACATAACGAAGACCCGCAGCAGTCCCGCGCACACCATGTGCCAGGTGTAACCACCCCTTATCTGTCTTTATGGGCGCTGGCCCCTGGCCGTTTTTGGTCTCCTTGATTGTATGATAGATGCGTTCATCAATAATAACCTCTTCACCAATTCTGGCATTTTCTATGGATGTAGAGAGCCCCCAGCCGATCCCGCTCCCTGAACCTGTTTCAATAAAACCATCCTGTGGCCTTGTGTAAAATGCATATTTGCCATCTATAAATTCAGGATGGAGCACTACATTTCGCTGCTGGGCTGAGACGGTTTTAAGATCACTCAGCCTTTCCCAGTTTATTAGGTCTTTTGTTCGTGCAATGCCTGCCTTTGCAATCGCTGATGACAGATCATATGTCGGGGCATCAGGGTCTTTACGCTCTGTACAGAATACCCCGTATATCCACCCGTCCTCATGAAATGTAAGCCTCATGTCATACACATTAACATCGGGGTCATCTGTTTCAGGCATTAGAACTGGTTCAGGCCAGAATTGAAAGTTATTGATGCCATCAGGGCTTTCAGCTACAGCGAAGAATGATTTTCTGTCCCACCCCTCCACACGTACCACCAGACAGTATTTACCATTAAAAAATATTGCGCCGGGGTTAAAGACGGAGTTGATCCCCGCGCGTTCAAGGAGCCTTGGGTTTCTCTCCTTATCAAGATCAAAACGCCACTCAAGGGGGATGTGCTCTGCTGTTATTACAGGGTATTTATATCGTTTGTAGATACCGTGCATGCTGAACAGGGGTTCATTTTTATGATCAATGATTTTTTCATGGTACCCCTTAATCTGACTCAATCTCTCATCAAAATATGATTTCATTTCTTATCCTTCACAGGTTTGCCCTTCCTGCCTGCCCGCATTGGCGTCAAATTAACAAAAATATCGTACCGAAAACACATTACTGGTAAGGGATATAATATTAAGATCCCCGAGAAAAACATCTATCCATAATTCAAGACGAAAAATCATTTCTCACACAAAGTCACAAAGCTCACAAAGTTATGAAACAAAAAAAATATTATTTTAAAAAGCATTTCATTCTCTTAGTGTTCTTTGCGCCTCTGTGTGAGATATTGTTTTAGGCTTTTGCTTTTCGCCTTAGCCTGACAACAATGTTCCTGCCCGGGAATGACAGATAAATTTTATTTTTTAACCTTTACTCATCCGGTTTAACCTTCCAGCGATCTCAAGACATGCCCTGCTGTTATGATATGGTCCTTTCCATTCCGAGATCTTTGGCTCCTTGTCATCTACCGTTCCATCATGAAGCAGTTTATAAAACCATTCAGCATTTTCTTTATCAATAAGGTTATTCTTAATATAGCCCCATACCCTCAGCATGGCATCATAAAATTTCCTCTCCCCTGTAAGCTCATATGCATTAAGAAATCCCACCATTGCCTCTGCCTGCACCCACCAGTGTTTTTCCATATTTTTTACACCGTCAGGGTGTATTTCATAGACAAGGCTTCCATCATGATCCAGGCATCGATCAAGCACTGCGGTTGCCAGAAGGGCAGATATATTTTTAAACTCCGCCTTAAGATCAGGGTCATTAAGAAGTTCCGCAGACTCAAAGAGTAGCCAGCTCCCCTCTATATCATGCCCTGGCGAGACCAGCCTGCTTTTTATCTGCCATGCCTCATCAAAAAATAGATTAAAGTGAGAGGTCTTCTGGTCTATGATATGATCCTGAAAGATCTTAAGGAGATTTTTCAATTGCTCCTTAAGCGTTGGGTTCCTCCACACACGCAGGAGATTTGTATATGCCTCAAGTATGTGCAGATGTGCATTCATGGATTTCTTTTCATTCATGTCAATAGCGCTTAGCCGCATATCCTCTGCGACAGACCAGTCCCTTAAGGCCGCTTCAAAATACCCGCCATTCTCCTTATCAAGAAAATGCCTTTCAATGAGATTAAAAACCCCAACTGCACTGTCCAGCACAGACCTTTTACCTGTTACCCTGTAATACGAGGCCAGGGCATAAACAAGAAAGGCATGGCCATATGCCTTTTTTTTGTCATCAAGGGGAACACCCTGACTGTCTAAAAGCCAATATACGCCGCCATGCTCCCTGTCATAGAAAAATTCATGCAGGTAATCATAGGCATGGTCGGCCATCTTAAGATATTCCATGCTACCAAATGCGGAATAGGCCTCTGAAAATGTCCAGAGTATCCTGGTGTTAAGGATAAGTGATTTGGGCGCATCAGGGATGGCATTGCCAAGGTTATCCACCCTGCCATAAAATCCGCCATTTTTATTATCAACGCTGAACCTGAGCCAGAAGGGGAGTATACTCTGCCCGACTTCATTAATAAATTCGGTTTTTATATCTGTAATATTTTCCATTACGGGCCTACATTCGTATGGGCAATTTGCATAATGCCCTTCCATGTGACCTTTAGATATTTTGCATCAAGCCCATGCTGCTTATATATGTACCTTACCGGCTTGTAATAGCCGTATGCCTTGTCTTCAACATAATAGTTTTGAGAGGTGACTACAATTTCAGAATAATTAATACCATCTTTACTGATTTCTATCTTTGGAGAGCTTACTACTTCAGGGAAAAAACAGTCGATCTGGAACTGATCAAAGGGGTCATTGAGATAATATACTATAAAGGCATCCTTTTCCCCTGAAAGCCTGTATATATCCTCCTTTGCCTGCCTCGAATTTTTTACTGTGAATTCAAGCTTCCCCCCGCTTGTAAATATATCTGCTGTTCGCATCATTGGGTCAGAGATTATTTCACCAATGCCATTAACAGGCCCCGCAGCCTCTGACCATTTTGACTCGCCCGCAGAATTTCTTGCCCTGACGCGGTATTCATAACTCTTACCAGTCATGGTTTCTTTATCTGTATAAAGGGGGCGGTATGCCTCCTCTGCATCCGATATACCGGTTTCAATAGTTGTCCATACTCCTTTATCGAGCTCTCTTCTCTGTATGTCATAACCTGATGCACCTGTGCTTCCCTGCCAGTTGATGGAAGCGGGAGAGGTAATGGCCATAACTACCGGCGCCTTTGGAGGAAGAATGGGCGGCAGCTTTTCTCCCCTGATTTCAAATGCCTTTTTACGCATCATCTTCATGACATTCGTTTCATCATAGTCTTTGCCTGAATCAAAACCGGGCCAGTGAAATGCCTTATAAAGGCCAAGGCCAAGCATCTCAGAATGCCAGTAAAAGCCACCGTCACGGCTGTGAAAACGCAGGCTCCATGAAAGCCCACCGGATGATCCGGAATCCATTATTGCATTGATTGCCGCCTCAAGACCCACTGTGCTGATAAAACCAAACTCACCCACAAAATAGGGCTTCCTGCCCCTGGCCATATCCATGTTTTTACGTATGTTCCTGGCCATTAACCCGGGATCCTGCTCATAGTGATGCGTTGTGACAAGGCTTATATTAGGGTCAGTAAGGGATGATTCCCTGATCATGTTTGAGTGAAAGCCATCTATTATAAGGTGATTATTATCAAGGCTCCTTATATAGGCAGCAATATCAGCAACCCATTCGGGTGTGCTGGTGAGTTCATTACCTGTCTCCCATGCAAGGATGGCCATGTCATCACGGTATTTAATACCTGTTACAGTGTTGGTGCGATTGACTATAAAACTTATGGTCTTTTTAAAATCCTCTCTGAGTTCAGGGTCAGTCCAGAACGCATCCTTACCCTTTCCCCTGAAACCGGCATACTCTTCTCTCCCACCCATCCATGGCCAGTTATCCATGAGCGGGATAATAACCCTGATCCCGTGCTTTGCAGCAATGGCCATCATGTTATCCAGGGCCTTAAATGCCTCTTCATTAAACTCGTTAGGCCCAAGAACATGCTTAGGAGTGCCAGAGGGATCATCAGGGCGTCTGACAGTGATGGCATATATCCTCACTGCCTGACCACCCATCTGGGCCACTGTCTCAATGGCATCGTTAAGCTCATATGTATCAGGGAGCCGCCAGGGGTTCATCTCACTAAAAACCATGTGGTCTTCTATCATGTGGAGGTTCGGGATATTAAAGGAGATAAACCTGTATTCCATGTCACCATCCATGAGTTTATCTACATCAGCCCTTACAAAATTTTTAAAACCGGCCTCAGCACTGTTCACGCTAAAAAAGAGAAAAATAAGAGAAAAGAGATATATCATTATCCTTTTATTAATCATCATTTAGCCTCTCATACCAGTTTTTCTTTAAAAAGAGAGAGGTAATTATCATTACGATAATTGCGATGATCATCCATTTAAATGACTTCATCACAAGAAGTATGGGGACAAAGACAAAGGTCATCTGCCAGATTATCCCCACAAGGACATTAACCAGGTCTCTTCCTGCGCTTATTTCCGAGGCAAAGGATGGATCTATCTTCATTGCCTTTTCCCTTATCTGCCCCCAGAAACCCCATGGCCTTACAGTTGTATAGAATTTTATCAGCACCTCTTCTTCATCCTGTTCAGTTAAAAGACTGCCAATAACAGAGGCAATGGCGGCTATCCCCATGATATATGGGAAAGCATACAGGGGGTCCATTCCAGGAAAGATCACAGGGCACAAAAGGGCTGATGCAATGCCAAAGAGCATGCCCCAGAAATAGCCGTAACCGTTGAGTCTCCACCAGTGCCATTTCAGTATATTGGGCACAGCAAATCCGCCTCCCAGGCCGGATACAATCCACTGCATGATAGAGTGAATGGATGTTGCAAGGGTGCCAAATGTAATGCCCACAAGCACTATTGCAATCGATGCGATATAGCTCATGCGTATGATATGCCTGTTGTCAGCATCAGGTTTAAAATACCTTTTATAGATATCATTTACTATGTAAGCTGCCCCTGCGTTTACCGTGGAGTCAAATGTAGACATGAAAGCTGCAATGAGCCCTGCAATAGCGAGCCCTGTTACACCCACCGGGATATAATTATTGATCACATAGGGCATGATCTTTTCAAAATCGATATCTGCCCCCATCTCCCTGAGCCCCCCGCTGTAAAAGCAGAGACCTATAAGTGTAAGCCCTGCAATCATGAGCCAGCGCGGGAACAGGGCAACAGAAACAAGCCCGCTCATAAGGGCCGCCTCTTTTGGTGACTTTGTGGCCAGCACCCGCTGCATATCGTAATTGGGGGCAGTACCTGCCATGCTGTTCAGTATGCCCTTGAATATAATCATCATCATGACAAAGGTGAATAGCCCATAACCGTCGGATGCGATCTTATCATTTACTGCAGGTATATGGCTGCTCCAGTCTATATTAAGTTTCCAGCCGAAGGCAAGAGACCTCCAGCCCTCAGGGATAGCGGCATTAAGCATCTCGGGGCTTATCTGCTGCATCGCTATAGCAGCAAGTATAACTGAGACCGATGCAAGTAAAAGAAACTGGATAAGGTCTGTTATCACAACACTGTACATCCCCCCCAGGATAACGTAAACGGTTGTTACCGTCATAAGCATAATAGCATATGTGTTATGGGAAAATTCCCAGGGTAGCACCACAGAGGCGAACCTGCCCACCCCCTGAAATGAATAGATAAGAAATCCTGTTACAGATATTATTGCAAATATGGCAACGCTCAACCGGCTCAATTCTGCACCCCTGCCTGAACCGAACCGCGTCCCTATCCATTCGGCCCCTGTGAGAACATTAGATCGCCTTATCCAGCGCGAAAGATATATCATAAGAAATATCTGGTTGAAGGTGGGCCATAGCCACGGCAAAAGTGTGCCCTTGAAGCCGTAGACAAAGAGGATGGTTACAAGCCACATGGTGCCGGTGATATCAAACATGGAAGAGGCGTTTGATACACCAAGCAGGTACCAGGGAAGATTTTTTCCGCCAAGAAAATAGCTGGTTATCCCCTCGCTAGCCTTTTTACGTATCATCAGGCCGATAATAATTACAATTACAACATATAACAGGATTATAGCTACGTCAATTGCATGCAGATTCATATATAACTCTCCTATAATTATTTTTGTGCAAACCCGCCAAAGTATTTAACACACACATCGCGCCATTCCTTTGCATTTTCCAGTTGCATTGTGAGCCTTTCAGCTACATGATCAAAGCGCTCCTGGTCAATCTTCTCTTTGAGCAATGCCCAATCCTGCTGCATGGTAATTACCTCAATAACTCCCCTGTTATAGTGGAACTCTATCTCTTCCCAGAGTGTCCTTCCAGATGACATGGGGAATGTCCAGGGCAGGTGATGAAACCATAGAAGGTATTTCTCAGGGCATGTTTGAGGTGAATCCCACAGGGTTTTAAGGGGCTCAGCATACTGCCCTGTCCCTTTAGTGCCTGTTGAACTCCTGTCAAACCCTATGCCGAACTGATCCGCTTTGTGGTAATAGGTGGAACTCCAGTCATCCCTGACAGGGTTCACATGATCAGGCCCGGGCCCGTAATGATGCCCTTCAGCCATAAGGTGATGAAGCCCCAGGGGGGTCATGTAATCAACGCATGCCTCCCATGAACCGGCCATGATCTTTTCGATTGTACCAACAATATCCGGTTCATTTGACCATGTCATCCTGATCCACTCATCAGCAATGTCAGCAGATGTGAGGGATGGGTTCCATGCAAGCCTGCCATATGCATACCAGTTTGCCTGTGAAAATATGTGGCCTGACCAGTTTCTATCTGTGCCAATGCCTGAGACACCCGCTATGCCTGAAAGTGTATGCCCCTCAGCAGAACCATCAATTATTTTCGCAACCGTTGTACCTTTCCCCTTTGCAAAGGTGTCTGAATCGAGCACCTCCTTCCACTGTGGCGCAAGATAAACAAGGTGTTTTGCCTGGCCTGTGTATTCCTGTGTTATCTGGAGCTCCATCATCAGGGGTGTCTTGGGCATGGCCCCGAACAGGGGATTAAAGGGCTCCCTTGGCTGGAAGTCCACCGGGCCGTTCTTGGTCTGAACCAGTACATTATCATTAAACTTGCCATCAAGCGGCACAAACTCAAGGTAGGCGCACTTGGTGCGATCAGAATCTATGGAAAGGTCATAGACAAATGAGCGCCACATGACTATACCCCCATAGGGTGCAAGCGCTTTAGCAAGCATGTTTGCCCCATCCGCATGGGTGCGGCCATATTTCTGCGGGCCGGGCTGCCCTTCAGAATAGGCCTTGACCAGAAAGCCGCCAAAATCAGGGATACTTTTGTATATCTCTTTTGCCTTACCCATCCACCATTTCTGCACACCAGGGTCAAGTGGATCAGAAGTGGATAGCCCCCCAATCTCAACAGGCGCTGTAAATTTAACGCTGAAATATACATGGATCCCGTAAGGGCGCAGCACATCAGCAATTTTAGCGGCCTTTTTAATGTATTTACCGGTCAATATCTCAGCCTGACTGTTTACATTATTCAGGGCTGTGCCATTAATACCAACCGATGCATTTGCGCGGGCATAATCCCTGTACCTTTTATCCACCTTTTCAGGCAGCTCATCCCATTTCCAGATGGAATTGCCTGCGTAACCCCGTTCCACACTCCCGTTAAGGTTATCCCAGTGATTAAGGAGCCTCTTCTGAATTCGGGGTGATTCGGTGATTGATATACTATTGATTGGCTTCCTGGTCTGTATAAGCCGTAAAAAGTGGAATGCCCCGTATAAAACCCCTACTGGTCTATTCGCGGCTATTATGGTTACAGGACGGTTATCATGTACAATGGACCTGATAATATAGCCCTCATTACCCATGAGCCTTATATCTGTCCGGCTGACCATCTGCCTGATAATGGAAGAGCCTTCGGGGGTGCCGATGATAATCGCCCCACCCTTTGAAACACTCTCGCTTACACTGATTTTTTCTCCAAGCATGCCATTTAACCCCTCCTGCAACTCCTCCCTGGCTGCTGTTATTACCGGGTCTGTATGTTCGATAACCAGTTCAGTAATATTTTCTTTATATTGCACGACAAGTTCATGTTCTGCGGTCCTGTCATATCTCAGCCACAGCCTGTAACCATCTTCTGCCTTAGCATTGGCAGTAGAAAGTGATGCTAGTGCCAGGACAATAAAGCCGATCTTTTTTAGATATGTTTTCATATGGTTTATTCCTTTTAACCTGCCAAGTTAATCATGTTATTACGGGGGGACAGGACCATTATAAAATGACCCTGAGACAATAATACCACTCTGACAAGATGATATTGGCTGCACATAATATTGTCGCTCTCACCTGTTGTCAAGACTCTGATATTTTTCTGTTTTAATTAAATGTATCTATTGATGGTAAAGGACACATTTCAGGCAGATGCGGGCATGATAATGCAGGTGTTAATTAGTGTCCGTTCAGAAATAGACAAATTCTGGATGGAAACTAATTAAAATGTGCCACTGTTTTTTAATGATGCAAGTGCCTTTTCATAAAAATTCTTTTTATCTACACTCATGGCATAGTGTATTGCCTTATTGATACTTGCCTCTGCCTTTTTCATCTCCCCGGTCTTATGATAGGCAAGGGCCAGTCCATAATGGAACAGATGCTCATCCTTTTTTAACCGGATAGCCTCTCTGAAATACCCAACCGATTTTTCATAAAAAGCATCCTGATAGGCGCTCTTTCCGGCTGCATACTGGTAATAGGGATTTTTATTCCTGAAGGATGCCACTTGCTCTTTATAAAATGCGGCATTCTCCATGTCACCCTTTGCATCATATAGGTGCGCAAGATTATTGATTATGGATAAGATGCTGGTATCCTTTGAGCCACGGGTTACTGAAAGCCCCTGGAGATATGCTGCCTCTGCCGCCTCAAGCTGGTTGTTTCTTTTGTACACCACCCCAAGGTTAGACCACGCATAGCTAAGGTCTGGATCAACCTTGATCGCCTTGATAAAATACCTGTAAGCCTCCTTTGGATTACCCTCTGCAAGGAGTTTACTCCCGATATTATTATAGTACTGCGCAAAGGCACGGCTGTCAGGAATTGTCTCATTATAATATGCGCTTACCCGGTAATTATAAGGGGTAAGCTCTGAAGGAGAAAAGAAATACCTTACAGAGTCCTCCACTGTGATCAATTTTTCTTTATCATCAATCATTCTGAGGTGGACTACCTGGGAATATACATATCTGATATCAACTGCAGCCCCAATGTGTCTTGTAAAAAAGAGTACTTCTCCATCCCTTGACCAGTTGGGTAATGTAGGCACCGCCGAGAACCTTGATGAAAGACCTGCATATCTTGATGCTGCAACAAACAGGTTACTGAATGAGAGACAGTTTCCAGTGCCTGTATCAAAGGTCTGCTGTGCTGTCTTTACACCGTACAGGTCACTTAAAGTGTCATACTTCACTACCTTTGCGAGAAGCTCTGTAAGTTTAACAAGACGCCTTTCCGGATCCCCTATGCCTGTTACCTTTTCATCAATAAGCCTTTTTATATTATTATCGATTGCAAGTATATCAACATCAGGTATGGTCTCAGCAACAGATTGAGGAGAAACAGATGAGCCATCTGCCATTTCATAGGCAGGAAACAGCTCTATACTGATTGGGTCAACCTTTTTTATGGGAATTGTTAAACAGCCGGAAACAATAAAGAGAAAAATGAAAAGGGTAAAAAAGATACCCCATGCCCCATGCAATTTGATTGGTGGAGACCCTTTGTTTACCATCTTTATATCTTTTAAATATCTCCCGAACATTTTAATCCCCTTCTAAAAACCTCTGACCTTTTAAAGCCGAAATATTTGCCATAAAATAATGCCTTTTTTTGCTGTTTCAATATCATTGGAGAAAAAGGGTGAAGGGGAGTTGCTTGAAACCAAAACAAGTATCATATAAAACAGTTAACCACGAAACACACTAAAAACACGAAAGAATAAATTAAAAGTAAAAGGTTAATAACTTTTCGTGTACTTCGTGTTTTTCGCGGTAAAAATAACTTCTTTCGATTTTCAGTCTTTTGCGATTAAAAGAAGGGCTGCGCCTAATGCGCCGATCAGTTGAGGGTCAGGGGGGACAAGAACGGTTTTTCCAAGTTTTTTAGTTAACATATCAACAATACACCGGTTTTTTGCCACACCTCCTGTAAATGCGATATCACCATCCGGCGAGACGCGGTTTAACATGCCAGCGACCCTGTTAACCACACTTACATGAAGTCCTTTTGCTATATCCCGCCGGTTTTGCCCCTTTGCAATAAGTGAGGTCACCTCTGATTCGGCAAATACCGTGCACATGCTTGATATACTGATATCATTTTCGGAAAGGAGGGCCTCTTTACCGAATTCATCGATACCATACCCGAGTGTCTTTGCCATGATCTCAAGAAATTTACCGGTGCCGGCAGCGCACCGGTCATTCATCTCAAACTTTTTTACCCTGCCGTTTTCGAATAGTGACATGGCTTTACTGTCCTGACCGCCTATATCAAGCACTGCTCGTATCTCAGGGAAAAAGGCCCTTGCTCCTCTAGCATGTGCCTTTATCTCTGTTACTGTTGGTGCATCAAAAGCTATTTCAAAGAGGTTACGGCCATACCCTGTTGCCATGATACGGTCATACTGCGCCTGCGCTAAAAGGGCTTTTGCGGTTTGAGCAGGGTTGAATCCTGTATCCGTCTGAAAATTTTGTATGATCTTTTCTGATTCATCAACAACAACCAGCTCTATTGTGCGTGAACCTATGTCTATGCCTGCAAATTTCATTATATTCCTATTTTCACCACCCTTTCGTTACACTCACTAGAGACGCAGAGAGCACAGAGAAAACCTTTTTAATCTATCGTAACATTCCGACAAGTGAAAAATAAATAAACCTCTGTGTCCTCTGTGCCTCTAGCAAAGCGGGTGGTGAACTTGTTTTTTCTTTAGCTGACAGCTGAATGCTGAAAGCTGAAAGCTATCTTAACTGCTCTATAAACGCCTCTATCCTGGTCTTTAACTGGCCTGCATCCTCCATGCTGTAGTCTGTCTCTATCCTGAATGTAGGGATACCCTCCTTTTCAAGGGTCTTTTCCACAGGGATAGATTCCATAATATATGGCTGGCAAAACTGGAGCCCGTAATGGATTACACCATCTGCATTATATTTTTTGAACATCTCCTGTACATGATCACAGCGCTCCTGGTTGGGTGTAAATATAGCACAGTCTACCTTGTAGTATCTGTCAACGATAGCATCCATCATCTTATCTATTGTCTCGCCTGAATCATCCGTGAGGTTCCTTGTGCCCCTTTCGCCAACACATGATTCCTCGCCTACAATTACAGCCCCTGATGACTCAATAAGGTATGGCAGTTTCCAGTTGGGTACGGCCTGTGGGCACCCAGATATTATAATCCTTGGTGCCTTTACAGGAAACACCCCTTTCTTTTCCTGTACCCTCTTTTCAAGCTCATCACAGACCCTGTTAACAGAGGCTGTAAACCTTTTTGGGTTATCATAAAAGAAGACCTGGTTAATAAGAAGAGCATCCAGCCCTGAGATGGGCGCAGGGTCATGTTTTCTTAATGATGAGAGCCTGTGGATAGCCGCACGTTTTGCATTTACTGTCTTTATCGCCTCTTTAAGAGATTCCGCTGTTATCTTCTTTCCGGTAAGACTCTCCACACTTTCTTTGAAACGGAGATACTCCTCCTTTAACAGCGCCTTCCCCTGACCTGATTTTACCTGCGGGAGATCCATTACATAGAGGTTATTCACAAGACCCCTCAGGGTCTCATATGCCTTTTTTTTGCCGTCACATGTGTTTTCACCCACTATCATATCTGTGCTTTCAATATAGGGGCATACCTTTCCAAGCTTAAAACCGAATGAGGATTTTATAAGCGCACATGTATTTCTTGGCAGGTATTTTTCTACCTCCTCCATGGCAAAATCAGCGCCCGAGCAAAGCCCTACAAGCGTAGCATTTGCAGCGAGCGCTATCTCTTCAGGTACAAACACACAATATGAACCGATGATCTTTCGACCTTCCTTTTTTTCATCAAGCAGCTCCTTTATCCTTAAGCTGTGCACATTGCTTACAACAAAATCAAAATAATCCATGGCAAGAGGCCGCTCTTCCTGATTCATGTAAATATCCTTGTATGCCTTGCCAAGCACATTAAGCAGGGCGTCATGCGCCTCAAGGTTAAGCCCCAGATCTTTCCACATTGCCCTGTAATCTTCGGTCATGTTTTTATGCTCCTTGATTTATATTTTTAACAGATTTGTCGCATGAATAGAGGCAAACGGTCAAACAGGAATAATCTATCAATTATGCAAATCTTATCGACAATGCCGATATAAATTTATGGCCTATTACCGCTTTCCCCCTTATCCTGCAACAGGTTGACAAAATGATCTCACATGATATATTCCCGGCATCTCAAAAAGGATAATCTACATATGCATCATTTTTTTGGTTTTACATGAGGGGCGCTTATTGATTTGCCCGTGAGGTAAATACCCCTGTTGACTAAAAAATGATGCCATACCGGAGCAGACTTTAATAATACTGAACGATCAAGTTTTTTCCCAGCCTGGCATCTGAACGATCCTCTGCAGGCTTAAATTTGCAGGGGTGTCGTAATTGAACAGAAAATTTTTAAGCGAGGTATTTCAGTATGAAAATTAAAACAGTATTTTTTCCATTGGTTATTTGTCTATTCTTTACTCTTCTAACGATTTCGGGTTCCACAGGCACAGAGGGGAATAAAAGGATTGTCATCGCCTATACCGGCAATGTAGATGGTTATCTTGAACCATGCGGATGTGACGGCGATGAGATGCTTGGCGGTCTGTATAAAAAGGCAACATATATCCGTGAATACAGAAAGACAGAAAAAAATCTGGTTCTTGTGGATTCAGGCGATCTGTTTAATGAGCACGAAAAAATAAAGGATTCAAACATGCCTTCAGCCCGGTTTAAGGCCGAGGTGTTCACAAAGGTCTATAAAGAGCTTGGCATTGATGCGATTAATGTGGGTGAACTTGATCTTGCCCTTGGTGTTGACTATCTAAAGGAGCTTGAGAAAAAGTATGATGTCCCCTTTGTTTCTGCCAATATTGTAAATGATAAAAATGAGCTTTTATTCAAGCCATATGTGATCAGAACCATAGGCAATATAAAGGTCGGTATAATCGGCATTATGGGAAATACCCCTGATGTTTCAAAACCTTTTGAGGAGATTGCCGGTTCCACTTTATCTGTCCTTGACCCATTAGAGACAGCAACAGCAAAGGTGGCGGAACTAAAGGATAAGGTGGATTTTGTTATTGTCCTGACACATCAGCATATGGGCCGCAACTGGATATTTGCCCGAAAGATAGACGGCATTGATGTGATTGTTGGAGGCCATCATAAACAGAAACTTGATACCCCCTATGAGGCAAATAATACATATATTGTTCAGTCCAGTGAAAAGGAGCAGCATCAGGGGATGCTTGTTCTTGAAAAGGCTGCTGACGGGACTAAAACCGCTAGCAATACACTGGTTCCTCTTGATGACAAGATCGCTGATGATGCAAATGTAAAGGCGATAGTTGATGAGTATAACCAGGAGGTAAACAAACTTTATACAACACCGATCGCCGGAAGCTCTGCACAGGAAGAGGCAGTCACGCCTAGATCAGTAGCCTGTAAAGAGTGTCATGGTGAGGCATATGAGATTTGGGAAAAATCGACCCATGCAAAGGCATTCCAGACTCTGGTTAACAAAGAGAGGCAGTTTAACCCTGACTGTCTTGTATGCCACACAACACGTTTCGAGGAGGCAGGCGGTTTTACAATGAAGGCACAGCAAAAGGAATTAAGAGATATCCAGTGCGAAAACTGTCATGGTGACAGGACGGCTCATCTGACCGACCCTGGAGTGGTTTCTCAGACAGCCCCTGATGTGAAAACCTGTTTGAAATGCCACACTGAATACAGATGCCCTGATTTTGAAAAGAATTATGCCAGGGAATGGGAGAAGATTAAACATTAGAATTAAAAAGGGACCCTGTCCATATCGGATAGGGTTCCTGCCATTTTGGGGAGCTAATAATGGCGATATCTCATACACAAAGTTAATTATCCCTTATATGATCCCTTCGCATCTCTGCGAAACAGATGCTCTGCACCCAACAGATACAGGGCGGGTATGAGCATAAGAGAGTCACGGGCAATGGTCATAGGAGATATGGGGTCCTCAAAGCTGAAGCAGCCGCAATCCGCCTCTATCCCGCGAAGATAGGTAATGGTGAGAATGGCTATGAAAAACAGGAGCAGCAGGGTAGCGGCCCCTGCCAGATACCTTATCTTCCGTTTGAACCCAATCAGGAGGGCAAGACCAAGCCCCATCTCCACCCAGGGGAAATAGCGCGCCATAAAGGGCACATATAAATTTGGAAACAGTTCATATTTATATATAACTGCCTCGAACAGGAGCGGGCTGTCCCATTTGATATAGCCGCTGTACAAAAAGATACCGGCAAGGATAAAGCGGGAGAACCAGTGCAGGATGCAGGGGATATGGATACAGCATCTATCCCGGTTCAGTAAAAGGAGACATGGGAAAAGCCATTGTATAATGCGTACAATCATAATCTGTAATATAGATATAATATTGCCCAAATGCATACGAATAAGGATGGGATGACATCTGAATATCTGCCTCACCCTTATTACTCAAACAATCAAAAGGCTTTCACTCTGCAATAGTGAAAGCCTTTTGGTCTAAAAAACTATTTTGCCTTGAGCAGGGTAAGCCCTTCCAGCCACTTGGCTACTGTCAGAAACTTACCATCTCTTGATATAAAGGGTTTGCCCAATTTTGCCGGCACGGCCTCCTCTTTCCAGATCTTACCGCCATCAGCAGTACGCAGGGCGATCATACTCTCCTTGCCTGAAAGGCCTAAAACAACCAGGCCGTTATCAGCGTCTGTAAAACGTATAGCAGCCTCAGGGGTCTCATTGATCCATCCGCCGCTGCCAAAACCCTGAATAACAGGGTCTTTAAGCCCCAGGGAAGAGGATGTCCAGCTCTTGCCGCCATCCTTGGTAATATACAGGATACCGCTCTTATCTAACAGGTATCCATCCGCTGGTGTGCGGAGTGAAATTGCTGCTACTGCTGTGACACCATCGGGCAGCGCGAGGTCCGACCATGTTGCCCCACCGTCTGTGGTCATCTTGAACTTTGTGCCTGACCCGACCCACCCTGTTTTGTCATCGGCAAATGCCAGTATGCTTGCCATACCGCCTACATCCTTGGCTATAACCTTCCAGTTTTTCCCGCCGTCTGTGGTCAGGCTGGTGCCACTGATACAGGATTGCCAGATAATGTTGGTATCCACAACCTCCACGGAGAACATACAGCCGCCGGTCTTGGCCATTGTCCATGTCTTGCCGCCGTCAAGGGTATAGTGCTGCGCGCCGTCATCACCAGCCCCGCCCCAGACACCAAAGTTTTCATCATGAAAGGCCGCCATCCGAACCTTAATCCCTTCGATCGCCTTTGGGATTACCACCTCCCACTGGCCCTGAGCGGACGCTATGCTAACTCCTAAAAATAGAATTGAGATCAATACGCCTGATAAAATGGCTGATTTTACATGTTTCATCTTTTTTTACCCTCCTTGAAAAAATTGAGTTAATAAAAATCTCCTTGTTACTGAATAAAGCGTGTGCATATGCCAGGCCATATTATTATAGCCTTGCTCCTCTGTGCAGTAGCTTTAATACCATATCTCCAGGATTTTGAAAATAATTTTTGATAGGGCCAGGTTTTATCTGAAATCAGGATGATAATGGAAAAAGACCGCCGCCTGAGGGGTTATTTTGATTTTACTTATACCCTGCAAGCGGCGGTTAATAAATCATGAACAGCTTGAACAGGATCTGCACCCTTCTCCCTTTGGTAAGCTCGATGATATTGAAAATCCTGAACCCCTTTCGGTTTCTACAAAATCAACACTTATAGGCTTTACCTCTTCAAGAAGTGCCTTGTCTATTAGATAGGTAACTCCATTGTCCTTAATTATTTCATCATTTGCGTCAGGCTCATCAAGCCCCATTCCAATAGATGGGCCGGAACAACCCCCTTCTGACAGGAAAAACCTTATGTATGAAGGCTCCTTCTGCCCCTTTAAAAAATCTGTTATCTTTTCGTTTGCCTTTGCTGTCACTGTTAACATTTTATTCTCCTTATAAATTAATATTAATAAACTCCTATATATGTTTTACGCTGTTATTATATGGTTGTATCTGTGAGTGGGGTTCGGCCTTCCAGGGCTCAAGCAGCGCCACGCCCCTATATTCATGGTTAACTGATCCGAAACCACAGAGGCAAGGGTTTCATTTATAATATCGTTAAGTGTATCCGGCGGCATCTGAACCCGGACGTTTATGGTCAGCCTGGCCCTGGCTGTTGTCATTTCAGCGCCCTGTATACTTAACGCACTCTGTTTACCTGTTATATTACCCATCACAAAAGAGTCCTCTGCCTCTATTATCAATTTTATATGTCCGACAGGTGCAGATCGGAGTTCACATTTTTCACCCAGGGTTTTTAGAAATTGTTCAGCAAAACCCCTCCACTTTGTTGGTTTACCCTCAAGCAAAATTGTGGCGTTAAGCCACCCTAGAACCGCCTCTCCTTCAGCATATATGTCATAATCCACATCAGCAAGATACTGCCCTGCGGCAGAGGTGGTTGTTACAACATCAAGCCATTTATCCATGCCTTCACCTGTTTTAGCGCTTATGGCAAGGACTGGCTTCCCGCTAAATAATTTTTCAAACCGATCCTTCAGCACATCAATCTCTGCCTGCGACATAAGGTCAACCTTGCTGATTACAATGATGTCAGCCTCTTCCACCTGTTTTCTGTAGATGTAGGCAGCGCTTGGGTGAAGTCCTGATGTCCCTCCATCAAGTATATCCTTTAACCGGGCCGGGTCCGCCATAACAGACAGGGGACAAACTGTTATCTCCTGCCCCAAAAGCTTTTTCAGGGGCTGAATTATGGTGGCGGAGAGGTCAGTACAACTGCCAACAGGTTCGGCAATCAGGATATCCGCCTGATGATCTGCTGAGACCCGTGACATTGCGTCCATGAGCCCCTGAAAATTACAGCAGAAACAACTGCCATTCACCTCTGCCACATTCACCGTGCCTCGCGAAAGAAAGGCAGTATCTACCAGTCCAGGGGCCTGATCATTGGTGATTAGCCCCACACGCAGCCCTTTTCGGGAGAGGGTTTGTGCAGCCTCCCATAAGAGTGTTGTTTTTCCAGCACCAAGAAACCCGCCAACCAGTATGAGTTTTGTTTTTTTCATAATAAACTCCTATTTTTCGATTTTAAAAGGATTACAGCATGTACTGTTTGATTTTTTATTCATTACAGGCTCAAGCACACGGACAAAGAATAGGGATGCAATGACTCCTCCCAAAAGAGGGCCTAATATGTAGACATAGAAAAAGCCCCCTGCCTGATCCGGAAAGGCGGCATTACCCCATCCCGCAAGCCATGCCACCAGCCGGGGGCCAAGGTCACGTGCCGGGTTAAGCCCTGCCTGTGTAAGAGGAGCAATAAGGCATATAATAGATGATACAGTAAAACCTATGAACACAGGCGCAAGGGCCTCCTGAGGCCTCCCCACATTACATCCCTCTGTCAGTGCGAAAATCATCAGAACCAGCAGGAAGGTGCCGAATGCCTCTGCACCAATTGCAAGGGACATGGATACAACCGCAATGGAACCAGGGGTGCTGTAAAATTCACCGAACATCCTCGCTGTTTTTACAGATTGGGCCGAACCTCTGATTATATTATTGGCCTCTTCATAGGCAATGATCGAGGGATTAAAAAGCAGGTACAAGGCCAGCCCTGCCATGATAGCGCCTGTTAATTGTGCTATCAGATATATTGGCAGTTTATTAAGGGCCATTCGTTTTCCAATAACCATTGCGAGGCTTACAGCAGGGTTAAGGTGTGCGCATGAAAGATGCCTTGTGAGATAAATGGCCAGTATCACCCCTATACCCCACACCAAGGCCACCTGCATAAGCCCCTTGTGTGCATCAAACAGCACAGAGACAGCAACAGCTCCGCACCCGAAAAGGACAAGGACAAAGGTGCCAAGCGCCTCACCGATAAATTCAGATGTATACCTCATAGAAGAGCTCCTCGTTACCAGTAAAAGGGAGTTTTGATTCAAGCCCAAAACCGATTATTAGTCAATATTCCCAATGAATTATTTCAGAGTAGATATAATGACAACTAATACCGGGCTGGTGTTGGTTCCTATGCCTATGCTATTGTAAATAAAAAGGGATCAGTCAAACTATTCAGTTTGACTGATCCTCCTTCAGCAGTTCCTGCAGGTAAAATTTAAGCAGCAGCTAAGATGGCCCTTTTTACAAGTGTCTTTGCTATCTGCACCTTAAATTTTGTTGCATTAAGGGGCCTTGCATCAGCAACCGCTGCTGCCCCTGCCTCTTCTGCAACCTTTTCACTGATCTTTTTCCCCTTAAGCGCCTCTTCCGCCTTTAATGCCCTGTATGGCTTCGGGGCAACAGCGTTAAGGCATATCCTTGGGTTTGCGCCGGTCATTACCGCACAGTTTACAATTGGGAAGTCTATGGATTTCCTTAATGCAAACTTGATAAAGGCGCTTTTTGCACCTTTGGGCGGGGCAGGGATATGGATTTCCTTAATAATTTCATCCTTTTCAAGCACAGTATTCCCGGGCTGTTTAACATCAAAAAAGTTTTCTGCTTCGATTGACCTTATGTCTGTAACCACCTTTGCGTTAAGGGCAATCAGCGCTGGCGCTGTATCGCTCGGATGCACTGCAATACAGCCACCTACTGCCCCGAATATGGAGTGATACCTGTTATCGCCTGTCATTGCAAAGCATGTGTTCCCACCCTTACGCTTGCAATCAAAGCGGTTTTCAGGCTTTCTGAAATACCAGCACCTGTGAAGTTGCGCTATGTTACCGCCTATTGTACCCATGTCACGGATATGGGGTGATGCCACCCGGGAAGCCGCCTGTGCAAGGGCAGTATATTTTTTCTGTATGTTTGCATCCGCTGCAATATCAGCCAGATGTGTGGCTGCCCCTATTTTCAGCACTCCACCCTCTTCCTTTATATAATCCAGGCCGGGAACACTCTTGAGATTGATTACTGTAGAGGGGTAGTCCCTCAGGATGTTATCCTTAAGTGTGCCTACAAGATCAGTCCCGCCTGCTATGAGGGTTGTCTTGCCATCAGCCAGGGCTGTCTTGATTTCTGCAATTGATGTTGCATTTGTATGATTAAATGGTCTCATTTTATCTCCTTTATCTTATAAGCCTATAGACTATAGCCTATAGACTATGGTCTTAGCTTATCTTCCCAAGCGCCTTAAGCACCCTGTCTGGTGTTGCAGGTGGATCAACCCATACACCAATCGCATTATAGATTGCACATATTATGAGATGGGTGTTTGCCATGGAGTGACTTATGCCGTTTGCGCCGTACACACCGTTCCCTGCGCGGGTTTCAATCAGCTCCACATCCAGCGTGGGCACATCCAGCATACCCGGTTTCTTGTATTCGATCATGTTCATGTTGAGTTTTACACCTGTTTTTTCATCATAGTAGTAGTCCTCAAACATCTGGCATCCCTGGCTGAAATAGGCTACCTGATCAAGCTGGCTCTCAAGGGAGGTGCGCCTTATAACCTTTCCCGAATCAACAGCTGCCCCATACTTCAGGATTTCAATCTCTCCTGTTTCAGTATCAACAGCCACCTCGCAATAGAGTGTGTTCAAGGTATCATACTTTGAAGGCCATAAAGGTGCTGGCGGGTGGCCGGAAAATGTTGCATACACATTTGCCTGAATACTCTTAAGCGGCACCCCGGTGCGATTGTCTGACTTGAGCACTATCTTTCCATCTACTATATCAAAATCTTCCGGTTTTTTACCTTTTAAGGGGTTTGGAGCGGCCTTTTTGGGCGCGCCAAAACCAAACCCTCCCATTGCCGGTTTTTCGGCCTCGGCAATAGCCGCCTCAAAGATGCGCTGCCTTAATATATGACAGCACTGTTTCATAACCCAGCCGGTTGCTACAAGTCCGTCTGCCCCGCCGCTTATAGATACAAATATTGCGTTTGGATCATAATCAATGCTGATATCCTCATATTTAAGACCAAGCTCTTCAGCCGCTATCATGGTTACCCCTTCAACTGAGAATACCCCTGCATGGGGTCCCTGAATAGGCAGATGCACCACCCCTTCCCTGAGTTCAAGCACTGCATGAAAATCTGAGCCCATTGCATGTCTGGGGCACATCTGATACCTGAAACCTGCACCGTGCATCCTGCCGTCAGGCAGCTTCTTTGCCCCGTTTTTATGCCAGTTCCACTTCATCAGTTTACGCCCGGCATCTATACAGGCATCAAAGCTTGGAACAGGCCGCATATCCTGCTGTCCGTCAGGTCCGTGCAGGTTAAGCCTTGCAATATCAATTACATCTTTACCCAGTTTATCTGCGATCATATGTAATGCCATTGTAACAGAGTCCCAGTTAAACGGGCAGAACTGCGAACTGAAGGCCATAAGACCGCGGTTAGAGTCTACAACCTCCATCCTCTGCCTGATATTCTGACACTTTGTGCCTATGTATGGCCCATACCCCTGGTCGCCTATGGTACCGAAGAAGGAATTGCCCGGTGTGCCGCCGTCGGTTATTGAAAAGTCATCAAAGGCCGTTATCAGCCCCTCTTTTGTAAAGCCGACCTTCATGTGAATAAAGCGCTGCTGGATCATAAAGTCAAATGTGTCCTTGCGCTCGTTTATGCAGCGCACAGGCCTTCCTACACGTCTGGACAGGAAGGGTGTGATCTGCTGTGATTTGCGTATTGTCCAGTCACAGTATTTACCGCCCTGGAAAAGACCCTCCTGTACAGTCTTTCTCGGTGGCAGGCCATACATCTGTGCAATGGCATTTTTACCGCCGCTCGCATGCCACACAGCCCCTTCTATACGAATATTGTCTCTCCCCAAGTAGGGGTCATCAAACCACCATGCAACAGAGCCGTGGGGATTGGGTGAAGCGGAGGCGTATGCAGGCATGTTAAGGTCATATTCTATTATATAGTCAGCCTCCTTGAAGCCCTGTTCAACATCCCCCTGATTCTGGTTTGAGAAGTTAACATTTCCCTGTTTCGGGATAGAATTGTTTGCAGGTCCGAACATACTGGCGACCCCGGCCCTGTCTTCGGGCCTTATTACTGTGGCATTTGGTTCTCTTGCCTTTTTAATATCCACTGAATGGGGCAGTATCTCCCATTCCACATCAAGCTGCCTTAATGCCTCGTCACATATATCCTCGTTTTCTGCAACAACTATGAAACCCACTTCCAGGTTTTCTTCATGGGCAACATCGGTTATAAAAGGCGCTGGGGCGCCGCCCATACCGCCGCTGCGTTTAAAATTTTTAATATCCTCATCTTCATATGTGACTATATCCACAACACCGGGCACAGCCATTGCCTTTGCCTTGTTGTAACTTTTTATCCGCGCATGTGCATGGGGACTGCGCAT
>Ga0123334_1001872_pt1 | contig 25481 bp, 5 predicted proteins | sample BiotimSIPDNA_FD_89706 | JGI IMG/M metagenome (GOLD analysis project Ga0123334, IMG submission 89706) | Anaerobic biogas reactor microbial communites from Washington, USA - Biogas_R1 time_0 SIP DNA | ecosystem: Engineered > Bioreactor > Anaerobic > Unclassified | place: Washington, USA | collected... | reverse complement strand
ATACTGGAGTATACGGTTTGATTACACCCTTTAATGCCTCTCCAAGATCCCATCCGCCAATAACTAGGCCAGAAATTCCACCGGTTGAAGCATAAGATGCATCATAGAAGTCACTAAAATCATAATCGTTACTTTCACCAAAATATGTAGGTCCGGTTGTCCAGTTATTCCCTAAGTCAAAGTGTAATACGTCTATACTTCCCGAGCCGCCATACCCTATATTTCTAAGGTAGAAATAATCATTTCTCTTATCAATATATATACTGAAGTCATTGAACTTTATTGCATCGACTACTGAACCAATGAGGTCAAGCATGTCAATATTGAAGGTTCCTATTTCTCCTTCTTCTGTAACGCCAAGGCCCATACCGACAATACCACCGAACCTTTCTTTACCGAGGATCTTGGTAAGTCTCATCTTGGAAGCTTGGCTTCCGATCTTGAATTGGAGTCCGTTTTCGGGAACATTGATTGAAAAACTGTTTCCAAGCTTATCGAGCTTCAGTCTCGCTTCAAAGTTGTTAAGTCCTTGCTTAATATTTAGACCCATTCTGATGTCAGCTATCTTAGGAAGATTACCTCCAAGGGCATCTCCTGCAAGAAGGGATAGTATAGCCATATTCGGGTTAAGAATAATCTCATCGTTGGTCATCATTATGCGGAATAGAGGAGCATCTGTAGATACAACCAGATCAACCGCTGCATTCTCCGGGCTAGTGCTTGAAGTACTTCCGCTAAGAAGTTCAGCCTGGCTTATCATGGAAGTGTTACTAGGTCCATCCAGTGGGTCGGGCGACCTACCCTGATTCATTTCTTGCTCGGCTCCGGTAAATAAGCTATTTATCATTCCAGATAACTCTATTCCCGTTCCACCGCCTAAGAAATCTCCTAAGAATGAATTGAGTATTCCCATTAAGTCTATGCTATTAATAGCTACCTGGAATAAACCCAATCCCTGCATATCCGCATAGACTGCGTTGTCTTCTCCTAAGAAGTATAACCCGATTAAGAGATCTTCCCCGTATCCTATTCTTAAAGATAATGTGGTTTGAGAGAGGTCTGCAAGATTCCCATATAAAGCAAGGGAGAAGGTAAACACCATAACGCTGTTTTGCGCTTCGATCATTACCGAATCTTTGGGGAATTTGGCAATTGTTTCAAGGAGTCTTTCAATAGCAAATAACTGAGGAGACTCGGTTGCGGTACTTCTGGTCCTTACCCTGATTTCCATATCGAGGCTCATTCCAATCTCACTGATTGTGGAAATATCCTCAAATTCTATAGGATTAATAGTTCCATATATAAGTCCATCGGGAGATAGCCCGGGCTCATAATTCGGATCACTGGTAAACTTCGAGTATCCAGGACGGAAATTCAAACCTATTCTCATGGCTTTTTCGTATGGAGAGTCATCTGTCAGTCTCATAATGAGCCCTGCCATATTGTCTTCCTTTGAATAACCAATGGACAGATTCCTGAAATTAGATATATTCAGCTCCGCTCCGCCAAATAAATCTGCGGTCTTTGGATTATCTGTAATGTTAGCAAGCAAGGACACGAGAAGGGCTCCTGTTATTGCGATAGAAACTTCTTCGCTTCCAATTGTCGCAAGGAGCAATCTGTTATCCCAAACATAGTCGCTTAAACTGACCCGCTCTATTCCTTCTTTGATTGCATTATCCGGGCCTTCCGGCTCTTCTTCTCCGTCCTCTGGAATTTCCGGGTCAGGAGTAAGTAAACCACCAAGCATATCTAGGACAATAGATCCGATTTGGAGATTTTCTAGTTTCATCGCGGGGAAGCCCAGGCCAGAAAGATCGGCATAGATTGTGCTACTTTCAACCTGTTGACCGTACTCGTCAATTGAATATCCGCCATGATAGGTAAGTTGAATCATGGTCTTATCGTTGTACGTTAATTCTAACTGGAATCTAATCGGGACAAAGTCGCCGAAATCGATATATATCCTTAAATGAATGCCTATAGCTATATTGATTTCTTCATTTGGTTGGAACGCAAAATTCATGTTTGCAAGACTTCCCAAAATTCCTGTAGGATTACCTCCACCAAGAATGTTCAAGAGAGACTGGACTGTTTCGGAGAAATCAAAGAATCCTATTACATTATCATCAATTCCTAATTCAAGATTAACCTCAAATTCCCACTTATAGTCAGAGAGAGGTTTAAACTTGTTTTCAAAGTAACTTTCATACTGCATATCATCGATGGACCCTTCAGGATATCCGGGAGGAAGCTCAAGGCCAAGATCTCCTTGGACTCCGTAAGTTTCGAGGAAGAGTTGCATCAAATAAGAATTCATCTTTCCATAGTATGCAGCCTCTCTCAACATGTTGTTTTCCCCGATACCAATATCGAGATTGTCCAACATAATGGATACACCGTATTTGCTCTTTGCACTTGTGCTTACTACGATAACCTTGTTGTCTCCGGTCTCTGGGTCAATAACCGCTCTGACTGTAAAGGAGAATCTGGTTTCCCTATCAATAAGCTCGTGTGCTCCCTCTGTATTGCCCGGTAGCGGTTTGGTCATTCTCCACTCATACCCTTTGAGTCTGAAGTAATCAGATATTTGTTTGACCATTCCTTCGGCTAATGCCTTCTTAATCGTTATCGCTTCTTCAGGTGAATATGCGCCCTCATCAAAATCAAAGCTATCGAGAGGATCATATACTAAGAAATAAACATTCTTGTATCCCGAATTTTCTCTGGCAAAATCTTTTGTAGGATCTTGTTCATCCTGTCTTACAAATGCTTCCTGAATCACAGGGACATCCACTGATGGTTGAATTCCAGAAACTGCTGAAAGCTCAAAGTTTACAAGATAATCATCCTCATATTTTGCGATTTCTTCCAAATTATAATCAATATCGGCCCGGTTCATACTGAAATTACCAAGTCTGGCAATTGATACCGCATCCATTCCAAGTTTATTCATAGAAGTGGTAAAGGAAACGGCAAGTAATACTACATATGAGTCACCTTTTGCATAAAGTTTAACTGCTACTAATTCTCCCAAAAGGGCACTATATAGACTAAGGTATGTATCCTCTAGTCCGGTTCTGCTAACGAATAAATCGTCTGTCCCTCTTAACCTTGAATCTACATAAGCCCCAATAGCACTGGTAAGAGCTTCCCCAGCAGCAAGTTTTTCTGCCGAGTTCATCAAATCTACATTAGCAAAGTGATCTTCAATTCTAAACTGGAGGTAATATGTTTCTGCATCAGAAATGCCCTCAGTGAAAGCGGTGTATTGGTCGGCATAGAACCCGGTCTGGGATACAAGCTGCCTATATTCTCCTTCAAGATATACCTCAGCTGACTGCATTATTCTAAGATCGCCCGCGCCAAGAACTCCTTTTTGAGTTTCTTTAGACTGGAGTATTGCAATAGCAACATCATCGTTCATCGTTTCCCCAACAGAAGAAACTAAATCCCCAATTTCAATTCCCGTTGCTTCAACTGCAGCCTGGTAATCAAGGCCCAATCTAATCCGGATAAAGTTGTTAGTGGTGTCTATGTCTATTGCCACTTCACCGATGTTTTCCTGGAAGGGGAAATTAAGCATTTCGTTCAAGAAGGTGGCAAGAGTTGTCCTAGCAATAACTATTGATAAGAATCCCTTCCTTATTAAGATACTCTCGATAATTCCAAGGTACCAATTGGATCCGGCTTCCGGTTCATCAGGCGTGTATGGGTCCTCATCTTCTGCATTTTGAGGATAATATGTGTTTGTCCCCTCTTCTGAAATGAAATTAAATTCGGACACGTTTCCAAATAATGAATTATCCGGAGTGGTTTCTTCTCCACCAGGCACTAAATCGGGTCTTCTAGCTACAATATCATCTGGGAGAGGAAGTCCTATGCCCGATGCCAAAGAGATGATTATGGGGTCTATAGTATTGTACTGAAGATTCTCTCCGAGAGATGTTAACATATCCCTGATATTCATTCTAAGGAATTTTTCAAAGAACTCTCCACTAATTAATACTCCATCAAATCCTTCATCCTTAAGGGCATTTATCGTCAGATATATTCTTATTCCTTCTTCCTCATATAGTCCCGGGTCTCCGTTCAGACTTCCGACAATATACATAGAGAAGTGCTCTTTTTCCACATTTCCTTGTGTGTCTAAGGACAAAGCCTGGACTAAGACATTGATAGCCCATGTATCGAGTCCGGTCAGTTTTACGTCAAACTTAAGTCTTAAGGTAACATCTCCAACCATATCCTGAAGAGCCTGTATATACAGTGCGGCGCCAACATAGTTGCCCTCTTCATCCATTTCATTTGCAAATATTGAAGACCAGTTGAGAACATAGGCCATGAACTCCGCACCTAATGTAAGGTCTATTCCTCCATTTGCTCTCCATTCAATGTCACGAGTATCAAAACAGGATGCATAATAATCTAACATATCCTGGTCAGTGGTTAAGTACTCATATTTCTCGTAGAAAATATCTTTACCGACCTTAAACGAACTATCGTGTAACAAGGAAATCGTTCCGGCAAACCCGGCGGCTTGATATTTACTTCCATCCTCTAGTTCAACCTCTTTTGCTTCCTTGGTTAAATTCAAATCTATACTCATTCCGCCATTTTCATCAAAGAATAGTCCAACATGAGCTCTATCCAAAATGGCACTGAGAATTTCTCCGACTACCTCGGGATTAATTTCAAAGTTCCCCTCTCCGGAGCCTAATCCTAAAAGTCCCATCAGTGTCTCTGCTAAAGCTTCGAGAAGTCCACTGGTTACCATGATTCCGAATCCATGGGAATTTAAGAAGATTAGAGGTCTGACTGTCGCTCCGACCATACTTCCGGCATACTCTAGCATCTCAATTATTGGAGACTTCTCAGCATTATCCGGGCCTTCTCCCTCTTCTTCCGGATCTACAACTGAATCATCTTCCACCTGTTCCATTTCAAAGAGGTTATACATGAAGTTTCTAATCATGCCGGTTATATCAATATCTACTATGGCAATGTCTATCTTAGTATCAAGTAACTCTAAGCTGGCATATAAAACATTGTTAACAAAGTATCCTTTAATGATGTTCTGTTCGTTAACTATTTCCTGCGTAGTATTGTCCACGATCCTGAATCCAAGAGCGAGTTCTACCATAATAGACGTATTGATGTCTTCAATCTTAGTAGATATAAGTTTAGAAAGATCTACGTTGAGTTTTACAGATAAGAAACCAATAACTGATTCATCTCCGCCAACATTTAGTAAATCTGTAGAAAACTCGGGTGCTTCTAATCCAAGGAGCGCATACACAAGCTTCAATAGTTGGTCTAACTGTAGTCTTCCGTCAGCCAGATCAATTATCAAAGAAATATTTAGTTCGGTATTAATGGCTATGCTGTGGTAGGCGGTATATTCTTCTCTCTCTTCGTTGGAAATTAGAGGTGGTATGGTGCTCTCAATTCCATAAGGAGTCAAAACTTTGCTTTCGGAAAGAGCATTTATAGCTAATTCCTTTGCTAAGATTCTGAGAGCAAGATAAATTCTTCCTTCCTTACCATCAGTTAAACTACCGATAACTTCAGAAGTGTCTGTGTTCATTACGTATATGACACCCTCTGACATATACACTTTATGATTAAAGGTTGCCTCCGAAGGATTGTATCCGTTGGAAATATCCGGATATATCTTTGCGGAAAGTTCAGAGCCACCAATTTCAATATTTCCGATAAGCGCGTGAGCTATAATGTTGAGAAGTTCTTCTCCGACTAAATTGCTGTATCCCTGCTCGGCGGAGAATATCGATTTTACCGAATTATCAGAAGGAACATAAACTGTCAGTTCCCCTTCTTTATCGTAAATATTGTAGATTATATCCCCTTCGTCCGATTTAAGATTATAAACCGTGGTTGCGGAGGCAAGATTGACCCCGACTTCTATTTCTGCATCCGGGGTAATACCCACTGTAGCATTTGGCTTTAATACACCTTCGAGTAGGCTATTTATATCTATTTCTAACCCTAACATTGAGACTAAGGCCAAAATCATCTCATAGGTTATCATAGCGACGAATCCTTCGTCCTCTCCTAAGGATAACTTAACTATTCCGGTGATTCTCTCCAGTTCGTCCTCCGCATTTAAAAGTCCAGAGAAAGTTGGGAATTTAGCTTCAAAATCTTCTTCAAGAGCCTGTTGCTGTTCAGGAGAGAGTGAGTTCAAAAGTTCAGTAGTGCTCATTCCTTCTGATTCGCCTGCTTGGACGGCTGCGTTAGGGGCGATAGGAGATGGACCGTATATACTATTTTCCGGTTCGGTGGGGCCTGTTTCTTCCCCGCCTAATGCTCCTCCAATAAACCCAAAGACATAGTTAACTGATTCAAGAGTTATTTTTCCTAATCCTAAGGAAGAAAGATCAATATATATGTCCTTGTCCTCTCCATCAAGTCTGTTTATTAGAGTGGCAGATATATCAAACTTTTCGGGAGCACCTTTACTATATATTCTTACGGTAGCCTGGATTGTATCCCAAATTCCAAGAAGCCCACCCATTATTCCTGTAATTACATTAATTTCTATAACAATGGTGTCTCCTAAGTTTCCAAGAGCTAATATCTGTGGTAGCGCGGTCGCAAGTGGACTGTCTTCCTCAAATAAGCCGGCAAGTGGACTGTCTTCGGTAATCATTCCTCCGATTAATCCATTTGGATCGAGTAAAGACTGGAATAAATCTCCCAGTTGTACAACACCCTCATCTACGCCTAGCTGAATCTCTAAAGCTGCCTCTAACTGAACGGTATTAACATCTGTACCCTTCACAAATTCCGCTGCTTGAGGACGGATAAGTGTTGTATTATCCCAAGGCTCAAACTGCAATCTAATTCCATCTATTCCAAGACCTATTCCAAAAATCTCTGAGCCCTTGGCTTCGGCTGAAAGATCCAAACCAAAGATAAAGGAATTGAGTTTAGGTGCGAAATAAATCATTGCGATCAGTTCGGAAAATACTGCTATATCCGACATATTAAGGAATCGCATAATGGTATTGAACGCAGTCTTTGTCGCCATTATAGCCAGACCGTGTGTAGTTATTGCATCAAATATTAACTGTTGTCCCAAATTAATATCAATTGGAGTTTCCGATTGTCCTGCAGGAGCGTTAGATGGACCCTCTGCATTTAGCGGCTCTTCAGGTGTACTTTGCGGGGAGATTAAATCCATAAGGAAGTCAATTTGGAATTCCTCTTCTCCCGTAAGCTTCTCAATAAAGTTATCAATAACTATCTTAGGCCCTCTTACAGGGGACAAATCAACATACAAGTTTCCGTTATGGAGATTCAGTTGGAGTACTTTGCCGATACTTGAGCCAGAGATTGTGCGAATGGTAACCTGGAATTCAAACCCCATGATATTTCTAAGATTGATGTTTCCTAAAATCTCCAGTTCGAATTTGACCTTTTGATCACTTCCAATCTCAAGTAATATGCCCAGAGCAACGTCGGGTAAGAAACTCTTCAAAAGACTGGTAATAGGTTCTTTATTTAAATCATATCCGGTATATTCATATCCGGGAACACCCACATCGGTTATTTCTCCGGCTTCCACTTCAATGAACAGAGCTGTCCTGATGCCCAAAACTGGGTAAGTGGTGTCAAACTCGGTATATGGCATGGTAGTATTTTCATCTATGTATGCAGCCGCAGGAGGTTGCATTATCATATTTTCTTGGTGGTAAGAAAGAGCGAATTGAAAATCGTTTAGGACAGAGAAGGAAATACCTACTTTTCTTCCGCTTTCCCTATAAACGGGATCCTCTTCTGTCCCGATATTTACTCTGTCTCCGTTTGCATCAAACTCATAATCCCTGAATTCAATACCCAAAGCTATTAGCTCTTCAGGCCCTAATAGTTTAGCGCTTACTTCCATTTCTCCAACAGGATAAACGTAGTTATAGAAATCTAAGCCTTCTCCACCGATCATCTTCAAAACGCCAAATAAAGCGGCTGTTCCGATTCCGATCATAAAACCTTCAGGAGATAAAGATAAATTAATATACGCTATGTTAGATGCGCTTTCGCCGGGAGCATTCATAAGAAGGGCAAATGGGTTGAATCCGTCACTCTCATATCCGGCGTACCCTGTATTTAAAGGCCCCTCTAAAACTTCCTGGTCTTCTCTCTCTCTGACTCCATATATTTCCAGCAATTCGGTTAAGAAGAAGTATCCATTATCAATTTGAACTGGCTGGAGGTTAAATCCTTCCGCATTTATGTAAACCTTTCTCCCAACATAAATAAACGAGAAGAGTTCTTCATACTGCTGAACGCCGTTATAAATTACTTCGTGATTTCTGTCTCTCAGATATACCGCAAAATTGGTATCGTAGAAGTTTGCTTCCTCAAACCACTGAGTAAGATTAATATTTCCAATAATTTCCAGCTGGAAATGAGCGCTAACTGTTCTTAATAGTCTGATAACTGGAGCAAGACCCAATCCTCCGATTGTGTCAGCAATTCCACCAACTGGAAGTTTACCAAGAAGTCCATCCACTGTTTCATCAAGATGGAATTGAGCGTTTCCGTCCCCGTCTATATCAAAATTAAGTCTGAGCTCTGCATAAATCGTCTGCAGGTTAGTCGCTAAAGCATATTCTTCGGGGTGAAGATCTCCTTCAGGCATAATCACGGTATCATCTAAATTAAGCGATATACCCCCAAGAGTAAGTCCTATATCGTACTTACCAACTCCCAATGCAAGACCCAATAAGTCATTTGTGGGTTGAGGCCAGAACTCATTCAACGGATCCAGTCTAGCCATAATTCCAAGTTGTAAGTACATATCGTCGTTTAGAGCTTCTCTTACGAGTTCGCCTAAATCTACGGCGGTTGTAACTGTTTCAGTATGCCCCTCTATTTCTATTTCTTGCGATGTTTCCATCTTAAATGCTGAAAGCATTGCGAAAACTAGAGCACCCATAACATTTATTATTACTCCACGGCTATTGCCGAGGATAATGTGCAGATAGGGCATAAGATCTTCGCCAGTCAAGGGAGCGTTCAAAGGAGACCCGCGAGTAGAATTCTCGTCTCCTTCCTCTAATCCGCCTAGTTCATCTTCTTCCCCGCTGTTTGCAGATAAATCGCTATTTAAATTATCTAAATACGACTGGTTTGAAGGACCCATTATATCGTTTGCAGAGGAGGAGGAGTTGCTTGGGCCGTTATCTATATAATAATCATCATCGCCTGGCACATCGGGATAATAGTCATAAATGTCTTTATCTCCGAAAACTCCAAGGGACAGGATATTCCCAAGGGCCTGATTGATCTTCAGCTTATGTACGCCAATGGCGCTGCCATCAAGATATGCCGTTCCATCTTTTACATATATAAAGATACCCTTGGTTGTTACTCCGCCAAATCCATCATCATATTCGGCATCTATTCTTAGCATAAGTTCTATATTGACTAAAACCCACAGGAAATCGCCGGTTTTAATTGATTTCAGCAGAGGGCCCATAGGAACAGCAACTTCAACTGAGAATAACATTCTTCTTGCACCATAGTTTAAGTTCTCAATAATCGCGCCAAAGTCAGCCTTTGAGAATAAAGTTGAAATCAATCCGGTCAGATCAATTGCAGTATTGGTAGAAGGATTGTCGGGAGTGAAAACGGTATCCTCTGCATTTAAGGATAACGTTCCTGTCAGGGACAACTTGATTCTGTGTTCTTCCATAAGAACAGGATTCAGATAATAGTATGTATCGTCGTTAGCGATATTTCTGTAGAAAGTATCATCTGGGTTTATCGATACATTGATACTCCCAAGCTCAAACTGTAATTTTAATACATCAACTGCTATTGCGTTAATTAGCAACATGGCACTTCTTGTCTCTCCAGGAACTCCTGTCGGGATAGCTCCAGGAGCGAGTTCAAGGCTTACTGAAAGGTCATGTCCTACGAAGAAGTTATCCACTTTAAACCCGGACATCTCGGAAGGAATGTATGTAACATCATCATCCGGATCGTCTGTACCCTGCGTCAATACAATAATCCCCTCCCTTAAATATCTAATTTGTTCGGGGGAGAGATACTCAGGGTCCGGATCATCTGGGTCTAGTTGTGGCTTGGGTGTGAGCAAGTTCCCAATCAAAGTCTGAACAAGAGCGTATATGGCAGCAGAGGAAACAGTCAACGCTATAGGAGCACCGTTTATGGAGTAATACTCCGATTCGGAGGCTATTGCGAGTACTATAGCTGTAGCTGTCTTAACGGGAGGAGCAACCTCGCCATCCGCATTTAGAGGTAGGGTTAAGCCATTATTCCCTTCGTATAAAGGATTAAACTCGGTGTTAGAAGCCCCATCGGGAATCCCGAGATTTGCAAGGTCAGCAAATTGTTCCATATATTCTGTGAATTTCGCAAAATTTGTAACCTTGATTTTATCAGCGATATCAAATGCAGTTCCGCCAATATTTGTCAAATCAGCATAGATACCTAAATCATAACTTTGGGTGGTGTAATCCCAAGTACTGATAATGCTTACACTGAGAATGTCTCCCTTCACATAAGTTTCATCTGTCTTGGGTTTTTTACTTAAAGCAAAACTTACTTTAAGGTTCGAAAGGTTAAGTATATCTATAATGGCATCTATTTCATAATAAATAGTCCCGCCGAATGTCGCATCCTCTCCATCATTAATTTCGTTGTCTATAATTTCCATTATGAAGCCGAAATCCAGAAGCTTAAGCATATCTATTGTAGATTTATTCTGTTCAAGATATTCAGCATGCAAACCTTCAAGAGTGTAAGGAATCCCTGCCTGGTCTCTTCTTATCGACTCTTGCATTACCCATTCTTCCTCGGCAAAGAGTTGGCTTCCTTCAACTATCTTTATAGCTTCGGCCAAAACATGTGAGAACGATTGGATATTGCCGGTAGCTCCGGTGTCCGGATCTTCTCCATTCACTGGTGCGGTTATTTCTAATGTGATAGCTCCCCCTAAGTTTGCACCAATCGTGGATAGTTCGGTAACAACTCTGTAAAGGGCCTTATCTTCCTCTGTCATTGTAATTTTGAATTCAGGGACTAGCCTGAGTGTGTCAATCGCTAAGCTTAATTCGAAGAATTCTGCACCCAGCTCTTTAACTCCCAGTCCCAGCTCTATCTTCAAAGGTTTAGAGGACAACTCTAAATCCACCTTAACATCCAGATTATCCAGATATGACCCTATGTCCAATCCGAAGGTGGAAAGTAATCCAACTATAGTTGCTTTCGTAATAGATACAGCGATGCCGTGTTCTTTCAGCATTATGTTTATGTATGTGCTTAGTATATCCGCATTATTCAATTCTCCGTCTAGCTCACTCTCCTCGGGCAACTGACCAAATACTGGAACTGTATTTGAAGGTATTGTTCCAAGCTGTTCTTCTGGTTGAACAGGAGTACTGCTTCCAGAGCCAAGGGTTTCAACTAATTCAGCTATAAGTGCATTGGCTTCGGGCACGCGTATATATTCAATATTAAGCAAGAAGGTCTGAGCATGAATGAAGAGCTCTCCATCTATAAACTTCACCGCCATAACTGGCTTTAAGGGACGAACCATCTGGTGAGTAATAGGATCTTCAACAAGAATTGTAGGATCATCATACCTATAAGTAGCGAACTGAATGGCTAAAGATGTCTTTTGAATGGATTCAAAATCAATACCCGAATCCATATTCTTAATAAGGTTTGCAATCTCAGAAATGTCTATTCCCGCTTCAACGGAGAAGAATAATGCTCCATCTACAATTCCTAAGAACTCGATAACTGCTTCTATATCCATATCCGGTAGCAATCCTTCAAGTATCGGAGTAAGTGAAATCATGTTGTAGCTTATGCCATCCGAGTTTACAACACCTTCTATGGTGTCCGAATGAACCTTAATGTTTCCTCCCAAAGTGAAGTAAACTGTTTCAGGAAGACCATTTTCGCTCATATTGAAATTGACATTAGTTGGAATTTGTACGTCAAAGAGTTCTTCAGGCATAAGAGCTACTTTGAAATCTTCCAGTTTAATCGCTAAATCTAATACTTCCACTCCAGTGGTCAGTTCAAATGTAATTCCTTCATCTCCGTAGCCAAGTCCGATATATGTGTCTTTAATTGCAATTGGAAGCTCACTCGATAAAAGAAGAGCAAGCAATCCGGCAATTACTTCTTTGCCAAGATTAATGGATACAGCCTCAGGAGAAATCATTACCTGTATCGCTATTGCAGCAGGATTATCAAGAGTAGCATATCTCGCGACACTGTCCAAATTAAATAGACTTGGAACATTGCCCGCTGTTGGTGATGGTGACTCAGGGGAAGCACTCATAGCCTGGATATCCTGTATGAGTTTAGAAGCATTACTTATTCCAAAACTAGGTATACCAAAGTACTCTAACTCTAGATATAAATTATTATTTTTCAAATATATGCCAAGTATTGTGGGATTTAATGGATCTCTTCTGTTGTACAGCCTTATTGCCGCTTCTGAAGCCCAAATATCATTGATATTAATGTTCCCAACTATCTCATATCCAAGATCCAGTTCAAAATCAGATAAATCAAACTGTAATGACAAACCTTCAACTAGTCCTGCAAGCATATCATTGATATAGTCATTGATATAGTTGTCCTCTTCAGAAGATATTCTAAAGTAACCTGCAATCCTTAGGCCAATGGACAAATCCTCTATAAAGTCATTTAATTCAAGATAATCCTCTTGTTTAAACACTTCCCCTGTGGAAAACAAGTTGGTTTGACCGGTCCTGATTCCGATGTCCTTAAGGATATCCAGTTCCAGACTTAACGCATCAATTGTATTGTCCCCGCTATCCAAAAGTGCCAGATAAATATTTAAATATCCATCCTCAAGATAGCGTTCCCCTTGCTCATTTTCCTGATAATTCAAATTAAGAAGCTGAAGTCTTAAATGCCCTCTTATTTCAGGCAGGCTGAAAGGCTGATTAAGAACGACCATAAGAGCGCTCAGGGTATTTGCCGCTAAAACCGCAGAAAGACTTCCTACTTGAGAATCAATCTCTATTCTCTCTAGCGCGGACCCAATTACTCCCATTATGTCAAAGCCACCACCCTCTTCTTCATCCTCGGCAGCCATCCTCAACATAGCTTCTACTATCTCTGGGCTGGGATTATTAATAAATCCATCTCCAGAAGATAGATATATAGTTCCGAGCAAGAATTTGACGGCATCAGCAGCGGTGCTAGCGAACCCGAAATTATCAGTAGAATCAACTACAAATCCCAGCAAGGAATTAGCAGGCTCTCCTTGACTTAACAGTCCGGAAATCATCCCCACTATATCCAAAGACGCCAGAGTATCTCTTAAACCAAGATTGGAATATTTGAGTTTCGGGATTGTACCAATGGAGGAGAAACCTCCTATTTGATCTTCCAGATTCTTTAAATCCTGAAGATTAATGAACAAGCTGTCCTGAGCTCCGTCAAAATACAACGAAATGTATGTAACCCTTGGATCGTCAGGGTTGTAAACATCCACTTTAAGCTGGATTTGCTCCATTCTCAAAATATTAACGTTTGCAGCAATTCTGTATGCGAATTTGAGCGCATCAGTCTCGGTGACTCCGATTGACAACATAACATTCTCAAGGAATGTGCCCAGCATATCGCTTAAATCGATTCCTGTAGGAGAGGTCTGTTCCATTCCAAGGGTAATGTCTCCAGTCATCAAAAGGTTATAATCAGTTTGGAAGGCAATCGTGGCTCCGCTTGGATCCCTGTAGACAGTTGCATTCGCATATGATTCTCTCTCAGCAGCCGTATCTACCATTTCATAATTGTCCCAAACAGGCTCCTTGAAGTATGTTAATTCATTCAAGGTAATGCCAAAGCCTACCTGATTGGTAAGGTCCGTTCCATTTCCATCCGCACCAAGAAGAATCTTTATCTTTAAAGAATGCAAAGGATCTTTTTGGTCTATTTCCACACGAGCTGAGTGAATCCCGATTTTTCCTAAAGGATTGATCATCGGTTCTGATTCAGGGTCGGCATTTGGATCCGGAGCGGGAATAAACATCGAGACTAAATTATTTATGTCTCTGTTATCTAAGTCAATAGAAATAATCCATTTCTCAAGGGAAGGATCTCTTCCGGGCACTGTAAGATTCTCTGTGATAACGGAAAGTAAAGCCATAATATTAATTCCGCCACCTTCTTCTTCCTCGCCTTCAGCATTGTCTGGACCCTGTTCAACTTCTTCAGTTTCTGGGGCGATATAGTCTGGATTAAGGAAAGGTTCCAAGGTTGGCATAAGCGAGCTTAAAAATGAGTTAATACTAAATCCGACCAGCTTGATATTAGGCAAGAATTGCCCTGTTAAAGTCGTAAGAGCAGAAAAGTTGAGATAGAGAGCATTGTCACCTATGTATACGCGTATTATAGGTAAACCGTTCATCAGAATTGAAGCTTCAGCTTTTGTCTGCAACGGATTAAAGAAATCCAGACCAACCTTCACATCCACAGTAAACTCATACCTAGTTTGATGAGGGAACTGAATAGGCATATTTCCAAGAGCGCCCAAATCGGCGTTAAGGAAATCGCCCAATATATCATTTAAGGTGATTTGACTGTTTTCATCAGCCTCAACAAACAGACTGAGTGAAAGTCCCAGGTTTCCAATCCCAGCTTCCTCATATCTGGTATTCTGTCCAGAAGCGCCAAATCCGTATCCGGTAAATTTGATAGGGGTCTTAGTCGTTGATGCGCCAATTCTAAGAGGGTTAATTTTAATATCTACGTTAAACTCTTCAATGGCCTTGTTTCCGTTTGCGGCTATAGTTTCGGGAGTTGTGTACTGGTTAGCAAGTCTGGCCGAATCCACTGTTTCGGTAGTATCAATACTTATTCCCAATCCTTTGAAAACAAAAAGATCCTCGGTAAATTCTTCTCCCAGGTCATCAATTTGTGTAATAGGCATTTTTTCTGTCAATGCCGAGAGGTACATGTGCATATCTTTGGGCCAGTTTTTATTTATAAAATCAGACAGACCAAAGCCAATTAATTGTCTCATCAAGGGGTCAAAGTCAGGCAGTCCAAAGCCAGTCCATGAAATAGTAATACCCTCTCCTATCGGAATTCTTGTCTTCAACATACCTAGGATGCTGTTGATTTCCAATCCATATGCAATGTCCTTATTCATAAACTCAAGCTCGTCATTCTGATTGTATTGCGTGACCAAAACGTTTTTCTTACTGAATAACAACGCCTGAATAAGCGGCATGAAGCCATCGATTGTCTCTATTCCGGTTGAACCAAGAAGTACTCCTCCGAGAAGCATGGTAATGTCCAGCCCGCTTCCCGCAAGGCCCTCATAAATCAGTTTTCCGATTTCTGTAAAATTCAGTTCGCGAGTATAAAATTCATTACCCGCGACATTGACATAAAGCGTCTTATCAAAATAGTACAGACCTAAAACAGTCCGGCCATAGATATCATCCCTAACCTCAATGAATACCTCACTTCTTGAGTTAGTTTTCAAATTGATGTTCATTTTCAAATCAATTGTCAGCTTGGTGGAAACGTCCTTCTTTCTTACATTGTCCACTCCGAAATAATCGTATTCATAATCGATTGAGGTGTCTATTACAAACCATTCTGGGTCTTCACCAGGATCGGGATAAGCTTTTTTATAGTTGTCCAAAGCTTCTTCGAGTTGAGGCTTGGCTTTGTCCATATCCATTTTATCGACCTGGCGAACGTCCTCAACAACGTCAATTTCTCCTCCGGGAGTTACTCCATCGTCGTTAAAATCTTCTGGATTTCTTGGGGAACACGCAAAAAGAAGGACCACAAGTGCCACAGCGAGGGTAAGAACTAAGAGTTTTGCAATAAGGTGTTTCTTCATTGTTCCCTTTGGTTGCTTATATATATATTAATATAAAGCGCCAACCGCAACTTAAGACTACTCTTTTGAGACTTGTGTGTCAATATATATACGCGAGCGCGTTTTTTTACATGTTGAATTTTATGTGAACGGGTTGCGTTTTTCCACAACACAATCCACAATTATCGGAGTTGTCCACACCCCAACAATCACCATTTTCACCAATTTTCTCTATTTTGCGAATAGTTCTCTCCTTAAAACCCTACTTTTACCCCGAATGTGAATTTATTGTGAACGACAACTGAAACTTTACAAAAGTGTCCTTGAAGCACTCTCTTTTACTTCTTTTTATCTAAAAACGGTCCCTTTTTTTCTGAAAACCCCGAGACAAGGAGATCCCTAACAATAATTCCATCGTCCACCGGCCCTTTCCATCCATCTCTGCAATAATCTCTCAAAAGGTCCAAAAAATTCACCCATCATTAGCGGGTGAATTAATAAGATATCTTATTTCAATTCAATACTTTTTTGCTCTTTTATCAAACCAACAACTCATCAATAAATTTCTTGACTTTGCTTACGATGAATTCTTTTGGATCAAGCGAATCATCTTCAATTAGCGGCGTCAAGTCCATGGCATAGGCCGCTGATTCATACTGGTCAACGCTATGGGAAGCAGCATAGGTTGCATTAGCGATCCTTCTTCCTGAAGATGCTTTTTCATAACTTTTGCCGCCAGCAATTTGACTCTCATAAACTGAGATCAACTTGTTTAAAATCTCCTCGTATCCAGTAAGGTCAAACACTACCTTTTCCTCATCTGAAAGCCAGTCCAGACTTCTCCATACCTCACAGCCATAGAGTCTCAAAGGTCTCTGATCTGGTGGTAAAGACCGAATTGCCCTGATACATTTTTTTGCTACCGCAACATGTGTCGGGTGCTTGTCAGCAAGGTTGTGCGTATAAATTACAGAGGGCTGATAGTGCTTAATTATCTCAACGTAATCATTAATCTGATCCTCATTATTCATGTCTTTTATTTGAGCGCTGTTGTAGTCTAATTGAATCAATGCTGCGTAATCTCCTAACTCAGCCGCAGTCCTTTGCTCAACCTTTCTGATGTCTCTCATTTCCTTATCGGTAACATTCGCAAATTTACCAGCTCTGGCACTTCCGGCCCCATCTGCAGTAACAACAGCTACCAAGCCAAAAGCTTGACTTTGGTATCCCCGAATTATTGCTTGTGGACACATTATTTCGATATCGTCTTGATGCGCAGCGATCGCCAAATCGGTGTATATGTCTTTTTTACCTTCTGTGATTTCTGCTCTTTCATTAAGTTTCATACCCTTTCTCTCCTTTGAAAATACTCAATTTTTTTTACCATACCGTGTCTATTTTTTCAGTCTTATTTTCCTGATTTCTAAACACTAATTTTTCCAAATCTTCATATTTTTCCGCCACCAAACCGCTAGGTTTATAAGCTTATTTATCTTCAGTTTTTATATTATTTTTCTAATACCGAATCTATCCTTCAAACTATAATAGTGTTGCAGTGTATGATTGTCCAAGCCTTCTTGATTTCTCATCTGGGATTATTATTTCTATATCAGAACCTTGGTTTTTTAGGATTTCTTTGGCTTTTAAAAGCAATGTATCTCCGCCCGTTCCACTTGCCACCCGGCCTAAAAGAAGAACTTTTTTCAAGGGGTAAAACTGCTTGTACCAAAGGATAGAATACCCAAAGTATTCTCCTAATTTTTCAAAAATCTGTATGGCTCTGTTGTCCCCTGAATTAGCCATCTTTTGGACTACTTTAAGCTTTTCTGCAAGAGAAAGACTTTCATCCATTTCTATGTTTATTTCCTTGGCGAGTCGTATTACAGCATCTTGCGAATGGTATGCGCTTCCTACTCCTTTGTCCCCGCTCCATTCGTCCTCGGGAGCATTGATATTTGCATCCACCGGAGCAAAAGCAAGTTCATTAAGGTATCCTTTAATATTGAAGTTTTCATCAACATAACCCGCAGCTTCACTCGTGCCCATGGCGATCCCTAGCATTCTTCCCTGTCCAAGTGAGAACGCTCCTGCAAGAGCTGCGACATCTCCATCATTAGCTACTTTAACCGGGCAAGAATAATCTTTTGCCAGATTTTTGTATATAGGAACGATTTTTTCGGAATATACTTCTTGAGGGACTTTCAGAAAGAGAGAAGCCACTCTTATCTCGTTATTAACGACTATTCCTGCCGTCGATACCCCAATGGCATCCACTCTTCCTCCCAGGGCTTCCTTTGCCCTGTCTATGCTGTCCTTAATACCTTTTATGTGATACTCGGGGTCTGAATTAAGCTTTGGAAACCATATGTCCTCGGAATCAAAAATTACTTCTCCATCAATCGTTGCAGTCACTTTTCTGTCCGATCCGCCAGCATCGAAGCCTATCTTGTACCCTCTCTTTTCCATTGAGGCCTTAAGAGGTATTTCTTTTTCTTCAGGAAAGTCTTTTTCTTCTACATCTATAAATTGCAGGCTTTTACCATAAACCTTACGCATGAATTCGTAGTCGAAACTTCGATCTCCCTCTTTCGAATAGATCCTTTTTAATCCTTCGGATACTTTTCTGTTACCAGAAAGATAAAACCTGTAGCCACCATATGCCCAAAGCATGAATTTGACAATTCTTTCTATGTAGATCAGGTTTTCTTCCTCATGTCCGCTTTGGAAAATATGCGTCTTGTAAACTTTTATCTCTCCCTCACCTCTTTCTAAGGCAAGCAAGTAGCTCTCCTTATTCGTGCCTAAAGAAGATAAGAATTCCTTTTGCCAAAGAAACATCGGTTTATAATCTTTATCTAACATACCTCTCTCCTATTGCTGAATAAACATCGGATTAAAATTTCTATACAGCATGGCTCTCCTAATAAATATAATACTACAATCTGAAACCCGATTTCAAAGCCACTATATTTTATGCCTTTTCTAGAGTCCAGATTTCTTCGTGCAAAATAGAGTCTCCCTTCGCAAGAGAAACTAAAGGAGATAGGGTTTCTACTTCGTGAATAAGATGACTGGTGTATGTCTCCACGTTGCAGTTCATATCAGGATATTCCCCGGCTTTTATCTCAAAGGTCTTAGTAAACAATTCCTTCCCAAGAGTGTAACTAATCTTTCCTTTATCAGTATAAAAACCCACTTTAAAGGGACTACTCGCCTTTACGTTACTCTGCACTGTTAATTTATCATCGCTAAAGGAAAATCTCTTATCCGTTATAGAAGCATAGGGCCACATAACCAAATTTCTGTTAGGCAGATAGCCAGTATCTGTTTTAGGGAGATACGCCTCCATTTTTCCTCCGGGCTTCAAGACAGTCAGGGCCCAGAGAGCTATTCTTTTTGAATTTCCTGTATTGGTTAAAGACATAGATACACTTACTTTATTTTCTGCTAAAAAAGAAATTTTCATAAATGGCTTAAGCCCAACCTTTGGCCAGGTTACTGGAAACAATTCAACACTGTTTCCCTTTATCTCATACTTAACCGGATCATTATCCGGGATATATGTCGTTTCCATTTCTGGAGAAGCCCAGATGCGATGTCCTCCGTATAAATGCCATACGTTTCCCTCTCCAAAATACTTGGATACATCCTTTGACACCTCATCTTCAACGTCATTGAACATTATATTTTGTCCTAATCGCCTGGAAAAGCTAATGATTCTGGGTCCAACATCAATTGTAACGGACATTAACAGATCTCCGTACTCAAGCTCCAAAGTTTTTCCAAGAAAACACAGCCCTTCTTTAGTTTTTAAAGTTTTCATTTGCTCCTCCTAACTTTTTATCCTAATCCCCAATATTATATTCATGCGCTTTGCATGTAGTTTCTTTTAAAAACCTCAGTAATTTTTCTTCAGTCCCTCACTCTCTTGTGTCAAAAACAAAAAACATATTCTTGAAATACGTATTTTTTTAGGCAACTGTTTTTCGAAATATCTTGCCAAAACGGCAAACTTCTAGGAATAACCTCTTTCAGAAGATATCCCTTACCATTGTTTTATGGAGAAGTTGAATAAATTCTCACATAGAAGTATATTCCGGAATGTAAAATATCAAGGGACTTATTTGTATAGCCCGATATAACCTGATTTTCAATATCGGTAATGTAAGCAACGTACTCTTGATGGTATAGGAACAACTCGTACGGAATTGGATCATGAGTTTCATTATATCTCTCATGGAGGTCGGTAAGATATTCCTCGGAGAGTCTTATCTCTCCCCAGAGATCCTCTTCGCTTCCAAGTTCCGTGGGCATATATGTTGACAAGTAATATGAAATTTCCTCATCCGAATCGATAAGCGAATCATATTCAGGATCTACTGAAATATTCTCTTCGAATCCTCCAGGATAAGGCTCTTGCTCGCTTTCCGGATATACTCCGTATACATTTCTTGAAGATGCAGCTTCCTCATCAGTAATAAATAAATATTTATGGGCTAGCATCTCATAGATTCCCGATTGACCTTCCCAAGTTGCCTCGACAGTATCGCTTGCCCATGTAGGATCAACAACATACCATCTGCCATCTATCATAACTTTATTCCATGCGTGCCCAATTTGTGTTGCGCCTGTCAATAGTCCGGTAAGTTTGTAATTATTAATTCCTTCCATACTGAGAAGTAAGCTCATGGCTTTGGATATACCATCGCAGACAGCGGTTCCCCTTAATATTTCAGTAACATTTCCTTGCTCGTCAATTACGCCTCTGAAGACTCCTTCCATAAAGAAACTATCCGAAGTTGAATCGTAAGTTCCTCCACCTTGCGTTGCATCAAGTAAGGAGTGGTTATATCCCACATTTTCGGAGAGCCAGTCATATATCGCATGAACCTTTTGCTCATCGCTCATTCCGGAAGAAATAATTGTGTACAGAACTTTTCGTGCAATTCTGTAGATCTCTTCAGCGCTACTTCCCTCTACAGGGACTGGTTTATATCCGTTGATAGCTGCCCAGAAAAGTTCGTTGCTTGTAGAAACCTCACACTCTTCTGTCATAGAATCTATTGGAAGGGTTTCCAGTTCACCTCTAGGTATTGCAGCATAGTGTGTTATGTAATCTAACTCGGTATAAGGAATATCTTCCTCAAATGACGTCGGGGAATCAGAAGTATTTAGAAGGAGAGAAAACTGATTTCTTCCGCCTCTCACTTGGATGGTACCCCAATACACTCCATACGAAGTTGATTCGACATAAGTAGCCATGGTATATGCAATCAAATCATATAGATTTATGATGCCAGCATCAGAAGAGCTAGGTTCGGTTGCAGCACCTTTTGTATATACACCCTCGGGCAAATTATCCGCAATAATTGGAATCATTAAGTCAAAGGTGTAAGTGTTTGTACCTGTCTTCAAAGTCTCTTCGGGACGGAATATCGCAAAGTAATTAAGCAGTTTTCCAAAGTCTTCAATGCTACTGATATAACTGTTAAATCCCGGAAGAATCTCGTCAAAGTACGGATATACTAATGTGGATATTGTTCCTCCCTGATAGGCCTTCCATTCTGACCAGTTATATCTCCCACCCTTTACTCTGTATGAGAAACTCTCGTTGAAATTGGCCCTCTCTATGTCGATATACATTCCGTTCTTCTCAAAATTGTCCTCATGATCGGGATTTGTTGAATCATAGCTAAAATACGTCTCACTTCCAGGGTTGCCTTTCTTAATTTCGACCCTGTATGAAGTGTTGTATGGCAGCGGATCCCAAGAGATGTATGGGTAATAAGAAGTACCTACTTTCCTTCCCTCCAGTGATAGTCCGAAGATATCCGTTCCGTAGCTTGCGGTAGATACACTGAGAGACAGGGTGTTGGAATATACTCCCGAGGAAATCCCCTTAACCACAGCCATGGCTTTCATAGTATATGTGCCAGATTCTTTAAATATATATTCAAGATCAGCAATCGGGGACATTGCTCCGGTTGATCTCCTGAACAATATTTCTCTGCCTGAAGGAGTAGTTATTTCCCATTTATAACTTTCGGGTGGGAAAACCGAATCTGCATAGGTTGCCCCAATGAGCAAAATGTCGCCTGTAGCAAAAGTAGTGTCTGAATTCCAAACATCTATGTTGAAATTCTCAAGTGGGTAATATACATTTATCTCACTTGACTCTAAAACTTGTATTTGAGAGCTATTTTCAAGTTTTGCCACTATTCGATATTTACCGCTTGGGAGATTCCCGGGGACATAATTCAAAACCGGATTATCCTTAACCCCTACGGTATTAATTGGAGTGTTATTAACATACCAGGTTATTCTTGGAGCAGGATCACATACATTATCCAGCCTATTTAAAACAAAACTTAAAACATCCGGGGATCCAACAATCTGGTTCAATGCAGAAGTAGTAGTAATCATATCCAGCCGGTAGTTCAAAGGAGCATATGTAATACTAATTATGACATGTGCAGTAATTTCCACCTTTGAGCCTTCTGGTCTTGAAACCGCCCATATATCAACTACACCAATGGAACGCGGGGTTACTACTCCCGTCCTACTTACAGTAGCAATATCACTATTTCCAGTTCTGTATGTGAGAGTTCTCCCTTTCAATGCGTGAGATGGTTTGAAAATTGGATCAAGCTGTACCGGACCCTCATGAAGCTGTATCTCCATATTGGAATCTTTAAAAAAGAGATTTTCGACAGGAACACTTTCTATTATTACCTGAACTTGCACACTGACAGTGGGGTTATCTGCGCTAATAAGCCTAATTGGAATAGGTATATTGTTCCCGTATTCATCAACTTTCAGAGCCCGTGCAAACAACAATCCATCCATGGAAATATTTAAGTAATCTCTGTCCTCTGTATTAACATGCTTGTAATATACGCCCTTATTTTTTGCATCAAAAGGGTATACTATGGGCTCAAGCTGAAATTCTCTCGCATCTCCCTCGGGAGCAAGATATACTGTAGTATCCTTAACTTGAATTTGGGTTACTTCGGCAGTGGCAACTAAATTCTCACCGCATCCTTGAAGGGACAGAACGAGTGCAGCCACGAAAATGACAAGGATTATTGTAATTAAGCCAGTTTTCTTCATACTTTTAATAATTTCTCCCTAGCCTTGCGACTATACCCAATCCTTATCCTTCTTACTCACGCGAAAAAGAACATGCGTCCCCGCATGAGGTGATTTTATTATATCAACGCGCGTATATTATGTCAATGTACGCATTGTGTACTAATATGAACTGTATCTAAAAGTTTATTATATAAATGCAGGTAAAAATATTAAAAATTAACAATTCTATTTCGTAAATTAATCATAAATTTTCGTTTCCAAAATATTTGAATAACTTGTTATTGTATCGCAAAAAATCTACAGAGATTAATCTTAGGCAATAGATTAAACTTCTAGTGCGTTATCTATTGCGATGTTATATATTCTACTTAAGTGTGTCAGCAGGAGTTTTTCTGCTAATCAATAGTACGGGGAAAAAACTTCCAACTATCGAAATGCACACTCCTCCTCCAAAAATAATTGATATCTGCTCCATAGAGAGGGTAACTGGGCTAAAGTGAATATTGTGTACTATGCCTTGTACAGTGAATAACTTAGAAAATAGGGTTACCCCTACTGTGGCTATAAAGAAAGATATTAAACCTACCAGCAAGGACTCCATCAAATATATCAAATAAATGGTGGTTTTCCTGGCACCCATTGCCCTTAGGAGCCCCAACTCTCTCTTCTGAGAATAAATGCACGCATAAATATAGTTGAACATCATAAGTATTGCAAAAATCGAGAATGCTAAAGCCCCATAAAAACCTATATTTTTGAAGAAAAATGTGTAAATAGAGACGAATTCAAAATCTTCAGAAAAGATGGAAACAATACTAAAATCATTGTCTTTTAGTAAATCCGACAAAACTTCAAAGTCTTGCTCATTATCAATTAAGTAATATGCTCCTTTCACGAGATTTCCAGTAGGCTGCTCCTCAAAAAGAAAGTCATCTTTAAAAAACATAATCCCTAAGTCGGTTAAATCTCCTGAATTTTCAACTTCCCAATAACCTGCAATTTTATATTCAATTGCATTTTCTTGAAGATACTCTCCCCCTTTGAAATCATAAATATTAGCAAATATGTTCAGTTTCTCCGATGCAATAGCTTGTTCTAGCTTTTCATCTGAAAACTCCTCAAATAGAACAGTAAGAGCACTTACAAGAAGGTCTTTTCTTAAATATATTTCTCCAGCTGAAAAATCTCCATTTAGAATTCGAGTAACGTTGATGTTGTTTATTACATTACTAGATAACTCTGTTACTCGGGTGCTATTTATGCCTAATAGTGAAGTGAAGTTGTCCTCAAAATAAAACTTATATTTGGCGTAATCTCCTTTTTCACAAAAAGCATAATCTGCTAACTCTCTGCTAATAATGTTTGAAAAATGATAACTATCTCTCCTGTAATAAACGTCCGCTTCCCAACTATCATAGGCATAATTGGATACAAATGAATTATTCTCGCCATAATCCATTCTGATTGATGTGTCTACAACACCGACAATAACAAGATTCATATTATATTGGTGTGTCGAATTGTTATCTCTTATACTTTTTCCCAAAATGTCAAAGTAGCTTGATATCGTTTCAAGTTGCGTGTTGTTTATATAACCTCTACGCCTAAATGCCTCGAAAATCGATGTGGTTAAAGCAACCTCATTTAACCCAGTAGGGAGATGTCCTGCGACAACCTCCATCCCCCTTTTTTCCATTACCTCTTCCGTTAACACTGTATAGCCTGAAATACCTATTAAATTATCATTTGAGGATTTAGGGCTACCTAACTCATGCATTTGGAAGGTCTCAATAGATTCTCCATATATCGGAATATAATCTAAAGATGCATATTTTTCTTCAAGATAGTCCATCTCTTCGGTAGAAAAAAGCACCTTTTCACTTGTCCCATTCGTTTTAGAAAACTTTCTAATTCCTACATCTTCCTCTCCCGTTTCCTCGAGTATTGCATATGTACTACTATTGATGTCGAATGAAAAAGCTCCGTATCCAATCCCAACAAGTATCAGCGTTAGAGAAAACAATACTATGGTCAAAACCAATCTCCCCTTCTTCAAAAACAGATTTCTGACCCCAAGGATCGATATGGTTTTTATTGGAACATTGTATTTATTTTTTCTCATTTTAATAACTGTTTTTAAAACTATTCTTGCATAAAGAATTATCGTTTAGAATAAAAACTTGATTGTTTTGTTGACTACAAATTTACTCTTGGCCAATTATATTTCCATCTACCATCTTTACAATCAAATCGGCATACTTTTGGGCCGCTTCTGAATCGTGTGAAACAATGATAACCAGTTTTTTCGCAGATATTTTCTTCAATAATTCAAATATTATTAAACTATTTTCATTATCAAGATTTCCGGTTGGTTCATCTGCAAGAATTACTTTTGGATCTTTTATCAATGCTCTTGCCACTGCAATGCGCTGTTTTTGCCCCGCGGAAAGCTCTGAAGACCTTCTGTTTAGGTATCCTTTCATTTCCACCTCTTCTAATGCTATATCTACTTCTT
>Ga0123334_1001870_pt1 | contig 25490 bp, 24 predicted proteins | sample BiotimSIPDNA_FD_89706 | JGI IMG/M metagenome (GOLD analysis project Ga0123334, IMG submission 89706) | Anaerobic biogas reactor microbial communites from Washington, USA - Biogas_R1 time_0 SIP DNA | ecosystem: Engineered > Bioreactor > Anaerobic > Unclassified | place: Washington, USA... | reverse complement strand
GCTTTTCAACCGGTTTGCCTTTACATTGATATTATTTTTAACACTCTTATTGACAGGTACAAATGCATTATAACGGAACTTCTTTGCTAATGCAATACCTTTTTCATTTTTTTCTCATTTTTTTTCAATTATTTTTCAATTATATCTTCTGTTTGTATGTTCAACCTACAAGAAATATATAGGCTCAGTTATTAAGGCAACCCGGATTAATTGAACTTTACCATAAACAGACTTCGGGACCTGACTTATAAAGCGTCAGGCCCCGAAGCCTATTTCAGATTATGCGCATCATCTCAAATGTCTTTCGGCAAACTGTCTGTCTCCTCTTGCTGTCGTTCCGAATTCCCCGGGAAACTGTACCTGTCACCCCGGTACTTCGGAATTGTACCTGTACATGCATCACCCTCTCCACATTTTAAATTAATTGCAAAATATAAATGCCATAGGTCATATATGCAATTGAAATAAAAAAACTTCCCGGACAACAGGAAGTCACTTTAACGATATCACTATGTACTTTGGGGGAAATAAAAAACTTCCCCTTCGGTAACTGGCTGCCACCTGTGAAACCTTGGTTTCACATTTAGGCCCTTTAGCTTTGCGTCCCGGCCTTTCGACCGGTTTGCTATTATCGTTGAAAAGTTAATTTCCAATTGCATCCTTCTAACAAAATAATAATAACACATAGGCAGCATTAATTGCAAGCTCTTATTTAAATTTTTCTGCTAGAAATTCTCAAATACATAAGTAAAGACTGCACTGAAGGTGTCGAACCTTTAGTACAGCCCTTATTTTTCAGCCCTCGATTGCAGATTGAAGAGAGTCAACACTAAAACTTCAGCAGCGACACCTTGAGCACGCCATCGATTTTGCACAGCTCTTCAATTACTTCATTACCTACGTCCTGATCCACGCTGACGAAGGATACCGCCTTCTCGCCCCTTCTGTTGCGGCTCCACTGCATGGCACCAATGTTGATGCCTGCTTCTCCAAGGGTTGTTCCCATACGCCCTATAATGCCGGGCTTGTCAATGTTCTGAATAGCAAGGATAAAGGGGCTTGGCTCGAAATCGAGCTTGTAGCCGAAGAAATCTACTATCCTCATCTCTTCCTTCGCAAAAATAGTACCGGAAACACTCTGGCTGCCCTTCTTTGTTGTGAATCTAACTGTTATGAGGTTTGTGTATTTATCCAATTGGGATTTTTTGCTTTCAATCATCTCTATGCCCATGTTGTGCAGCATAAGCTCCGCATTGACATAGTTGACCTTTTCCTTTATGACTGGGTCCAGGAAGCCTTTGAGCACAGACAGGGAAATCACCTTAGTCTCCTTGTCAGCCAGATCCCCGCTGTATATTATCTCGATTTTATGTACGGTTGGTCTTTCGCTCTGATAGTATATTTTGCCCAGCATTTCACCCAAAGTGATATAGGGGCGCAGACCGTTCAGATCTCCATGCATAGGCGGCATATTGACAGCAGCGACCATCTCGCCTGACAAAGCGGCCGCAACCAATTGAGCAACGGCAGTGCCTACATTGTGATTGGCCTCATCAGTTGATGCTCCCAGATGAGGTGTAATAACCACATTATCAAAATCCAGAAGCGGATTTTCATAGGTTTGGTCCTCAGGCTTCTTGTCGTAGTTGGGCTCGGGATCAAGCACGTCAATTCCTGCTCCGGCAACGATTCCTTCCTCAAGTGCCTTGACAAGAGCTTTCTCATTAATCAAGCCGCCCCTTGCTGCATTAACCACCCTTACTCCCCTTTTACACAGCTTAAACTCCTCTTCACCTATCATACCGTAGGTTTCCTTTGTCTTGGGTGTGTGCAGCGTAATTAAATCGGATTGCTTCAGCAGCTCCTCAAGCGTTTCACACTTTTCCACGCCACGCTTCACAAACTTCTCGTCAGTAATATATGGGTCATAGGCTATTACTCTCATGTTGGAGCCCTTTAGCTTTGCCGCAACGATAGAGCCAATCCTGCCGAGCCCAATTATCCCGACAGTTTTGCCGTCCAGCTCATTTCCGATTAATTTGCTCCTTCTGAAATCGCCCTTCCTGGCTAAAGCGTTTGCCTTAGGTATGTTTCTGAATATGCTATAGGCCATGGCGATTGCCAGCTCGGCCGCCGCCATAATATTGCTCTCGGGGGTATTAACGACTATGATACCCTTCTGAGTGCAGGCCTGCACATCAATGTTGTCAATGCCATTTCCGGCTCTACCTGCTACCTTGAGGTTGGTTGCCCTTTCAATCAGTTCAGCGTTCACCTTTGTGACGCTCCTAACTATGATAGCATCGTATTCTCCGATAATATCCAGCAGCTCCCCGTGATCTATACCAAATCTGGTATCCACCTCGAAGCCCTTATCCCGCAAATATTGTATGCCTTCATCGGCAATTCTTTCAGTTACGATTATTTTCATGTTAAACCTCCTACATAATTAGAATTCATCTATCCATTCTTTCTTGCAATCATCCTATGTCAATGACTATCCGGGCCTTACATCAATTGCAGCTTAATACCGTGAGCATCCTATATCAAGCTGTCTATTAAGTTAAGGAGTGTACGGATTTCATCAATTGTAGCATCCGCCATATGGGCAATGCGGAAGGTTAGCTCCTTTAGGCTGCCATAGCCGTTGGAAATCATATAGCCCTTCTCCCCAAGTTTCTTGTTCAGGTCGCCTACGCTGATTCCCCGAGTATTCTTGACGGTAGTCAAGGTATTTGAAGCATATCTTTCCTCCGGAAACAGTTCAAAATTCTCTTTTGTCCAAGCCCTAACCAGCTCAGCCATCTTCAAATGCCTGGCGAACCTGTTTTCGAGTCCCTCAGCAAAAATCCTGTCCAGCTGGTAATCCAGCGCAAACATATGGGAAAGCGAAGGCGTGGAAGGATACTGATGATCCTTTTTCTTTATGTAATTATACAACTCCAGCAAATCCAAATATGTTCCTCTGAACTCCACCTTTGAGGCTGCCGCTACTGCTTTTTCGGAGAAGGAGCAAATAGCCATTCCGGGAGGCAGGCCAAGGCATTTCTGCGTTGAAGTGATGCAAATATCTACACCCAGCGTGTCCACCTCTATTTTTGTTCCGCCCATGGAGCTGACTGTATCCAGACACCAAACAACCTCAGGGTACTTGTGCATAACCTGAGCTATCTCCTCCACAGGGTTCATTACGCCGGTCGATGTTTCATTGTGGGTAATGGTTATAAGGTCGTATTTCCCGCTGGCAAGAGCCTTGTCAACCATTTCAGGCGTAGTAGGCTTGCCCGGCTCTGAGCTGATAAGATCAGCCGGAATTCCATTTGAAGTGGCCATTTTGTACCATCTGTCTCCGAATGCTCCCACGGAAAACATGGCAGCCCTCTTTCCGGTGCAGGAACGTACCGCCCCCTCCATCAAGCCACTTCCTGACGAGGTTGAAAGCAAGATGGCGCTTTTAGTGTACATCAGCCTTTGCATTTTTTCGGATATTCCCCGCTGCAGCTCCGATGCGTCCTTAGTTCTGTGCCCAATCATCGGGGTAGCCATTTTTTCAAGCACATCCTCCCTTACCTCCACGGGTCCGGGGATAAACAGTTTCTTATGCATTATCTGTACCTCCTTGCAGCAGCTGCATTAGACAGCCTGTAAAAATAAATAAGAGATCAAATCCCATATAGACCTGACCTCCAAACACGCACAATAACACGATTGTGTCTACTCTGTCCTTTTGCCTGAGAGATTAAGCTTTATCAGCCTTGCCCCTTCGGCGCCGTCATGGTCTCTCCAGAGATTCGTCCTGACAAGGTTGCTCTCACTCCCTCGCCAATCATCCGACAATATGGAATTATCAACAACTTTTTGTAAAAGTTAAACTAATTATAATGAATGAGCTTATGCATGTCAAGCACTAAATAAAAATTTAACAAAGTTCATCATAGAAATTCCTTCAGCCTTTGAACATTGTTCTCCTCGAACCTGAGCAATCGTTCCATAAGTGCTATAATGTCGGGCTCTGCATCACTATACTTCTTAATGTTCTTAATCGCATCGATGATTCCCATGTTGCTCCCGACCATTAGCATTTCTGAGATATGGGAGGAGGATTTGTCTGTCAGCGTCTGCATATTAATCATTAAATAAGTCCTTACTTTTTCAAAAGCACTGATTCCCTTCTCGTCAAATCCGTTTTGATTAAGCTTTTCTCTTGCTTCGCTGTGAATCGCCTCATACTCCCTCTGTTGCTCCTCCAGATGCTCACTAAACACGTCCTCTTCCGCAATTGATATTAATTGCCTGATTGTGTCAACACCCATCTGCGAATTTTGGTAGACAAAGTTTAGAAGCTCTGCATTTCCATTCATACCCTTCATGTTTTCACGCTCCTTAGAATAATTCTCATAATATAGTTCAGACAGATAATATTCCCGTAAAAACGTAATAATATTAGGGATGACACAGGGGGACAGGGGGACAGGGGGACAAGGGGACAGGTACCTTGTCCCAGAAAAGGCCAAAAAAAAATGGGACAAGGTACCTGTCCCTGATCATCATCATATCTCAAATCCACGCATCAGATCCTCTATCGTATCGCGCCTGCGGATCAGCCTCGGCGTGCCGTCAGTTGATATCAGCACCTCTGCAGGCCTCAGCCTATTGTTGTAGTTTGAAGCCATCGAATAGCCATAAGCGCCGGCATCCATAATGCCTATCAAATCGCCCTCTACTATTGCCGGCAGCTCTCTGTCCCTAGCCATGATGTCTCCGCTTTCACATATGTTCCCTACTACTGTTGCCGGGGATGTTTCCCCAGACTTAATAATTGAATCGTTTCTGTAAAACTCCAAATCATGGTATGAATCGTACAATACAGTCCTCAAAAGCACATTGAAGCCAATATCTGTACCAATGTAGGTCTTCCTGCCGTTATTCTTTACCGCGTGAACCGTCCCCAGCAAAACCCCGCACTCTGCAACCACATAGCGGCCCGGTTCCATTTTTATCTTGATATCTCTGCCATGCTTCCTTGTCCAGCTGCCAATCACTTCTGTAAGCAATCGCCCTGTTTCCTTAAGCGGCAGCCTTTCCTGGCCCTCCTGCTTGTGATATGGTATGCCGAAGCCACCACCCATATCCACGAATTCAAGCTCCTCGAACTGCTCTGCAATGCTCAAAAGCCGCTTTACGCTGTCCAGATAAGGAGTCGATTCCATAAATAGCGAGCCAATATGCTGGTTGATTCCTACCAGCTTTAGCTTATACTCCTCTAAAATCGCCTTAACCTCGCCAATCAACTCGATATTGACACCGAATTTCGTGTTTTCCCCTGCCGTAATAACCTTTTCATGGTGGCCTGCGCCTATCCCCGGATTGAAGCGAACCGCAACCCTTCCTCCCGGGTTAAGCCTGCCGAACTGACGCAGCTGGGAAAGAGAGTCACAGCTGACAAGCACGCCTGCCTCTATGGCATAGCGCATTTCGTCCTGTGAAACATTGTTGGCAACAAAAAGCAGCTCCTCAGGCCTAAACCCGGCGGCCAGCAACACATGTATCTCTCCTGCCGACATTGCATCGGCATGAAGGCCTTCATCCCTGATTATTCTAAGGAGCTCTTTATTTGAATTGGCTTTGGCGGAATAATTTGACTTAAAGGCAGGGTCGCAAACCAGCCCAGCCATCTCCCGGCACCTTTGCCTTAATATAGCCTCATTGTAAACATAAAGCGGACTGCCATACTCCTTAAGGAGCTCCGAGGGCTTGCTGCTTCCATAAAAGCCAGTCTGTTCCGTGTAATATTCTCTCATACCGTTTCCTCCGCTCTTGGCACTGTTTCAAGTTCTTTGTCCTGACTGGGTTGTGCCACCTTTCATAAGCTGCTCTATTCTGCATTGCCTGATAGGGTTTTGTATCACTTTATAGTCTATTGAGCCTGTTTACCAACTGCCTCCGTTTGCGAAGAGCTTTGTGCGGCAGCCGTTTCGGCTCTATTCTGGACAAATCTTGAATCCTGAATGAAGTTTAACACACATACCATAATCACAGTTAATAGAAAGATAGTTCCAAATGTATAAAATAATCTGCCTGCAGCAGATTTCCCTTGCTTACTCATGATAATACCCCCTTGCAGCCTCTACTGCTCCAGCCTAACAGCCTTTACATTCTAGCCTTGCAGCCTTTACTGCTCCAGCCTAACAGCCTTTGCACTCTAGCCTAACAGCCTTTACTTCTCAATGCTTCTACACTTGTCCTTGGCTTACGCATTCAGCGACCATTCTCTGCTACTTTTCCGTCTGAACCTTGCCATACCGGACCTCACCGGATTCCAGCAGGCCCAGCGCCCAATTCCTGGTTTCAACTGTATTTGGATGCAACAGCTTTCCCTTTTGCAGTATATCTGCGATTGTGCAGTCAATCCCGGCTACAATTGCCTTCTCCAGGCTCTCCTGTGCGGCTTCTGCGATCTTTTCAATGCCCGGATAGTCCCGGCCCGGTTCAATATAGTCTGCTATGAAGACAATCCTGCTGAGCTTGTCCATCCCCGGTCTTCCCATCGTGTGATCGGCAATTGCAGCAAGTAGATCAGGACAGTCTATACCAAAAACATCACGGGCCAAACATGAGCCAACCATACCATGCAACAGCGAGGGCTCTTTCCTCATTATCTCATCGATAATAATACCATATTTTTTGCACAAATCAAAAGTGACATCCGGCGCCAAACCCTTTGCGCAATCATGCACAAGTCCAGCCAAAGCTGCTTTTTCAACGTCCTCGCCGTATTTATGCGCTAACTGCTCCGCCGTTTCCATTACGTTTACCGAATGAGTGAATCTCCTCGGCGATATCATCCCTTGCAGTTTTCTCTTAATTCCCTCAATGCTCATAAAAAGCTTCCCTTATATAGACCTTGTTCCAAAATATATTATATAGACCTATATAGACCTTGTTCCATAATATATTCTTCAACCTCATCGGGCACCAGATACTTGATAGACTCGCCGCGCCTGCAGCGTTCACGGATATCAGTAGATGAAATGTCAACCAGATGGCTATCCACAGGATGTATCCGAACCCCATATCTTTCCTCGTTGCTCTTAATTTGTGCGTTTAATGCGGTCCAATCGTGCCCGGGCCTTAAAATAGCAATAAATTCGCACATCCGGAAGACCTTTTCGTACTCCCTCCAGGTGACTAATTCCGATATGATATCCGCTCCAATAATGAAATAGAAATCCGCTCCGGCCCCATACTCTATTCTTAGCTGTTGAAGCGTGTCCACAGTATAGGTGTAGCCGCCACGGTCTATTTCGATTCGGGATGCCTGGAAAAAGGGGTTTGAAGAAATAGCACGACGAACCATCTCATAGCGGTGGTTTGCATCGACCACCTCAGAATCTGGCTTGTGAGGCGGCTGCCCAGACGCAATGAAAAGCACCTGGTCAAGGCCGCATTTAACCCGCACATCCTCGGTCACAATCAAGTGTCCGTTGTGAATGGGGTTGAAGGTCCCTCCCATGATGCCTATTTTCCTTTTTAAGTCCTGCCTGCATATATCCTGATTCATTGTTTTCCTTTGCAGCTCCCCTTCACGGTTAACTTCACAGTTTAGCATCCCGTTCGGCCACCCCATGTCGGCTCATCAAGGTAGGCTCACCCCGGTAGGCCATCACAATTCGAACCCGGCTCACCCCGGGTCTGCTCGAACCAGTAGGTTATCCAAGGTTAGCTGTTTACTCTCAATCCTTCTTGATTCCGATATCCGTCCGATAGTGCACATCATCAAAGCTGATACAGCGCGCGGCTGCATAGGCTTTATCCCTTGCATTGTCCATAGTATCGGCCACTGCCGTGACTCCGAGAACCCTTCCTCCCGCTGTATAATGCTTGCCAGATTCCAGCCTGGTACCTGCGTGGAATACAACGACCCCGACGCTCTCCTCCGCCTTCTCCAGACCGCAAATCTCCAAGCCTGTGCGGTATTTGCCCGGATATCCTCCCGAAGCCATTATTACGCAAACGGCGGCACTGTCTTCCCATTCAATTTTAACAGAATCAAGCCGCCCGTCAATAATTGCATTGATAACCTCAATGATATCAGTCTTAAGCCGCGGCAAAACAACCTGCGCCTCAGGATCGCCAAATCTGCAATTATACTCAATTACCTTAGGCCCATCATCGGTAAGAATCAATCCAAAATACAAAACGCCCTTGAAGGTGCGCCCTTCTTTGTTCATTGCCTCCATTGTAGGCATGAATATGCTCTTCATGCACAGTGTATTTAGCTCATCAGTATAGAACCTGCTGGGAGAAAATGCTCCCATTCCCCCTGTATTAAGGCCCTCGTCATTATCGAGTGCACGTTTATGATCCTGAGCGCTGACCATAGGCACAAGGGTTTTACCGTCCGTAAATGCCAGTACCGAAACCTCATGGCCTGTAAGAAACTCCTCTACGATTACCCTCTCCCCTGCGCTGCCGAACACCTTGTCCGACATCATATCCTGCACTGCCTTCACTGCTTCCTCGTAATCCAGCGCAATAATAACTCCCTTTCCCAAGGCCAGACCGTCGGCCTTTACCACAACAGGGAAGCGAACGCCTGAAAGATATTCTATCGCAGCATCCATGTCACTGAATATTTCATAGGCTGCAGTGGGTATGCCATACTTTTTCATCAGGTTTTTCGAAAACATTTTACTGCTTTCTATAACTGCCGCATTCTTATAGGGGCCAAATGCTCTGATTCCGGCTTTTTCAAGCTCGTCTACCATTCCTGCCGCCAGCGGATTCTCAGGGGCAACAACAACCAAATCTATATCTTCGCTTTTAGCAAAACGAATAATCTCCTCTGTGTCTGTCACCCCAATGGGTATGCACTGGGCTAATGACGCAATACCGCCATTGCCCGGCGCACAATATATCTTTTCCACAGACGGGCTCTGGGCGATTTTCCATGCCAGCACATGCTCTCGTCCGCCGCTTCCCAAAATAAGTACCTTAATCTTGTCCAACCTTTTAACCTCCCAGCCTAGTGCTTGAAATGCCTCATGCCCGTGAATACCATCGCGATGCCGTATTTATTGCATGCATCGATTGACTCCTGATCCCTGATGGAGCCTCCCGGCTGTATGATGGCTTTGATTCCGGATTCGTGTGCTATTTCAACACAGTCGGGGAATGGGAAGAAGGCATCCGAGGCCATTACAGAACCCGCTGTACGCTCCTTGCCGTAGTAGTCAATAGCTATCCTCAGCGCTGTCACCCTTGCGGTTTGCCCAGGGCCAACCCCTATTGTCTGCTGATCCTTTGCCAGGGCAACTCCATTGGACTTAGCATGCTTGACTATCTTCATAGCAAATTCGAGGTCCTTCATCTGCTCATCGGTGGGCTTAACTTCAGTTACACATCTCATCTCCTCCGCGTTGAACAGTCCATTGTTGTAGTTTTGCACCAGCAGTCCTCCTGCCACCTTCTTCATATCAAATGTATCCGCCGGAAGCTTTGCGCTTATGTTGTCCAGCTGCATCAGACGGATGTTTTTCTTCTTTTCAAGTATGTTCAGGGCCTCCTGGGTATATGAGGGAGCAATGATGATTTCATAGAAAATCTTGCTCATTTCCTCAGCCGTTGCGCTATCCACTTCTCTGTTCAATGCAACAATACCACCGTATGCCGATACAGGATCCGACTCATAAGCTTTCACATATGCATCCTTGATAGTGCTTGCACTCGCTGCGCCGCATGGATTTGCGTGCTTAGAAACAATAACAGTCGGCTCGTCAAATTCCTTCAGGAGCTCGAGGGCTCCGTTTGCGTCGTTAATATTGTTGTAGGAAAGCTCCTTGCCATGAAGCTGCTTTGCTGCTGTGAGACAGCCTGTATTAGCACCCACTTCCTTATAAAAAACCGCCTTCTGATGAGGGTTCTCCCCATAGCGTAAATCTTGTACCTTTTCAAATGTCAGTGATAATGTCTCAGGGAAAAAGTCCTCGTCCAGCTTGTCCCGCAAATATTTCGCTATCAATGTATCGTAATGGCTGGTGTGCTCAAACACCTTATATGCCAGCTTGAATTTCGTCTCTATAGAGATATCTCCTGAAGCTGCAATCTCATCGAGCACCTTTGAGTAGTCAGCCGGATCCACGATGACAACCACATCCTGATAGTTCTTGGCTGCCGCTCTTAGCATGGTTGGCCCACCTATGTCAATGTTCTCAATAGCGTCCTCAAGCTCAACATTTCCCTTGAGTATGGTCTGTTTGAAGGGGTAAAGATTGATAATAACCATGTCGATTGGCTCAATCCCTAGCTCCTTTATCTGCTTCATGTGTTCCTCGTTGCCGCGAATAGCAAGAAGCCCTCCATGAATTTTCGGGTGCAGTGTTTTTACTCGTCCGTCGAGGCATTCCGGGAAGCCCGTAATATCAGATACATTTATAACCTTCAGGCCGGCATCCGAAAGTGTCTTGGCCGTTCCGCCCGTTGATATAATTTCTATGCCTTTGTCTGCAAGGCTCTTAGCCAGCTCTACAATTCCTGTCTTATCAGACACACTAATCAATGCGCGTTTTATCATTGCAAATCCCATCCTTAAAATATATTCTAACCGCAAACCCGGTTATTTGCTCACTTTTTTGGGGACCTAACTCGTCCTATTTTGGGGACATACCTCGGTCCTATCTTGGTGGCATACCCCGCCCTTATTTGGTAACATAGCTCGTCCTATTCCGGGGACATACCTCAGTCCAGAGAATAGACTAGTCATTGCCCTGAATGCTTTGCCCCAATCCGGCCTCTGACCACTGAATCCTAACCTCTGATTACCTTCCTGCCGTCAAGCTTCAGCTTCCCCTGCGAAAATAGCCTGATTGCCTCAGGAAGCAGCTCCCACTCGGCCTCCTGCATTACTCTTAGCTGCAGCGATTCAGGTGTGTCATCGTCAAGGACCTTAACCGCCTTTTGTAGAATAATCGGCCCTGTGTCATACTCAAAGTCCACAAAGTGCACAGTTGCACCTGTTACCTTCACTCCATATTCCAATGCCTTCTGATGAGGTATGATGCCATAATAGCCCCTTCCGCAGAAGGATGGTATCAGAGACGGATGTATATTGATAATCTTGTCCTTGTAAGCCTTAACGAAGTCCTCTCCAAGCATTGATAGATAACCGGCTAACACGACAAGATCCACCTCAGCTTTCTGAAAGTGTTCCAGTAGCGCCCGGTTATAATCCTCTATTGCATGAAAGCCCTTTTTTGAAATGCAGGCAGATGGTATCCCATTGTCCCTGGCACGTTCAAGCGCATAGACGCCCGGCCTGCTGGATACGACTGTTACTATTTCACAGCCTTCCAGAGTTCCATCATTTATCTTATTGATAATTGCTTGAAGGTTGGTTCCCCCACCCGATACTAATACTCCAAGTCTTAACACAGTCGCCACGTCTTTCCTTTTCGCTTTTCCGGCACTATCTGACCTCACCGCTGCCATATAGCCAAGCGTTTTTCTATGATTTCGTTCCGGCAAAACCTTTTATTCTGCATCGTTCAAGTCAACGCCGGCCTCGCCCTCTACTACTTCTCCTATTATATAGGCCTTCTCACCCATCGTTTCCAAATACTTAAGCACATCAATAGAAATTCTGTGATCAACTGCCAGTACCATGCCAATACCCATATTAAAGGTGTTGTAGATACTCTCATCAGTCATGCTTCCTGTTTCCTGTAAAAGCTTGAAAACAGGCAATACCGGCCACGCGCCTAGATCAACTCTTGCCCTTAGGCCTGCAGGCAGCATCCTTGGGATGTTCTCTATAAATCCGCCTCCGGTTATATGAGATATGCCCTTGATTTCGAATTTATCCTTGAGCTTAAGAATTGTCTTAACATAAATCCTGGTTGGCTTTATGAGCTCTTCTCCTAGAGTTGTCCCCAGCTGCTCAATACGCTTAGAAAGCTTGTCCGCCGTCAGATTCATGAGCTTTCTTACCAGTGAAAAGCCATTACTGTGCAGTCCGGAGGATGGCAGACCAATTAGCGCATCGCCGGCCTTAATGCACTTTCCGTCGATTATTTTCTTTCTATCTACAATACCTACAGCAAAGCCTGCGATATCGTATTCATTTTCAGTATAAAATCCGGGCATCTCAGCTGTCTCCCCGCCAATTAGCGAGCAGCCTGCCATTAGGCAGCCATCAGCAACGCCCTTAACAATCTGTGCGACCTTCTCAGGCCTGTTCTTTCCCACTGCAATATAGTCCAGGAAAAACAAGGGTTCCGCCCCGCCGCAGACGATGTCATTGACGCACATTGCCACAGCATCGATACCCACTGTATCATGCTTGTCGAGCATGAATGCGAGCTTCAGCTTGGTTCCAACTCCATCAGTACCAGATACAAGCACAGGCTCCTCGTACCTGTCCTTGTTCAGCGCAAACAATCCGCCAAACCCGCCTATGTCTGTCAGCACCTCAGGCCTGAAGGTTCTTTTTACATCATCCCGCATAAGCTTTACAGCTTCATAACCGGCTTCAACATCCACTCCGGCTGACTTATAATCAATCATATCAGTATTTTCCTCCGTATCCTAGCATATCCTCCGACTCCCGGCTTTTAGTTCTAGCCTCCGGTCTCTTCGTTTCAGGTTTCATACCTCTTGCCTCTGTCTTCCGGCCTCCGGTTTCTGTCTCCCAGCCTCCGGTTTCTCATCTCTGGTTTTCGGCCTCCGGTTTCTCATCTCTGTCTCCCGGCCTCGGGCCTCTTCATTGTCTCAGGCTTCCGATTCATCCAGCAGCCTTTTCGCAAGCTGGTCATTTTTCTGTTCAACCTTAAGAGCAAGCTCTTGTTTGTATTCTCTAATCCGTTCAAACATTTCCGGATGTGCTCCCGCCAATATCTGCACCGCCAAAATCGCCGCATTCTCAGCCCCGTCAATGGCAACCGTTGCCACCGGAATGCCTGCGGGCATCTGTACTGTTGACAGCAGAGAGTCCAGGCCATCCATTGTGGAAGACTTTATAGGTATTCCGATTACAGGTAATACTGTATAAGCCGCCAAAACACCTGCAAGATGTGCTGCCTTGCCTGCCGCCGCAATTATTACTTCAATACCATTCTCTTGCGCCTTTGACGCAAACTCAGCAGCCTTATCGGGCGTTCTATGGGCGGAGCAAACCAATACCTGGGGCTCTACCCCAAAATCCTTCAAAAGCTTGATGCCGCCTTTAAGTACGGGATAATCCGAATCGCTCCCCATAACTACTGCAACCTTTGGTTTCCTAACACTATCCATTACTGCCTCCGTAAATCTTACCTTCTGTGTATCGTTCATTCTGTGCCGACTCTCGTTTCAGCTGCTGGCTTGCTGCTCATAGTCAGGCAGAAAACTTATGGCCTATAACTTAAGAAGTCCGCTTTAAAGGCGGACTCCTTAAGTACTATGCCTATATTAATACTATCACAACAACAAACTCACTGCATCCAATATATATTTCAGTACAAAGATTCCAGTGACAATGTACATAATCGGATGAACCTGCTTTGCCTTACCGCTGAATATCTTTGCAAGGCAGAAGAATACAAATCCTAATGCAACACCGGTGGAAATGCTGTATGCGAAAGGCATCGCAACTACAGTAAAGAATGCGGGCAGAGCTTCTTCAAAGTCATCCCACTTAATTTTGCCAAGTGAGCTAACCATAAGGATACCAACAACTATCAATGCAGGAGCTGTAGCCGCACCTGGAACCATTCCTGCAATAGGTGACAGGAAGAGGGACAGTATGAACAGAATACCTACAGTCAATGAGGTCAGACCAGTTTTCCCGCCTACTGCAATACCTGCCGCGCTTTCAACATAAGTGGTGGTGTTGCTTGTGCCCAACAATGCTCCCATGGAAGTTGCGGTAGCATCAGCAAACAAAGCCTTGTCAAGTCTGGAGGAGAAACCTTTCCCTTCCATAAGCGCTTTCTCATCCTCGTCGTCAAATATACCTGACTGTCTGCCGGTACCAAGGAAGGTGCCTATAGTATCAAAGGTATCTGTTAAGCTGAATGTCAGAATGAGAGTGAGCATTTTGAACAACTGAGAAGGATCGGCAAAAATCCCGAATATGTCAAGCTTGAAGAATGTCGGAGCAATACTTGGAGGAATGAAAGAAGCTGCTGTAATCTCAGGTACTACTGTAACTCCCATAGGAATACCAATGAGGGTCGTCAGGATGATACCGATGAGGATTGCCCCTTTTACTTTGAGCAGCATTAAAACAACAATAATAACAAGGCCGATGAGCGCCAGCAGGGATACGGGATCCGAGAAGTTAACAAGCGCAGGAATTATCTTCGAGAAAGCACCAATAGCATTTGCCTCACTGTCCGGAGTGAAGTCCAACAGATGTCCATTGATGAATCCGATATATGCAATAAACAAGCCGATACCGCCGCCGATGGCGTATTGAAGAGATGTTGGGATTGCTTTAATGATTGATTTTCGTATCTTTGTCACGGTGATGACAATATTAATAACACCGCAGATAAAAACAATACCCAATGCTTGCTGCCAGGGTAAACCCATGCCAAGACATACCGTATAAGTAAATAATGCATTCAGACCCATTCCCGGCGCCTGTGCATATGGAACATTTGCAACAAAAGCCATAACGAAGGTTCCGATAGCTGCTGCCAGTATGGTTGCTACGAATACTGCACCCCAATCCATACCCGTTGCACTGAGAATCGAAGGATTGACAAACATAATGTAAGCCATTGTCACAAATGTAGTAAGGCCGGCAAATATTTCCGTTCTTACGTTTGTGTTGTTCTCCTTGAGCTTGAAAAGCTTTTCAAACATAAACTTCCCCTCCCATTAAATTTAAGAAATAATTACTTCAACGGATCGCCATGCGTCCGATCAAGCCTGCACAAAAGCCGAATGTTCGTACTTTATTCCATACTAATACCTGGTCGGTATGCTTTTTCTTTTATTGATAGCTGCGAATGGGTAAGCTCTAAATATGTACTCGACGCTCAAACCCGACACAACCCTCTAATACAGTTATTTCAGCGTTTTCGAGAATCAAAACAAGCATGTCTTTTACGCTATTAATACTATCAAAAGAACAGTCATCTTGTCAACTGTAAAAATGAATAAATACGAACATTTTTTATTAATTGCGTATTGAACATTCGTATTTTTATATGTAATTAAGGAGCACCATGAAAATCGGCAAGGTAAACAAACAAAGAATAGTTGAGTAAAGCATGTTATCCGTTGCTTGCTGCGCATCAGATTTAGTCTCGGTGGCTACCGCTACAACAACAGCCCCGCAAGGCATGGCCAGCTCCATGACAACGACGGTCCTTACATATGGATTCACGAGGTCTCCAAGCAGGAACATGATACCAAAACCTATAGCCGGAATCACAATAAGCTTCAGCAGGCAGGCCAACATTGTCACAGGCTTCTTCAAAATAGACTGCATGTTGCCTGAAGGCTTCTCCGCCGTTAGAATACCTATAAACAGCATGCAAAGCGGCAATGTGCAATTGCCGACAGATGTGAACGTGATGTCGAAAATGTTAAATATGAGGGATGCCGTCTCGCTAGTATCAATGTATTGCCGAAAGTTACCCAGCGCAAAAATAAGCCCGATGCCGCAGGATACAATATTGACGTTTACAAGATTTTTCAGTGTTTCTTTGAGAGATGGGGTCTTGCGCTGATGTTTACTGAGGTAATGGTAGCCTATTGTCCACATGAGCATATCATAGGCAATAATGAAGAAAGCCGCCAACACTACCTCTCTTTCACTGAAAACAGCCTTGAATATTGGCAATGCCAGATAGCCCACATTGCCTGCCATCAAATGCACTCCAAAAACACCGGCAGATACCTCGCTTAGCCTAAGAAGCCTTCCGGTGGCCAGCCCTACTAATAGTGAAAATAGCATAAATACTATGGCAAAAGCCCATACCCACAATCCATCAGATAATGTCCGCTCATCAAATTCATAGGATGCAAAGGCAGATAAAATCAAGGCCGGTGCGGTTATTCTTACAACTATTTTTGATAAGAAGTCCCCTGTTTTTTCAGGTACAAAGCTTGTCCTGCGAGCGATATAGCCAATGAGTGCTACTAACAGCATTGCTATGACCTGCGTTAGTATTGTTGTTATTTGCTGCATCTTCTACTCCATTTCCTTTATGATGGCGTTTATATTAATAGGCGCCTTAGTACTGCCCAAGTAGCCGGATCGAGATTGCTAAGTCGGCTGCTGTGCCGTTTTCTGCTCAATTAACTGCGTCAGTTGATATGCCCATGACAATGACCTTTTGCGGCGCTATCAGTCTGTAACCCCGCTCCTGCCGAGCATGAACATCCCACTGAAGCCCAGAGCCAAGGCAATTGCAGAAGCCGCCAATTGCCAGCCCTGCGGTATCCCCGGATACACCTCCACCAGTGATCCCAGCACAAACCCGATAATTAGCATATAGGTCTTTCGAGTGTGCTTGGCAAGCAGATTTTCCAAAATTCTTGCAGTTGCAAAGGTTCCTGCTGCAACACCCAGGCCGAGCGGTATAAGGTAGGGAATGTTGAAATCATGAATTGCCTTGAGTGTAATATCATAGATTCCCAATACCAGCAGCATAAAGGAAAAGCTGATGCCCGGCAAAACAAGCGCTATGGCCAGAATGAGGCCTGCAAAAATCAGGAACAAATAGCTCACCAAGCTATTTCCCGTTGCCAGGGTAATCACTGCATCCGGCTCAGATGTCATCAGCAGCACAGTACAGAAGCCTATTACAAGAAATATGATGTCTGCAATTACTAATTTGCGAAGACTATGTGTGCCGGGTTTATCTGTGTCGGATATATTTTTGTCTGGCATATTTTTACCAGACTCATTTGCGCTTAGCCTATTTGTGCTTGGCATATTTGCGCTTAGCTTATTTTTGCTTAGCTTATTTGTATCTGGCATATTTTCACCAGACTTATTTTTGCCGCCAGATGAATCTGCACCAGCAGAAGAACCTATGCCCCCCGATATATCTGCCCTAAAGGACATTGCCTTTTTGTACAATACCGGAAGTCCTCCTATTATAATGCCCATAAAAAGATAGGACATCACATAGGGGATTTTGTCCAACGCCGTTAGCATAAGACGATTAAAAAGCAGAATACCCAAAAGCACTCCGACACCAACCTGAAAAAGAAAGAGAGCATTCCTTTTCCAATCCTTGAAAAAGGAACTTACGCTATGTATCAAACGATCATATATCCCTACTACGATTGCCATGGTCCCGCCGCTCACGCCAGGTACCAGTGTGGCAATGCCAACAACAATTCCCTTGATGAAATTCTTTATAAAACTCACTAGATCACTCCCGGTCGAATAGTATCGGCATTAACAGGACCGATGCTATATAGTACCACCGATTCATAATACCACATGGAAACATTGCTTTTCAATTCAATTAGAAATAGCAGTTTAATGCTGATTCTGATTCCTCTTCTTCCTATTCCTTCTAATTAGCCAAACAATCAAACCAATCACCGCAAGAAACACAATTGCTATGATAGCCGTTTCAAACCAGCTGTGAGATGATGCAATATAAATCGATGTAGGTCCATCCGATCCACCGATAATTCCAATATTCATGCGCATTCTCCCTTTAATAAAATAAAAACTGTTAAGCATTTTCAGCTATACTATGCCAGCACAACAGTAAATAGTATACATATCTCAAGGAGTATAAGCAAGGATTACTTAAGCATCGATTCACAGATTGATACAACGCTTAGGTACGCTATGGTCAATCAGGAGAATGTGAAGCTATCACACCGCCGTTTGCTAGGATAATAATTGATGATTACAAATGAAGAATTTTCTGATAATATATTACCGAGCTAGTCTATGCTCAGGAAGCACAAATTAAAATTTGTCGGTTTGAGATGGAGGTATTATGAGTTTATATGATGACTTCCTGAAAGAAAGAATAGAAATCGGAGCCGGAATGGTGGCAAAGGTCTATTCATGGCGAGGTTACGCATACAAGTGCTTTCACGAGGGCTATCCCGCAGAGTGGATCGCCTATGAGCAGAGTCAGCAGAACGAAATATGCAAAAGCAAGTTGCCGGTTCCGCGTTATTACACATCGGATTTTCCGAACACGATCAAAATGGATCTTATTGCCGGCATTTCAATGTCTGAGCGATTTAAAGTTGCTGGTATAGACCCCGTGCTTGACGATTTCATGCTTTGGTTTCAAAGAATCCACCAAACGGAGGGCCTTGCGCTTCAAAGCCTTTCCGAGTGTTTGCTGAAGATAATCGACACGGCGCCCGTAGATGAGACACAGAAAGCTTATGCCCGAAAATGCTTTGATATGGTGGAAGAGATAGTGCCCGAACAAGAAGTTCTGTGCCATATGGACTACCACATGCTGAACATCATGTACGAGGGCAGCAACATGCGCATCATAGACTGGGTCAATGCCAAAAACGGAAAGCCGATATGGGATTATGCCAGAACATATGTTGTTTTTTATGAATATGCTGCCGGATTGAAACGGAGATATCTGAAGCGGGTTTTGTTTTTAGAAAATTACTCTGAGGAGATATTCATGAAGGCCATATATGTGAATGCCATATATAGGTTGACAGAGCATGACACAAAACGGATACGCCGTTTAATACAGGAAATTTCGCCATCAGTACTGAATTGACAACTACCAGTTTGTATGCGTGAGAAAAATTGAATAATAAGCAAAGCAGAGCCGATCAGCAGTAATGTTGGTCGGTTTTGTTTGCCCATTAACCGCACTCAAGTATATAGCTTGGTGCTTTTTTTATCCCTGAAGGAGGTGGTGCGTGCACGGCAGACAGCGATAAGGCAGATCAGATGGACGGATCTGCCTTGCTGAACACAGTCCAAATCTATGAAAGGAAAAAGCAGATATGGCAGAAGAAATGAAACAGACTCCGAAACTGGAGTTGATCAAGGCCTCTCAGATTGATCCTAAGACGGCTGGTTGGCTTTGGTATCCCTTTTCCCCATATGGCAAGGTTACGCTCGTTCAGGGCTCCCACCGGGGCAGCGGATCCGAGAGTCGTAAAGCTGAATGCATCGAATGTCGGGAAATCAGAAAGGCATAACGAACGTAAGAATACCAACTATGAAAACGTGAATGTCGTGCCGGAAAGTATTCCCTTCAATGTCAGTTTCAAGTCTCCCGGTGGCATGACCCACAATGAATACTTCGATCACTTGGTTGCCGATGGAAGGATCTCGACAAGAGGTCTGAAGGACGGAGCGACCTTCTTCAATGAGATGATTATTGATGTGAACACATCGTACTTCGAGGAGCACGGTGGGTATGAATTCGCTAAGCAATTATATGAGGAAGCTTACCGCTTCTGCCGGGAAATTTACGGTGAAGATCAAATTGTATCGGCAGTTATGCACGCCGATGAGATCAATGCTGCCGTATCGGATGAGTTGGGCAAGCCGGTCTATCATTATCATCTTCATGTCGTTGCGATCCCGACAGTCGAAAAGGAAATACTGTGGTCGAAAAGATGTAAAGACGAGAGCCTGAGAGGAACCGTCGAGTATCATAAATAAAAATTTTACCCTGCAAACCTTTATTTTAGAAGGCTTGCAGGGTTTTTCCTTACTATTCCCACTCGCTCACTAAAAATGTATTCTAAACAATTCTGTTTAAGTTTTATGGTCTGTGCTACTCTATTTATATCAATTATCCAAATATTTTAGGCTATCTAATTTTTTGTTGCCATATTGTTGCCGGGAATATTTAAATATGTGCTCATTCTACTGCAACATATAAAAAGAGAGTATTATCATTTCCATAGCCAAACTTAACTGTTATCGCTCCATCTGAATTAGTTGTTAGGCATTTTCTCGTAGAACTTGTACCATCGCGTCTATATACCGTCCAACCCCTACTCTTTTGTGAATACCGGGCATTTGCACTTGTATCACAGTAACTTCCATCAGAAACAATAGTAATTCGAGGGTTCACTTTAGTAATAAACTCAGAATAGTACCCCGATTCACGGCCATGATGCGATGCCAAAAGGACATCGGCTCCTTGAATCGCATAAATGAAACTACTGTCTTTCATCAACTCCTCGAATGAAGCACTCTCATTATCTCCCGGCACAACGACTTTAATTCCAGCATATTCAAACACAGTTATTGCACTAAAATTATTAAAGTTGCTGTGACTACATTTTGAAGTGCTGAATAGCCGTATAGACAACCCTCCCCAGTTATCAGGGTTGCTGGTATTGTTATAACTATCAGGTGCTATGGTTCCATTGTATCGATTATTTATCTCACAATATTTTTGAAACTTAGCTCTATCTTTTTCTTGCACGCCAACCAAAACTTCTTCATTTGTTAGTGCTGTAGGTCTCCAAAGAACCTTGGGACTTAATGAATCAAAATTGAGAATATCATCTATGTGGTCTAAATGCGGATGTGTTATCACCACATAATCCAATTGAGAAACTCCATAATTTGCTTTCAAGTGTTTGAGTGGACTGAACCCCGTATCATTCCCTGAATAATCGCCTGTCCCAAGGTCTATAGCAATATGCCTACTATTTGGTGATTTAATATATGTAGCATGTCCATGCTGTACATCCCAAAACACCATCTCCACTTGTCTTCCCATTTTTTATCCTCCTATCCCTTCTTTGCCCCGTCCCCCTCCTGAAAAACTTTGTCTACTCGGCTTTTAAAATATTTCGCTTGCTTTCTATAAGAAAGTAAGAATAGTGCAAAAAGCATAATTGCAGCAAGGTAAGGTGTTGCAACAGATATCAGATAGATTTGTTTTGCTTTAAGAGTGTGGAGTTTAACCAATATAACCAATAACACTCCGGCAGCGGTTGTTCTATATAAATTTGTTATTTCTAAAAGCACATCTATTTTTTTATCTATTGAACTCGCGGTAATATAATCCTTGTATTTAGCATATCTTACGATCCCGAGCTTGATTACTATCGGTTCTAATACAATGGAGCCTAATCGGCTAATAATCATACCGACAAAATAATATAAAAATAAATTTTCTATGACACTATCACTATGTATGTCAATCTCACAAACATATTGCAGTAAATAGCAAAATATGCTACCAGGAATTAAGTTATTGAGTATGTTATATGAGCTCAATTTATCCAATAACTTTTCCAAATGTATCTACTCTCCCCCACAAAAAAATATAATACGGTGATTTAGCGCCACTTTCGCGTTCCTGTTTATTTCATCAATAACAGCCCTTAAATTCATGAACACCGCCACACTATCAAATAGTTCGTTGATACTTCCCTTATCTGTGAACGGGCTTTCCTGCTACACTAACAAATCCTGCATCATATGTTCTTAACGATGCAGCTCACGATCTGCCGGACAAAATACATATGCCTGCTGTCCAGTTCAGCGTAATTGAGGAATTGCTAAAACACTTCGATTGCTGCCTTATGGTCAAGAGCAACAATGGAACGCACCAATTCGCTTAGCGAGGTTTTCTCATACTGCTCATCAGACTGTTCTTTGATACCTATTATAGCACCAATACCTACAGCTCACCTTTAATCAAGTACTACTTCCTAAACACAAATAAATACTCATGTGCAAGCAACAAAAAGTTATATTTAACGCTGTTGGTCTTCCAGTAGCCTGTTGCCTTACAGTTGTGTTGTTCTTTAATTATTATTTCTTTCAGCTTAAACCCTTGTGCTTCAAAGGTTTTCATAACCTCAAAACTCATAGGAATAACATGACCTTTTTGCCTTGTATCACCCATTAAAATCGCACAAAACTTGCCCTTCTTAAGAACACGGTAACTTTCCGAAGCAACACTCTTCATTTCTTCTAAAAACTGCGGAACCTTATAGTGAGATAAATCCTCTTCTATATCCTCACTATACTCAATAATATTTGCATAAGGCGGGTGAGTACAAATAAAGTCAATACTTTCATCAGAAACAAAGTCAAGGTTACGTGCGTCGCCTTTATATAAATAAACTTGTCCTGCATTTTTATATTCAAAATCTATTTTTTCGCGGCAACGTTCAAGTGCATCCTGATTTACATCAACTCCGATGATATTGCGGTTTAATAGTTTTGCTTCTACAAGCGTAGTTCCGCCACCAGCAAATTGATCAAGCACTAAATCGCCCTCACTCGAATAACGCAGAAGCAAATTTCTTGGTATGTACGGCGACCAATTACCCCTCCATTTTGAATCATGTGTTGCCCAACTTCCTCTATCAGGGAAACTCCAAACCGTATTCATTTCGAGCTGAAAATCATCCGGCTCCCATTTTTTTATCTTCTTTTCTACCACATCGCACCTCTAAATAAACAATGTCTTCATGATACCATGTTCCATATCATCTATGCTATAAATAGTATCCAGTACATCAAAAGTTTCTCTTAAGTTTCCTCTTGCACTTCTCCAAGCCGTACCATCTGTAATCCAAACGAAGGTAAATCCATCAACTGTGTCCGCTTCTTGTGCTAACATTTTATAGCTACGAGCAGTTTCGTTAAGCTTTGAGCCTCCGCCAGTTCCACCATAAAAATTAGTTTCAATGGCATATATCATAGCACCGGTTTTCACTACAAAATCGAAACGCTTCCGTGCCTTGCCTTGATTAGAGAGAGCAGACAAATCTATACCCCATTTGCTTTCTATATCAGCCAGGTACATTTCCTTAAAATACGTTTCGTCTTTGATAAAACCTGCTTTTCTTATATAGCTTTCGACCAAATTTTCCATTTGGTGTCCACCACGATTCTTTCTTCCATTTGAGTCTAAACCTGTTTCTACACCCAAAGCATAATCAACAAGATTGTTCACTAAGTGATTGGCTATCAAATCAAACAACCCTGTTTTTCGCATAAATACTTTGTATTGCTCCAAAGAATAATTAATTTCACTAAACTTGTATGTAAATGCACCATCTTCATCTTGAGCATATATTTCATTACCGCGTACAGCAAGTAACAAAGGTATACATTTTAAGGTTTCAGGATATTTCGTAATAACCTTTTCAAATTCATTTTCAATATCCTTAGAACCTATTAGTGAATTTAGAATATTAAGCTCAATTTTTAATTTCTCTACATTTTCAACTACTTTGTCAAAATTAACATAATAGTCGTACCCAGAGATACTTAACCTGAATTTGCTTAACCAATCATCAAAATTCCGCATATTATTATCTCCCATTAAATCCAGCTGTTGAAACTATTTTAAAAATATCTCTATCTACTTCAAGCAACTGGTCAATTATATCTCCAAACATATATGCATCTGCTCTGTTAGTTTTTTCTTGAACGGCTAAGAGCTGCATTAATACATATAAGAACTCAACATCATATTCTCCGTATCCATTCAGAGGAGCATATTCACAAATATTTAAAGTTTCTTCACCATTTTCAATCAGCTCTTTTAGTGTTTCATAGTTGTTATTCTCCAATGGAACACACTCGACCCAACATCTTTGTATTTCCGTTAAAAACTGTTTTGCTAACACTTCATTTCCTTGCATTTTCATTAACATATCTACTCCCCAATGTATATGCTTTGGAGTTCTAATACGGCTGTCATCCTTTTTATATTTTACAAGGATATCAAATTGTGAAAGTGCCCCCTGAAAAACATATATTATGTAATTCTCGAAGACAAATTCAATGATAGCCTGTAACGTATTTTTTCGTATTTTTTTAGTTCCACGCCTTATTTCCATACTGTATATCCCTCAAAAGTTTGCTATAAGTAATTCGCTAATTTTTCCTCTTGATTCTCCATTACAGTTAATCATTCGAGTAGCTTGTACACGGTTAATCCTGTGCTCTTTATATAACTCATCGAAAAATTCATCTTCTGTATTAGAGTTTTTTGGATCTGAATTACTTACAACTACCTTTGCTCCTTTTTTATCTAGTATTTTTACATACTCTGCAAGTTCAATCTGTGCCTTATCATCAAATAAGTTCTCTGTGTAGGATGTAAAATTAGCTGTTTCAGTAAGTGGGCGATAGGGTGGATCAAAATATACGAAAGTGTTTTGATCAATAAACTTATCGGATTCTTTGTAATCGCCACACACTATGGTTACTTTTTGCAAAGCTATAGAAATATTTCTCAAATTATCAGTATCACATATACAGGGATTTTTATAAGCACCCATTGGAACATTGAATAATCCCTTACGATTAACCCTATATAAACCATTAAAACAGGTTTTATTCAAAAAAATAAACAATGCAGCTTTTTCAATATTTATAGCTTCATCACCATTAATCTTTAAATCATTATATCGTTCTCTCTTTTTATAATAATATTGCTTGCGACTTTCAGTATCAATAGGTACATATTCATTTTGCATAACAGATAGTAAACAAATAAGCTCTTCAACATCATCACGAATAATTCGGTATGCATTTATAAGCTCTGGGTTAATATCACTTATATAAATAGAATCCAGTTCATAATTTGAAAGAATATCAAATAATACTGCTCCACCGCCAACAAAGGGTTCAGCGTATTTATTTATCTCTTTACCCAAATCTCTAGGGTATGTATTTCTAATAACATTAATTAATTGTCCCTTGCCTCCAGCCCATTTAATAAAAGGCTTTAATTGCACTTTTTTCATATATCTCAAACTCCTACCATCAACAGGTTTCTCAGCATCTTTTGGAATAATCCACATATTGCCCAACATATACGCTTCCGGAATTCTACCCTCAGAACATAGTACTGCTACACGTCTTTGTGAGATATTCCATTTCTTTGCTGCTTCTTTTGCAGATATGTATTGCATAATAGACCTCCTTGCATACTACATATTGACATTATATTCTATATCGCGAAGAATAGCAACACTTTGTTTGCATACATATGCTAACAGAACTCCCTTTATAAGAGATACCTTTCTACATCCATGCTCTCATACCAGCTAAAATGTTATCCATTTATTTTTCCTTCTAATATTTTATCAACGAGTTGGATTCCATAGTATTCATCAACTATATTTGCTATTTGCCTAACATTAGTCAACCTTGATACATTATCAAACAACCGTTTTTGAATATAATCTTTATCAACCATTTTCTTTTCCGCTTTTGATAAATTTTTGTATTTATTTGTGATAAGCATTGTTATAATTTGTTTTAAAGAATCTTCTGATAAATCTTCAAAATGAATAAACTTATCAAAACGGAAAAATATAGGATCGCCTAAATGCTTTCTTATCTCAGCTTCATTTTGGTAATTCGATGTACATATAATAATTGAATCAAATAATTCAACTCTATAATTTTTATCCTCAAAAATACCTTCATCAAATAATTGATAAAATGCACTATGAAAAACAGGGTGTGGCTTATCAAACTCATCAAGTAAAATTACATTGGACTCTCTTTCAAGCAAATCTCTTGCAAAACACCCCTG
>Ga0123334_1001869_pt1 | contig 25491 bp, 18 predicted proteins | sample BiotimSIPDNA_FD_89706 | JGI IMG/M metagenome (GOLD analysis project Ga0123334, IMG submission 89706) | Anaerobic biogas reactor microbial communites from Washington, USA - Biogas_R1 time_0 SIP DNA | ecosystem: Engineered > Bioreactor > Anaerobic > Unclassified | place: Washington, USA... | reverse complement strand
TATGGCTGCATAACGAAGCGTTTCTTCCGAAAGGTTATAGATGCGCAGCAACAGTGGTAATGAGACAATTATAAACAGATTAATTGCGGCGGTTAACACATAGGTGATCTTCATAAGCTTCCTGGTGTAGTACTTTGCTCCCTCAAAATCCTGTGCGCCTATACAATGTCCCACCACAGTAATCATTGCAAGGCTCACGGCCTGTCCTGGAAGGTTGCCAAATGCACCCATATTGTGAGCCACAGCTGTTGCTGCAATCTGCATTGTGCCAAAAAGCGCAATGATGCTGGTAACCATCACCCGACCCAACTGAAATACGCTATTTTCCAAGCCGCTGGGGATGCCAATAAACAATATTTTTCGAATAATTCCAAAGTCCGGTTTAAAGTTTCTGGGCATTATGTGTACTATTCTGCGGGGATCCCTTAAGAGAGCAAGTAGAATTAGCGCACCTACTGCTCTTGATATCAGGGTAGGGATTGCAACTCCCTCAACACCCATGTGGAGCCCATAGATACATATTGCATTGCCGGCTATGTTTATGATATTTGTAATAAGCGAAGCGAACATGGACACTCGAGAATTTCCCATTGCCCGAAATAGTGCTGCACCTGCGTTATATAGTGAAAGGAAGGGAAAGGACAATGCTGTAATCCCGAAATAAATCATTGAACCTTTCATTACGGCGTCATCTATACTTCCAAACAGCAAACGAAGCATCTGAGAGCGCATTGTAAGTGAAAGAATCATAATGACGACCGATATCAAAAAGGTAACAAGCAGTAGCTGATTTGCAGAAAGGCGAGCCTTGTCATACTGCTTTGAGCCTATAAACTGACTAGCAACAACTGCACCTCCTGTAGACAGCGCAGCAAAGACTTGAATCAAAATAACACTTATCATATCCACAAGTGATACGCCTGATACGGCGGCCTCACCTACGGCAGAGACCATCATAGTATCGGCTATGCCTACCGACACTGCTAATGCCTGCTCGATAATCAGTGGAACTATAAGCCTTTTTAGTTCGGCATTCGTAAATTCTATTCTAGATTCCATTCCTATAGTATATAGCACAAAGAATTCAACTGCAAATGGTGAATGAGACAAGAAAATCACAAAATCCACTAAAGATTGACAATGATTGGTTCATGCCCCGTATACTGTAGGAATTTTTCAAATATGTCCGCTGTTCTAATCTTAAGGCTTGATGTGTTAATGCAGGGATGGCAGCCGATATATACAGCCTCGGCAATCTGTGAGTCAATAAGCAAATGAACTTTCCGATCCCTATCATACATCAGCCCAAAAATGCTTACAGAACCGGGTGTAACGTTCAAGTATTCTTCCATATACTCAGCTTCTGCAAAGGAAAGCCTGGAAGTGCCAATCTGCTTTGAAACATCCTTTGTGATAAATCTCTTCTGGCCCGGCATCACCAAGAGGTAGAATTCTGTCTTTGACTGATTTCGAAGGAATAAATTCTTGCAGATTTCAACTCCCAAATTCTTCTCTATATCTATACAGTCCTCAACCGTAGCTGCAGCCGAATGATCTATTCCTGTGTATGGGATCCCCAGTCTGTCCAGCAAGTCATAGGTAGCTCTTTCTTTTTCCAATCGGTTCCCGCTGGCTGGTTTTGAATAATATAATGGTATGCTTTCATTTGTTGTGCTCATTCTATTTTTCCTTTCCCTGATAGAACTGTTCCCTTGCATTCTTCCATTCTACCACAAGAATTTACAGAAGATAAGCAAAGGAACGGACAAACAGTCCGCTCCTTTGTGAGTTCATGCTATTATATAAATGATTAACCCTTATCCAGCCAATTACTCAGCGCTTTCTTCCTTTTGATCGACCTTTTTCTTTTCGCCTATGCTAAGAAGAAGATTTAGAAGAATTCCGAAAATTGCGGCGCCTGCTATACAGGGCACTTCAATACCAAAGAAGGGTATGTTGCCGCCGAAGGCGTATTGTCCGCCGATGCCTATTACCATAATGGAGGCAATGACAGCGATATTCTTTGCGCTGAACATGTCGACCTTCTTATCAATCATGATAGCTGCGCCCTGGGCTGCAATGGCGCCAAACAGGTAAATCTCCAGCCCTCCGATGACTGCTAGTGGAATGCCATATATTGCTTGAACAAGTGGGGTAAAGAAGGAAATTATCATAGCGATTATTGCTGCTACAAAGAGTACCGGTACCGAGAATACCTTAGTTATGGCCATAGTGCTGATGTTTTCTCCGTAGTTTGTTCCGGCAGGACCGCCGATAGCACCGGAAATCATGTCGCATAAGCCATCGCCGATAAGATTGATATCAAGCTTTTCGATTAGGTTATATTTCTTAGCTGAGTTTTTCTTTTTTGCCAGATCATTAACATAGATGTCAAGCTGGTACATGTGAGCGGTGGATTCAGGGATTGTTGCAATTGCTATGGGCATGATTGCAAAAACGGCGGCAAGCGAAGGCTTTGGTAAAGAAAATGCCGGGATTGCAATCGGGCCTGCTGACCACAAAGAAGCATCCAGGGCCTCCTGAGGGATTGCTCTGAAAATATTCATATCCGGACCGCCGAAAGCGTACATAAGACCTGCTACGGCGCATCCCACTGCAGCGCCAAGCAATAGTGGCAGCTGACCAAGAAATCCCTTAAGATATCTGGAAAATAGGATAGTCGATAGAAGTGTTGCCAGTGAGACAATCCAGATCCAGTCACTGTTGGCTACAGTTGCAGCTGCTCCTTCTGCCAAAGCCTTGGGAGCTGCATCGCCTAAAGCATTGCCTGCAAGGGTAAGACCGATAATCATGGCAATAGACCCTGTAATGGAGGCAGGCAGTATCTTTTCAACTGATTTGGTGCCGAATGCTCTTACCAGTAATCCTGCAGCAATGGAAATCAAGCCGGACATGATGATACCGAATTGAGCATAGGAAATAGCTTCCGGAGGTAAAACGCTTGTTGCTCCGTTCTTCCATGCCTCAAGCTTAGGGAGAGTCTCCGGGCTGACCAGAGATTGAATTGCATTACCTGTCATTAAGCCTGAAATGGCAGTAAGGTAAGAAAAGCTGGAACCGTAGTATAGAGGTATTTTTCTTCCGGTTATCAGGATAAAACATAGGGTTGCCAATCCGCTTGCAAAGATAGTCGTTGATACCTGAAACCCGGTGATCAATGCTACTGTAACGGTTGCGGGGAACATTACGATAACTTGTTGAATTGCGTAGAGGAGCAGTTTCCACGTAGATGGACGCTCATCAGGTAGATAGCCAATCATTGCCTGGTTTTTCTGCATAACAAATCCTCCTCGATAAATAGATAATTGAAAAGCACTCGCTGAAAAATAAAAAATCTTGTCCACGGTATGCGGACAAGATTGTAATCGCAGCATCTTAAGGCTGAGCAGATTTAGCTCACCACCATAATATGAAATCTTGCCGGCATCTCTGTACCGTGCTTAAAGATGTTCCTATTTTCCGCCATTATATCATTCAGATTTACCTTTTTCAATACAATATGCAAAATATTTGTGATTTGTGTGAAATGAAAAAGTAAATGCTCCTAAGACCTCTGCCTCTATAGGCTGGGGGATAAACAGATTCTCGCTTCAGTGGTGGGCTCAATCCACCTCTGAAGGAGGATTTGCTTGCAGAATTTTGTTTTAATAATTTGATTGCAATATAGAAATTATAGTCTTATAATATAATCGGTGAAAATTGTGTTATTGAAAAATGTAGAAAAACCTTCAATAGCTTAAACAATACATAACCAAACATTTTAACAATCATGTTAGGAGGCGTTTACAATGAACTGGCCAGTAGTAGCAATTTTAGTTTCAATTCTCGCCTTTGGTGTAGCTGCATGGCTCTATACTTGGGTGAAATCTCAACCCTCTTCCAATCCTGAAGTCGCCAGAATTGGATTGTTAATCAAAAAAGGTGCAAACACCTTTCTTGGCAGGGAGTACAAAATATTAGCGATTTTCGTAGCTATTGTATCAGTACTTATTGTTCTTTTTCTGCCACAGCCTATTTGGAAGGGTAGCGCATCGGCTAACATCATGATGGCTATATCTTATATAGTAGGCTCTGCGCTATCAGCTTTAGCTGGTAAAATTGGTATTGCCGTCGCAACAATAGCGAATGTGAAGAGTGCGGAAGCGGCGACCAATAGCATGAATAAGTCATTTATGTCTGGTTTCCGCGGCGGTTCGGTCATGGGTATGGCTGTTGTTGGATCAAGTCTTATTGGAGTAACTGCGGTTCTTATGCTTACAGGTGACGCAACCTCAGTATTGGGCTTTAGCTTTGGTGCTTCGTCGCTGGCTCTTTTTGCAAAAGCCGGTGGAGGAGTATTTACTAAGACTGCTGATATAAGCGCAGATCTTGTTGGTAAGGTAGAGCTTGGAATACCTGAAGATGATCCGCGCAATCCCGCTGTTATCGCTGACAACGTGGGTGATAATGTCGGTGATGTAGCAGGTATGGGCGCAGATTTGTTCGATTCAAATGTTGCTGCCATGTCAGCTGCACTTGTTCTTGCAGTAGCACTTGATGGAGGAACAGGCATCAATACGAACATGATTCTATGCTATACATCGCTTGGACTACTTTCATCAATTATTGGTGTATTGTCAGGCCGCATAGGAAAGTCTGGTAACCCAAGCAGCGCGCTCAATAAGTGCACATATATAACCACAATACTTTTTGCCATTCTCACAGCAATAGCAACTCCGGTATTTGGTTTTAACTGGCGCTACTGGGGAGCAACAATCGTTGGCCTTTTTGTAGGTACTGTAATTGGTCTCACATCGGACTACTTTACAAATGATGCGAAGAAGCCTGTCCAACATGTAGCAAGCGCTTCAAAATCGGGACCTGCATTTACAATTCTTTCAGGATTTAGTTATGGACTATATAGTGTATTACCCGCGCTTTTAGGAATTGGAATTTCAGCGATGGCATCATTCTACATTTGCGACGGAATTGATCCTGCTTCTAAGACAGATGCATTGTTTGGTATTGCAATGTCCGCCATTGGCATGCTTTCAATAGTAGGTATGATTATTTCAAATGACGCTTACGGACCTATTGTGGATAATGCAAGAGGACTTGTTGAAATGGGGAACCTGGGCGACGAAGCACTTCGTATTACAGATGAGCTTGACAGCGCAGGAAATACTGTAAAGGCTATCACCAAGGGTTTTGCTGTAAGTGCTGCGGGCCTCACGGTTATTGCCCTCTTAGGTGCATTTATGACAGAAGCTAATGCTGCATTGGTCGACCTTGGTAAGCAGATTATTGAAGGCTTTGATGTAATGAACCCGCTGGTGTTCTTCGGAATGATAGTTGGTGTTGCTATACCTGCGATATTCTCCGCAATGCTCATTATGGGCGTTGACAGAAATGCCCAGCGTATGGTTAAAGAAATACACCGTCAGTTTGACGAGATTCCCGGCCTCAAGGAAGGTAAAGAGGGTGTAGTTCCCGAATACGACCGCTGCATCGATATAGCAACAACGGGTGCCCTTAAGGAGCTCCTTGCTGCTGGTATTGTGATAATTCTGTCCACATTGGCGGTTGGCTTTATTGGCGGAGTAAGAGCTATAGGCGGCTTTATTACCGGAAACATCATGAGCGGCCTCTTGCTGGCACTGTTGATGGGTAATGCAGGCGGAACCTGGGATAATGCAAAGAAATACGTTGAAGCCGGTAATGAAGGCGGAAAGGGTTCTGTAGCTCATAGAGCTGCTGTTGTCGGCGATACTGTAGGCGATCCCTTTAAGGATACCGCAGGCCCATCTATCAACACTCAGATTACTGTTGTTACACTGGTTGCATCCCTCGCTTCGGGACTGTTTGCTTCATTCTCAATTCTTGGCTAATTCCTTGGTCGGGTTTTGCAGATAGCAAACTTGATAGATATGTTAATGAAAAGGGGTGGTCTCGGCTAAAACCGAAACCACCTTTTTGTATTTTGCGATTTATGGAGCCGGTTTTGACTGTCCAAAACCGGCTATAAACTATTAAAATTTTATTTACCTGCAGATTTATCTTGAGCATTGTCGGAAACCGTTCCATCTGTAACGGAAGCTTCGCCGGCATCAGTAGTGATGTCGCTGTCAGGTCCGACAGGCACATCAGGCTCATCAAGCCCATCAGATCCATCAAAATCATCGGAGCTGTCAGGGATGTCCGGGCTGATAATCTCCCTGATTGACTTGCCCTTGTATATCATAGTCAAAATGTTGCGTATTAATAAAAAGGTGATTGGACCCAGGAAGATTCCGATGAAGCCAACAATCCTCAGCCCTGCATACATAGCCAGCAGCGTTATCAGCGGATAAACACCAATCTGCTCGCCTACTATTTTCGGCTCAATTGCCTGGCGTATTATCGTGATTACGGCATAAAGTATTAGTATTGAAATGCCCATCCTCATATCGCCAATCGCAAAAGAATACAGGAACCATGGAATTAAGATGGTGCCGGAGCCAAGTATTGGAAATAAATCAATTAATGCTATCAATAGAGCAAAGAGCAAAGCGTACTCTATGCCTATGATAGAAAGGCCGATTAATAGCTCAGTAAAAGTAATGACCATAATTATGAGTGCCGCGCGCAGATAACCAAATATTGCTGAAAACAAATCATCTTTTATGGTCATGAGACGGGCGTACCAAATCTTGGGTAATTGGTGCCTTATTTCAGATGCAATTTTCTCTCGATCCTTGAGCATAAAGAGGGTTGCCAATATTGTAATAATAGTGAACATCATGGCTTCCGGCATTGAAATGGCAGTATTAAAAAGGCCCTTCAGAACCGATCTACTCAAATTTGAAATGGAATTTGACAGGTTGGAGAATAAGCTGCCGAGATTATCGGTTATTTCTGCAGGAAGCCAGTCTATAAACTCCGAATTGCTGCTGACCAGTCCTGAAATCTGAGTATAAAGGGTAGTAAAGAACCCTGGGGCTTGTGATATGAGAGCCTTTGCCTCTTCAATGAGCCTGAGAACAACCAGAACAGCCAATAGGATAATTACTCCAAGCAGTAATAAGAGAGCAAGAGGCGCAATTATATTTCGGCTAATATGCAGCTTATTAGTGGTGAACTTAACTAACGGCTCCATGACTGAGGAAAGAGCAAAGGCGAGTAGAAATGGCAACATAAAGAATGCTAAACGAAACGAAATCAATACACCCGCGGTTACAGATAATACTACTAATGCAAATAGGGCAATCCTTTTGTAGTTTCTTTTTACTCTTATTTTCATATTGTACTCCCGCTTCACTTGATATCTATACTAGATTATACGTGTAAATTCGTCAATATACTGATTTTATTATGTTTTTCTAATCTTGCGTGAGAAATTTTTACAGCCCCAATTTGTCAGGTTGTTAAAGGGCTATCATAGACTATGCAGTTCTTTCCCCTGTGCTTTCCGTCATACAGCCGACGATCAGCCTCGAGGATAATGTCCTGATATGAGCTATAGTGGCTGCTCGGGCATACACCTATTGTTATGGTCAACTCAATTGTCTGGTCATTATATATAAAAGATGAGTTGGCGATTTCACTATGAATCCTACTTACGCATGAAAGTGCTCCTTCCATGGATGAGTCGTTGAAGAGAATCAGAATCTCATCGCCTCCCCAACGTGATATGTAATCCTTCTCCCTGACATTTGATCTAATGATTTGAACTATCTTCTTTAGCACCCTATCTCCGCAATCATGACCATAGCGATCATTAATTGCTTTGAAATTATCGACATCAGCTATGGCTGTTATGAACTCAGAGTTGCATTCTCCTTTGGAATACATTGCTGCCTCAAGTTGCTGTTTCATAGCTCTCCTATTGAGAAGCTGTGTAAGAGAATCGTGACTGGCCAGATCTGAAAGCCTTAGATTAAGCTGCTTAAGCTTTTCCTGGTTAGTCTTAACAGAAGAAACGTAAATGCCCGTAATAAGGCTGACCATGATAAATGCTACTAATGCGTTGAAAACAAATAAAATGTCCAGTTCATTCTTCGAAGGATACACACGGAGAAATGACAAATCCACTTTATCGGGAAGAAACCTTATAGAAAGTAGCAGGATGAAGGAAAACCATATAATAAAGTTTGACATGGCTTTGCTTAACTTGGTTAGATTAGTCAGGTGGATACTGGCAAACACCGTACAGATTAGAAAAAGCTCAAAGCCGCTATTTATACCAACAGTTATCCCGGAAAAAAAAGCATGCAGACAGATTTCAAATATCAGGACATTGAGGACCTGAAGGGACTTCTTATGTATAAATATCATAAACAAGATTGTATAAAGCAGGGTGCTAAAGATATTTAAGACATACATAAAAACACTGCCGACTTGATAAAAATAGAAAACATAAAAAAGATGTACAGCTATCAATCCGCCAAGTATGAGATAGAATAAAAACAAATTATCTTTTCTATAATTCCCTATTTCATTCATACTTCTTAAGACCTTTATATTCAAATAAGTCCTGATTACGATATACTCGCCATTTAACAAAGCCTCATTTACTTCGTTTTTTTGTGCCGAATTAGTAATGCAATTTCTATAATATCATTCTTTATTTGGAAATACAATAAGGCTTCTGTAAATTAATTTGCTTATTTAACTCAAGCTTCCGGTGGTCTTTGATCTCGGCAAACAATTGCCTTCTCAAGCTGATGATCCACAATTTTACTCACCTTTATATGAAGCCCGTATTCATCAAGCTCAGGGGTGCTGCCGTCATCAGGTATATACCCCAGTCTGCCAAACACAAGGCCTCCAAATGTATCATATTCGTTTTCAGGCAATGGGACGCCGAGCTGCTCATCAACCTCGCCCAGCGGAGCACTTCCCCGTATCTTCCATGTTTCGGAGTCGATGCGCTCTATAGCCAAGGGCTCCTCGGGGACTGACATATCATCCTCAAGATCACCTACCAATTCCTCCAGAAGGTCATTCATTGTAACGATGCCATCCATCCCGCCGAATTCGTCAAGTACAATAGCAAAATGCTGGCGGTTATTTTTCATGTTCTGGAAAAGCAAGTCTGCGCGTACTGATTCCGGGACAAAATAGGCAGGCTTTACAGCAAACTGCATAATGTTCTCGCGTGTTTTTTCCCGAATGCGGAAGTATTCCTTTGAGCTTAAAATACCTACTATATCATCTGTGGTTTCGTCACATATGGGGTACACATTATGTCTGCTTTCTATAATCGTTTTCTCCCATTGCTCAATGCTTTCATCAAGCCACAGCAGTGATACCTCTGTTCTATGTGTCATTACGTCTCTGGCTGTTTTGTTATCGAACTCGAAAACATTCTGAATCATTTCCTTTTCATCTGCATCAATAGTACCTTTTTCGCTGCCCTCGTCCACCATCATACGGATTTCCTCTTCGGTGACTGCTTCCTCAGCGGCAAGGGGATCTATCCCCAAAAGGCGCAAAATGCAATTGGTGGATACGGTAAGCAAAGATACTATTGGCGAAAAGACCTTCGAAACAAAGTAAATAATGCCTGACATTCCAAGAGCCAGCTTCTCGGCATTTCTCATTGCCAGCCTTTTTGGCACAAGCTCACCCAATATGAGTGTGAAATATGACAATATTAGTGTAATAAGAATTACAGATATCGTGGCTAAGGTGGTCTCTGGAATTTTAACACCCAAATTTACGAGCAAATTGACCAAACGTTGGGAAAAGTTGTCGGCAGCAAATGCACTCGCAAGGAAGCCTGCAAGGGTGATTCCCACCTGTATTGTGGACAAAAAACGTGCGGGCTGACTCGTCAGCATGGTCAGCTTCAAAGCACGATTATCTCCAGTAGCAGCAAGCTTTGAAAGCTTTGTGTCATTCATAGATATTACTGCAATCTCTGCGCAGGCAAATACTGCATTAATAAGGATCAGGAAAATTTGCAAAACCAGTTGCCATAGTATGGAACCATCAGACAAAATTATTACCTCCCCAAAATACTTGCTTAAAGTCTTCCTGTAAATTATTTAAAACATGAAAAAGGCATGAAAAAAAACAGCACATAATAGATGAAAATAAGAAAACTGCCCTTATAGCTGGGTGCCGTTTTGTAGTGTAGATTTGTGTTGTTATAACATTAAAAAACGGTTTCAAATACGATTTAATATACCATCGTTCAGGTATGGGAGAATCGTCCACTTAAGAAATACACTCCTTTTCTTATTAGCTATAAAATATCATATCATAAAATTGAAGTCAAGGCTTCAACCTAGGAAATTAGGTACGAGGCTCAGGGGTTGTAGTCCAGAACGGCAGTGTTGTTTATGAAGCTTGCGTTTCATGCTTCGAAGATCTTCTACTAAGTGATCGGCAGCATGGGGAAACCTGTCATGCCGGTCAGACAGGACATCTTGCAACAGATTCAATTACGTGCTAGGGCCAGATGTTTTCAGGATCTACGCCATAGACCTGGATTACTTCGAGCTTTGGGCTGCGGGCAAGGTCCTTCGGAGTCACAATCATGCCTCCGTCTGAATCCAGATCAATACCATAGTAGCTATAGGCCTGCCATACAAGGTGGGAGCAATATGTTCCGTCTATTTCCTCGCTCTCAGCAAATTTCGGACTAAAAATACCCACTCCTAGCTTGTATGGAATATCAATAAGTGAGTCAGCTGCCCTTTGTGTAATGCTTTCTGTCAACTCCGAAGGTGTGTTTTCAAGTCTTAGCAGCATGAAATTCGGGTAATTGATCCATTTGCTGATATCCTGCACACTGGAATTTATGCCCAAGAGCACAGACTCAAGGGTTTTACCATTGGCGGCATCGACAACAATCGCCGAGTGGCCGTTACGCCATCCATATATATGGGAGGCTTTCGTGATCAAAATATCTCCATTGTGAAGAGGAGCAAATTGTGTTCCGGCTATTTCATTGTTGTTCTCATCAACCAGAGACTCCTCCATGGAAATAAGACTTGTTTTTTCGCAAACGAAGTCAATTTCCCGGAAAAAGTTTGCTTGAAAGCTTAGGATATGCTCCATAGCATTTGGATGCTTCCTTCGAATTTCTTCAATTGCAACTTCGCCAAGCCCTGTCTGGAGGAAAAGTGTTTTGTAATCTTCCTTTGCAAGCTGTGTCTTCAGCAAAATACTGCGAATATCTATCATGGAGTAATCGGGATAAATGTGTACTTCGCCCTCTGACAGGCTGGTAGTGACGAGAAGCGAAAGCACAGCAACAATTATAATTGCAATGCCTCCTATTATAAAAACCTGCTCCCGTTTCAAGCTGTCCCACCACCACACATTTAACAGATTATTGTCCTACTAATTGTAAGCTTCTGTATATAGTGCCCTCACTTGAAAGATTACATGCAAAGTTTGTCACTATATAATGTCTAGCTAATCTATATTAAGGTTACATCGCAAAAGCCTGAGGTAAATGCTTGCTTGACAAGCATCGGGCAATCTGGTAGCATATGATAAAAATAACCAAATGCGATGATTGGGAAAACACGCTGTTGTACAGCAATTTAGAGAGCTGTTGGTTGGTGAAAAACAGTGCGCCGGGCAGATAGTGAACTCCCCCTTGAGCAGTCAGCTGAAAATCGATGAGGTTTATCAAATGCTCTTAAGACCTTCGCCTCTATAGGCGGGGAAGGCGCTAAAGCGCCCGCGGTTTGGAGTACAATTCGCGCAGGCGCTCATTGAATAGACCATTGAGTGTCTTGCTTCGAATAGCAGCATCGGTGAGTAGGTATGGACGGGTTCCCGCCGTTACCTGGGAAGGTATTTAAGTTATTTGCAGATATAGGGAGTCCTATTGGAGTACTTCCTTTGAAACAGTGTGATTGTGCAGATGATGTAGATGCCGTAAAGAGGGTATATTTATACCAAGTGGAGTGGTACCACGGAAGCTGAAGCTTTCGTCTCTGGCTAATTTGTCATTGATGAGGGCTTTTTTATTTGTATTTATAGATATTTTAAATATTAATAGACTATCATCCAGGAGGAGATTAAGATGAAAATAGCGTTTTCTACGTTGGGATGCCCCGATTTTGACTGGCCGGATATCTATTCCATGGCAAAAGATATTGGTTTTGATGGAATCGAAATCCGTGGACTTGGCAAGGATATTTTTGCTGTTGCTGCACAGCCCTTTACGCAGGAGCAGCTTCCCAAGACGGTTAAGAAGCTGGAAGAGTTAAGTCTGGAAATACCATGCCTGTCTTCCGGCTGCTGCTTGAAGTTTGCCGATAAGGCTGATGAAAACCACAATGAGATTGTTCAGTACATCGATCTGGCTGTTAAGCTCAAAACCCCATATATAAGAATACTCGGCGACCTTGAACCATGCGCAGATGGTGAGGTAGATGATGAGGTTGTACTTGCGGCACTTAGGCGCCTTATTCCTATAGCAGAGGAAAAGGGTGTAATCTTGTTGGTGGAAACAAACGGAGTCTATGCCGATACCAAGCGCCTGTGCAATTTGCTAAATGAAGCAGCAAGCGATGCTGTTGGTGCCCTTTGGGATATGCATCATCCCTACCGTTACCAAGGAGAGTCAGCCGGAACTACGGTACAAAATCTCGGCGTGTACATCAAGCATGTGCATGTTAAGGATTCTGTTATCGAAGAGGGTAAGGCTTCTTACCGAATGATGGGAGAAGGAGATCTTCCCATTGATGATTTCATGCTGGCATTGCGTTCGATTAATTATGATGGCTATGTTTCTCTTGAGTGGGTTAAACGCTGGGCTAGAGACCTTGGCGATGCGGGTATTGTTTTCCCGCACTTTGCAAACTATATGAGCCGATATCTTGAGAAGGACGTACAAAAAGGCCATTTGTTCTACAACAACGCAAAGACGGGGCAATATGTTTGGGAGAAGGATACACTGATTGATTTGACATTTCCCCAGGTGCTTGATCGCATCGTTGACGAATTTCCCGATCAGTATGCTTTTCGCTATACGACCCAGGACTACACAAGGACCTATTCTCAGTTCCGGGACGACGTGGATACCTTTGCCCGGTGTCTGATTTCACTGGGGGTTAAGCCTGGGGATCATGTTGCCATCTGGGCGACAAATGTACCACAATGGTTTATTACATTCTGGGCAACCACAAAGATCGGCGCTGTTCTTGTCACAGTCAACACGGCATATAAGATTTATGAGGCTGAATACCTGCTGCGCCAGTCAGACACACATACGCTGGTAATGATTGATGGATATAAGGATTCAGACTATGTCAGCGTCATAAAGGAGCTTTGCCCTGAGCTTGAGACCGCTGAAGCAGGCAAGCCGCTGCACATCAAGAGACTTCCCTTCCTGAGAAATATTATTACTGTTGACTCCAGGCAGAAGGGCTGCCTGACCTGGGATGATGCCTTTGCGATGGCTGACAGGACCCCCATTGAGGAGGTCTATCGCCGTGCGCTTTCCTTAAACAGATATGATGTGTGTAATATGCAGTATACCTCAGGAACCACGGGCTTCCCTAAGGGTGTTATGCTGACTCATTACAATGTAGTAAACAACGGCAAGAATATCGGTGACTGCATGGATCTTTCTACAGCAGATAAAATGCTTATACAGGTGCCCATGTTCCATTGCTTTGGGATGGTGCTTTCCATGACCGCCTGTATGACCCATGGAGCTACAATGTGCCCCATACCTTATTTCTCGCCCAAGCAGTCTCTGGATGCAATAAGCAGGGAAAAAATAACTGCATGCAATGGTGTACCTACCATGTTTATTGCCATGCAGGAGCACGAGGATTTTGCCAAGACCGATTTCTCCCATATGAGGACCGGTATTATGGCGGGTAGTCCTTGCCCTGTCAAGGTCATGCAGGATGTTGTTGACAAGATGAATATGACAGAGATTACAATTGTGTTCGGTCAGACAGAATCCTCACCGGGATGTACACAAAGCCGTGTGGATGACTCAATAGAGCTTCGTGTCAACACTGTTGGCCGTTCACTCCCGGGTGTTGAATGTAAGATCTTTGATCCGCAGACAAATGAGGAGCTGCCTCCGAATACTGATGGAGAGTTTGTAGCCAGAGGCTATAACATTATGAAGGGCTACTATAAAATGCCTGAGGCTACTGCGGCGGCTATTGATGAAAATGGCTGGCTGCATACAGGTGACCTAGCAAGGTGTGATGAGAACGGGTATTTCAAGATTACAGGACGCATCAGGGACATGATTATCCGCGGGGGAGAAAATATTTATCCAAAGGAAATTGAAGATTTCATATATACCCATCCCAAGGTCAAGGATGTTCAGGTGATCGGCGTGCCCGACAAGCAGTACGGGGAAGAGATAATGGCATGCGTAATACTGAAAGTAGGGGAAGAGCTGACGGAGGACGAGCTGAAGGAGTATATCCGCTCGCACATGGCAAGACATAAAACGCCTCGCTACATTGCCTATGTGGAAGAGTTCCCCATGAATGCGGCAGGCAAGATAATGAAGTACAAAATGCGGGAGTGGGCTGTTGAAAAGCTTAATCTGCAAAAGGATAATTCGGTGGAGACAGCGTGAGCATAAGGAGTAGATATAGGAGGGAACAAGGGGGAGACTTTTGTTTCCTTCTTTTTTTACAATTGGCATTTCACGATTTAAACAGTATAATTAAGGGAAAATATTATATTAGTGCTATTGCTAACAGCTGAAAGGCTGAGTTTGATATCGAAAGGAAAAGCTATATGAAGTATTATTATGAACAAATCGATGCAGTTCTTAAGGCTCAGGAAACAACAGTAAACGGAATTGATCCCGCGATGGTGGATGCACTGATGCAAAAGCACGGGAAAAACAAACTGGATGAGGGAAAGAAGAAGACAGTCTTTCAAAGATTTCTTGAACAGCTCAAAGACCCAATGATTATTATTCTGTTAGTGGCGGCGCTTATTTCAGGAGTTGTTAAAGAATTTGCAGATGCCGTAATAATTCTTATTGTTGTGGTGCTCAATTCAATTCTTGGCGTTGTTCAGGAAGGAAAAGCCGAAAAAGCCATCGAAGCTCTCCAAAAAATGTCTTCTCCCTATTCGAAGGTTCGCCGTGGCGGCCATGCAGTCCAGATAAAATCAGAGGACATCGTGCCCGGAGACATTGTTCTGCTGGAAGCCGGAGATGCCGTGCCGGCTGACATGAGGCTGATTGCAGCATCGAGCCTGAAGATTGAGGAGGCATCCCTGACGGGAGAATCAGTGCCCTCTGAGAAGAATAGTAATGCTGTAGAGGCAGCGCAGCAGGATGTACCATTGGGCGATCGACATAACATGGCATATATGGGTACCAACGTTGTTTATGGCCGCGGGGAAGGCGTTGTCGTTCGTACGGGAATGGCGACGGAGATGGGCGCAATTGCCAACTACATTTCTAATGCGGTTGATGAGAAGACGCCCCTACAGAAGGCCTTGGCAGGGTTGAGTAAGATACTGAGTATTGGTGTGCTAGGCATAAGCGTTTTCATATTTATCTTTGGGGTAATGCAAGGCGGAGGCTTTAGCGGGGACAGCGTTCTTGAAATGTTCCTGCTGGCTGTAAGCATTGCCGTGGCAGCAATACCGGAAGGCCTTGTGGCCGTAGTTACGGTTGTGCTTTCCATAGGTGTCACCAAAATGTCAAAGCGCAATGCCATTATCAGAAAGCTGACTGCTGTTGAAACCCTTGGATGTACTCAGGTGATTTGCTCTGATAAGACAGGAACCTTGACCCAGAACAGGATGACTGTAGTGGATACCTTTGGTGATAGCGGCAAGCTTGCCACAGCTATGGCTCTTTGTAATGATGCTGAATTGACGGACGATGAGGGTAATATCCTTGGAGAGCCCACTGAAAGCGCATTGGTTAGCCATGCATATAATCTGGGTATGAAGAAGACACAGCTGGAAGAAAAGATGCCGCGTGTGGCAGAGGCACCCTTTGACTCTATGAGGAAGATGATGTCCACCGTCCACAGGGAAGGCGATGTTTTTGTTCAGTATACAAAGGGTGCGCCTGATGAGCTTCTGAAAAAGTGTACGCGAGTATTGACGGATGAGGGTATAGTCCTATTGACAGATGATATTCGCGATAAAATCCTTGCAGAGAATAAAAATATGGCACACAAGGCTCTGCGAGTATTGGGCGCGGCTATGAGGGAATGGACTGAAGTTCCCGGGATTATTTCCCCGGAAAGCCTTGAGAAGGATATGACCTTCATCGGTCTTGCGGGCATGATTGATCCTGTCCGTCCTGAGGTCAAGGCCGCTATCGAAGAATGTGGCGAGGCTGGAATAAAGGCAATAATGATTACGGGCGACCACCGGGATACCGCCCTGGCTATAGCAAAAGAGCTGGGCATTATCACTGATGACAGTCAGGCAATCACGGGCACGGAGCTTTCACAGCTGTCTGATGAGGAGTTCGAGAAGAATATCCGCCATTATGCTGTCTATGCACGTGTCCAGCCAGAGCACAAGGTGCGCATCGTAAATACCTGGAGAAAGCTGGGGAAGATTACAGCCATGACAGGCGATGGTGTAAATGATGCACCTGCTCTAAAATCCGCCGATATTGGCGTAGGAATGGGCATCACTGGCACCGATGTATCCAAAAATGTATCTGATATGGTGTTGGCAGATGATAATTTCGCTTCTATTGTCTATGCAGTGGAGGAGGGTCGCAGGATATATGAGAATATCATCAAAGCAATTCAGTTCCTGCTTTCTGCCAACCTTAGCGAGGTTGTTGCACTATTTATTGCAACATTAATGAATTTTAGGCTCTTTGCACCTATTCATATTTTATGGATTAACCTGGTTACCGATAGCTTCCCGGCGATAGCGCTCGGCATGGAGGAAGCAGAGCCTGATATTATGAAGAAACCGCCTCGCGGCTCAAAGGAAGGCATTTTTTCTAACGGTATGGGCTTCAACATTATTTATCAGGGTTTTATTGTGGCTCTTCTTACATTGCTTTCCTACTTCATCGGAGACAGCCAGTCGCACATAACCGGCATGACAATGGCCTTTCTTACATTATCCCTGTGTGAGATTTTCCACTCCATCAACATGCGTTCAAGAAGAAAGTCTATTTTCGCACTGAAAACGCATAACAAGACTCTTTTGGGTGCCATGCTATTATCACTTGTATTGACGCTGGGTGTTATTTATATACCGGGAATCAACACATTGTTTGACCTGACGCCTCTTTCTGTGGTAAACATGTTTATAAGCCTCGGCTTGGCGTTCTTGATTATTCCGATTGTTGAGCTGGTGAAGCTGGTGCAAAATAGAATACAGAAACAAGTTTAACGACAAGTAGTATAATTACAACAGAGGTGATTTTATGAATTGGTTAAAAAGATTTATGGCTGGAAGATATGGTGCTGACCAGCTGTCGCTGGCACTTCTCATATTGTCTATAGTATTGACCTTGATAGCGCAGATCGCGCGGGTGCCATTGTTGGCAGCCATAAGCTATATACCGTTGGCATTATGTATTTTTAGAATGCTCTCCAGAAATGTTAACAAGAGGAGCATGGAAAATTATAAATTTTCTATGCTTATTAGTCCCCTGTATGCGCGCTTTAATAAGCTGCGCAGACGTTTTAGCGAATCGAAGACCAAAAGGTTTTTGAAATGCCCTCAGTGCAAGGCCGAATTGCGGCTTCCAAAGGGAAAGGGAACAATTATAGTAACCTGCCCCAAATGCAGGAATGAGTTTCGAGCAAAGACATAGGAGAACAAAAGGAGAGATGGTATGAGGCGCTGAATCTGAAGAGGATTTGGCGCTTTTTCTTTTATTTTTACCTTTTATATAAAAAAATATATAAATTTGAAAAATTTTGCGTTATATAATGTAAATTAATATTTATTATGGTAAAATATAAAAGAGGTTAGGGAAAAGAATAACATAAGAGGTAGATGTATGGTGAGTGACAATACTAAATTCTTTAATGAGCTCTATTTGAAATGGTATGGAGGCCTAATAAAATATGCGTACAGACTGACATCTGATAAAGGCTTGGCTGAAGAAATTGTACAGGATGCTTTTGTTGAGGCTTACAAAAAGGTCGAATTATTGCAGCAGCATGATAATCCGACAGGTTGGTTATATGTAGCAACTAGGAACATATCAAGGGCGAAATTGCGGGATAAGAAAAAAAGGCAATATGTGGTCAAAATTGAGAAGGATCTATTATTTCCGCGGTCTCGGGGGGATAATATAGACTACTATATTTCTGATTATCTCACCACGTCTGAATCAGATATTATCATTCGGTTTTATAAGCATCGCCAGCCAATCTCGCAAATAGCAAAAGTGTATGGGATATCCGAGTCAGCTTGTAAGATGCGGCTAAAGCGTTCTCGTGAAAAAATAAAAAGAGGGCACAAAAAAAAATTTCAAAAAATGTGACTTTTTGTATGCCTACTGACATTAATATTATGAAAGGGTTTGTTGATTAGATATGGATACGGAAAAAAATAATCCGACTGAGAATGCGGGCAGCAAAAGTAAAAGGTTCGAGTATGATTTGACGAATTTTGATTCTGACAAGCTGCAAGCACTACTCCTGCAGGAATCTGCTCTAAGTGATGATGACAATTTGAACGATGGACTGGTTATGCACATTGTTGACGTACTGGAAGAAAGGGAGCCTGTATTCGATGACCTGGATGTGAATGCATCCTTGGAGAAGTTCAATGCCGAGGTAATTCCGATGATTGAGAAGGAAGTTTTAGCTGAGGCTGAAGCACAGTCGCAGGATAAGAGCAAAGCGGAAAGGCCTGGCAGCGGATATGAAAGGCAAAGGGTTGCAACAGTCCTCCTTGCTCTGATTGTCACATTTGTTGTTGGCAGGACTGCTATTGTAAATGCAACCGGTTTTGATTTGTGGGAGTATATAGTCAGTTGGGGAAAGGAGACTTTCAAAATTGGGCCGGGCATTGAAATAACCGGTGAATCGGAGCTGGATGTGTCGATTGATGAAGGAATCGCATCTATCAGGAGTGAGGCTGATAACTATGATTCTATTGATGCGGCTATGGAGGCTCTGAACATAAAGGCGCTGACACCCAAGTGGATACCCGACGGCTTCCAGTTGTCGAAGGTCGATATAGCGCAGACACCTATGTGCAAGGATATTACGGCACTATATCTTAGTGATGAGAAGAGGTTAGTGTTTACTGTTGCTATGTATAGCGACAATGAAGCAGCTTCCGCATACGAACTGGATGAGAACGGTGGCGAGGTTCTGCTCATCGATGATCTGGAGCACTACTTCATGAGCAACAAAGAGCAGATTCAGGTAATTTGGACCAGGGATCAGTGCCTTTACAGCATCAGTGGGAATGTCTCAAGGGAAGAAATCGTTAGGATGTTAGATTCCATATATGAAGGAGAGAGTTAAAATGAAAAAACTATTTATTGTATGCGTTATTATGGTTTTAGTCATTGCTTCCTTAGGAACGACTTCTAGTGCAACGGCGTTTTCCGATCAAAAGGATGACTCGTATGAGACCCGGGCAAGTTCACGTATCAGCTCCTATGCTATTGCGATACAAGCGTATTCCGATGGCATTATTAATTTCGACTGTAGAATTTACGGAACCGGCATAATGGATGTAATCGGTGAAAAATCAATTAAGGTACAAAAATATGTATCAGGTACATGGACGACTCTTAAAACCTTTTACGACTTTTACGATTATAATACCTGGCATTCGGGTGCTTACGGTACAATTAATGGGATTGTCGGCAGTCAGTACAGAGTGGTTATAGTCTTCTATGCCCAAGATAAAAATGGTATCAGCACCAGAACTGTAAATAGCAGAAGTGTAACAGCAAAAGACTAAGGGGCAAGACTTAAGGAGTGTGAGTAGAAGGGAGTGAGTTTCAAAGCTCACTCCCTTTTTAAGGCTGTACACTGCAAGAATGCAGTCACTTGACAGGAAAATCCACGTATCATATAATTAAACTAATCAATTTGCGCTGCACGAGACTACAGTACAAACTGAGCAGGCGATGGACCGGAAACGGTACATGAGGCCGGGCCGAGAATGGCAATGGATTTAGACGGATAAATCCGTGGGACAGTAATATGTTCTGCGGATTTTTTTATTAAGTCTCCCGGGATTTTGGATTATACTATTGGGTAGAATGGTGCAGAAATTGGTAGATAATATGTTTAGGAGAGTTGGCATGACTAATTTGTTAATCAGGCTTTTTGTTAAGGACAGTCAAAATACCTCGAACGAGCTGGTGCGCGGGCGTTACGGTAAGTTTTCAGGAATAGTTGGGATTATGACCAACCTTCTTCTATTTCTCATAAAAATTATTGCGGGTACGCTTTCCAATAGCATTGCTATTGTTGCGGATGCTGTCAACAACCTCTTTGATTCGGTTTCCTCCATTATAACGCTGATAAGCTTCAAGGTATCCGAGAAGCCTGCAGACGCCAAGCATCCCTACGGGCATGCGAGGATGGAGTATGTATCCAGCTTGATCATTTCATTTATTATCTTGATTTTCGGGATTCAGTTCATTAAGAGCTCCGTAGAAAAGATTATTCATCCAGATAAAGTAGTGTTTTCATGGCTTGCAATATCTATACTCATTGTCTCTATCCTGATTAAGCTTTGGCAGTCCCTATTTTATCGCAAAATCAGTAGAGTAATTAATTCTTCTACAATATACGCGACTTCTATTGACAGCCGGAACGATATGCTGGCGACCTCTTCATTATTGCTTGCTTCCATTATTTCAACCCTGACAGCCTTTAATCTTGATGGATATATGGGTGTCGCCGTTGCAGTTTTCATAATTATTTCCGGAATCAAAATGGTTGCTGATACGATAAGTCCGCTGCTTGGCCTGGCACCCTCGGAAGAGCTGGTACGCAGTATCTACAAAAAGGTTCTAAGCTATGATGGGATAGTCGGCTTGCATGATTTGACGGTTCATAACTATGGAGTTTCCAAGCGTTTTGCATCAGTACATTGCGAAGTGTCAGCCAAGCAGGACATTATGGTGAGCCATGACCTTATTGATAATATTGAAAGGGACTTTTTGAAGGATATGGGGATTTATATGGTAATTCATCTGGATCCCGTCATTATGGATGACGAACAGACTAATGAGCTGAAGGAGGCAGTAGAAAAGCTAATTAAAGAGATTTCTGATGATATTCATATGCATGATTTTAGAGTTGTATGGGGTATAACTCATTCCAACCTTATTTTTGATGTTGTAGTGCCCTACAAGTTTAGATTGAGTGATGAAGAGCTGAGCATTCTTATATCTGAAAGGATTTTGGAGTTGAATCCTACATATCGTTCAGTTATTACAGTTGACCACAGTTATATACCGGATTTTTCCGGTGATAGTTAGATAAATTATGGCTTAAAAGCTTCCTAATAAATCTCTCGCAAAAATGAGCTATACGAGGGCCTTGCACCATGTTGACAATGCACGCATAATTATGTTATTGTCTGCTATAGTATTTCTTTGAATTCTGAACTTACAAAACAGTATTATGTAGATTAGAAAGGCAAAAAAAATGAACAAGGCTGAGCTTTTGGGAAGATGGACTAAAGAGAAATCAGAGGAATTGTACGGAGTTAAAAACTGGAGTGCCGGCTATTTTTCCATTTCCGATAATGGAGAGGTAATGGTAAATCCGAATAAGAATAGTAAATCCGGCGAAGTCAGTTTGATGGATATTGTATCAGGTGTTCGGGAGCGGGGCCTTGATATGCCTGTTCTTTTGCGCTTGGAAAATTTGCTGGATTCGCAGATTGCCTATATTAATGATTCTTTCAAAAAGGCAATGAAGGAATTGGGCTACAAAAATGTGTATCGCGGAGTTTATCCGATTAAAGTGAATCAGCAGCAACAGGTAGTTGAGGAAGTGACCAGATTTGGTCAGCGTTACCATCATGGCCTGGAGGTAGGCAGCAAAGCGGAGCTGATTGCAGCACTTCCCGTAATGAAGGATAAGGAAGCTTATCTTATTTGCAATGGATATAAGGACGAGGAGTTTATTGATCTGGGCTTATATGCTGTCAAAATGGGTTTCAAGCTCTTTTTTGTCATAGAGATTCCGGATGAGGTAGATACAATAATTGAGCGCTCCAGGGCTTTAGGGGTTAAACCCAATATTGGCATACGCGTCAAGCTGTCATCGAGGGCAGGAGGCCACTGGCTCGAATCCGGCGGTGACCGAAGCATATTTGGGCTGAACGTATCACAGCTGATTAATATGGTGGACTACCTGAAGGGAAAGGATATGCTGGATTCTCTCAAGCTTCTTCATTATCATGTGGGATCGCAGATACCTAATATAAGAGATATCCGTTCTGCGGTCCTGGAGGCATCCCGAGTTTATTCGGAGCTGGTGAAAGAGGGAGCGCCAATGGGCTATCTGGATTTGGGCGGCGGACTTGCTGTGGATTATGATGGCTCAAGCACCAATTATGTTCATAGCCGAAACTATACAGTTGAGGAGTACTGTGCAGACATTGTCGAGGCTGTGATGACTACTTTGGACTCGTCAGGCGTTCCACACCCTGTTATTTTGACTGAATCCGGGCGAATGACGGTTGCCTATTATTCCGTCCTTTTGTTCAATGTATTGAATGTGGAAAAGTTTGAGGAGTATGATATACCGGATAAGGTTGACGAGGACGCGCCGGAGCAGCTGAAGAATCTTTTTGATGTCAATAAGAGTTTGTCCTTGAAAAACATACAGGAGTGCTATAATGATGCTCTGTATTACAGAGATGAGATGCGCGATATGTTTAAGCACGGCAAGATCAGCCTGCGCGATCGTTCTATAGGGGAGAAGGTCTTCTGGAACACAATTAGTCAGATTGCACAAGAAAAAAAGAAGCTCAAGAATAGTCCGCCGGATTTGGAGGATATTGAAAGCGCGATAGCAGATATATACTACTGCAATTTTTCCGTATTTCAATCCATACCTGATAGCTGGTCAATTGATCAGTTGTTTCCGATAATGCCCATTCATCGCCTTTTGGAGCTGCCAAAGCGAAATGCGGTTATTGCGGATATTACCTGCGACTGTGACGGAAAAATCGATCGTTTTATTGATTTGCATGATGTGAAGAATACACTGCCGCTGCACGAGATGAGAAATGGAGATGATTACTTCCTGGGAGTATTTCTGGTTGGTGCATATCAGGAGACTCTGGGTGATCTTCACAATATGTTCGGAGACACAAACGTAGTCAGCGTGAGAATTACACCGGATGGGCAATTTGATTTTGTGAAGGAGCTCCACGGCGACAGTGTGGCTGACGTGCTTTCCTACTTTGAGTTTGACCCGAAGGAGATGCTGGTGCGTATGCGCGAGACGGCCGAAGAGGCGATTCACGATGGCTTCATTACCGCCGGAGAAAGACCGGCGATTATGCGCGCCTATGAGGATGGATTGCGCGGATACACTTACTATGAGCGATGAACGAGCCCAATGTGAAGGATAAAAATAGATAAAAACGGAATAAGAGCAATTTTACAAAATGCCCTACAGGCATATGGACTGCAAAAATATTTTTCGTTCTATTGAAAAATGTTCTTGCAGTTTTTTTATGCCCTCGAGATTCACAAAATTTTACTCAAATAATTATGGATTTATGTAGACAGAATAATACGGGAGGTGTTTTGAGATGCAAAATTCGATTAGGAGAGCTATAGGTATCTTAGCCGGTGTTTGTCTGTTCGCAGCAGTGCTTGTTGGCTGCACGCAAGCCGGTACGCCGGGAACGCCCGGACAGGACGGCATTAATGGTAACGCTAATGCTCAGACACAGGGATTTGGTACCGGGATGAACACTGCAGGCAACTACAGGGATGACACAATGATTGGCGGCAATACCGGATATGGTGACGGCGCAGGGATGGGCTTGAATAACGGTGTGGTCGGAGGAAGGGACAGAACAAATGCAGGAACAAATTTATCAGCAGAGCCACCGAACATGATTAACAATAGTACCGGCACGCAGATGTCAACCGCAGACCGGCAAAAAGCAGACAATATAAAAAGGCAGATCATGAATATGCCTGGTGTGAACTCAGCCGATGTAATTGTTATGGGAGATACTGCACTGTGTGGGGTAAATACGGATGGGAATGCTTCCTTGTCGCAGCTTAGGAATAGTATAAGCCAGAGAATCAAGAGTATTGACGGCACAATAAGAAATGTTGCCGTCAGCAATGATTCAAATATTCTGACTGAGATTCGGAGAATGCTTGGAGTAAACTCTCAGAGCAATACCGGGGGCAATGCAACTGGCAACAGGATGAATAACGTAACAAACAACGGAGCAAGGAACCGTACCGGCAATACAACCGGCAACACAACCGGCAACAGGATGGGCAATGGGTTGAATAATCTTATGGACGATTTTAACGATCTTGTAAGAAGGGCTAGCGCGGTGGCACGATAGTAGTCGGAGGAAAAGGAATATTGCTATACTAAAAAGCAGGCCTTGAGCCTGTTTTTTAGTATAGCCGTTTTTTCAAATGCTCGCGGCGCGATACACACAAAACGCATAAGGAAGGCGCTGAAGCGCCCGCGGTTTGGCGTACAATTCGCGCAAGCGCTCATGAATATATGTATTGAAGAAAGATGAAATTTGTGCTAATATTGCAACTTAGACATCCCATACAGCCTAAGGGAGGAACGGATAGGGTGGAATTAGCGGAATTGATAATTATAGCCGTCGGCCTTTCGATGGATGCCTTCGCAGTAGCTATTTGCAAGGGCTTGTCGGTGCAGAGCTTGAAAGTAAAACATGCTCTCATTACAGGCCTCTTTTTCGGAGGATTTCAGGCGATTATGCCACTGATTGGGCACCTGTTCGGGACCCAATTTAGCGAATATATTGTTACGGTTGACCATTGGATTGCTTTTGCTCTTTTGTCGGTAATTGGCATCAACATGATAAGAGAGTCCAGACAGGAGCATTGTGAAAATGTAGGAAATACTTTTGGCTTGAAAAGCATGCTCATCTTGTCCCTGGCCACCAGCATTGATGCCTTGGCTGTAGGCGTAACATTCGCTTTCCTGCAGGTGGACATTCTACCTGCCGTTTTAACTATCGGCATCATCACATTTCTTTTTTCGGCAGCAGGAGTAAAGATCGGAAATGTCTTTGGCGTTAAATTCAAGTCAAAGGCAGAATTTGCGGGCGGCATTATACTAATTGGAATGGGATTGAAAATCCTGGTGGAGCATCTGACAGCATAATTTTGGATTTATCAGATGCTCCTAAGACCTCCGTCTCAAAGACTATTGACAAAAAAGAGAATCTGTGCCAAAATAGCTCAAAAGGCGAGTATGCTTAGAGATACCAAGCTTGAGCAGCATAGGGGCTGATTGCCCTACACGCAGGAGCTTAACCCTGCGGAGTCACTTTTTTAGGTGATTTCGCGGGGCTTTTATATATTCGGACATATATATCGGTTCT
>Ga0123334_1001868_pt1 | contig 25492 bp, 18 predicted proteins | sample BiotimSIPDNA_FD_89706 | JGI IMG/M metagenome (GOLD analysis project Ga0123334, IMG submission 89706) | Anaerobic biogas reactor microbial communites from Washington, USA - Biogas_R1 time_0 SIP DNA | ecosystem: Engineered > Bioreactor > Anaerobic > Unclassified | place: Washington, USA... | reverse complement strand
TGGCATTAAACTCCTTTTTGATGAGTTGAAAATGGGAATCCTCCCTCTCTCCCCTGAAAATAGACTCATATTCGCACCCGGACCGCTTACCGGTACCTCTGTCCCGTGCGCGAGCCGTATGGCGATTACGAGTAAATCACCCCTTACAGGTGCGGTGGGGATCTCTCTTACTGGCGGATATTTTCCTGTGGAGCTCAAGTTTGCAGGATATGATGTCATGATCATAGAAGGCAAATCTGAAAAGCCGGTCTACATTTCTATAAAAGATGACAGCGTAAAAATAAAGAGTGCTGAAAAGGTCTGGGGCATGAAGACCACAGATACCCAGCAGATTATAAAAAACGAACTGAATGATCAGAATACAAGGATAGCCTGTATAGGGCCAGCTGGTGAAAACCAGAGCAGGCTTGCATCCATTATAAATGAACTAAGGGCAGCCGGAAGAAAGGGGCTGGGCGCGGTTATGGGCTCAAAAAATCTCAAGGCAATAGCGGTAAGGGGCACTGGCTCTGTAAGTATTGCATCAAATGAAAGGCTTAAGACCGCCCGTGACTTCATGGCAAAGGAGATGAAGAACAGCCCTGTGCTCTACCCTCAGTTTGCTAAACTCGGTACACCCATGGTGGTGGATGCCTTGAGTGAACTTGGCATATTCCCGGGCAAAAACTATGGGGAGACAGGCGTCTTTGTGCCGGTTGATGAGATAGGGGTAAAGACGCAGCTCACCAGAAATATGGGGAAGGAGCACTGTTATGGTTGCCCGGTAGGGTGCAGCCAGTTAAAGCTTGCAAAGACAGGAGAGTATTCGGGTATTATGTCAGAGGGGCCTGAGTTTGAGACCATGTACTCATTTGGCAGTACAACGGGTGTGGACAATATAGATGCCATTATCGCCGCAGACAGGATATCAGATGAACTGGGCATAGATACTATTTCTGCCGGGGTAACCATAGCCTTTGCAATGGAGCTTTATGAAAAGGGGATAATCAATTCCTCAGATACAGGCGGGATAGAGCTCAAATTCGGAAACCACAGGGCAATGGTGGATATGCTGAGACTAATGGCCTACAGGGAGGGTTTTGGTGATATCCTCTCTGATGGCTCAAAGGCAGCAGCAGAACGTATCGGGAAGGGGTCCGAAAGGTATGCCATGCATGTTAAGGGGCTTGAACTGCCCGGTTATGATGTTAGGGGTGCAAAGGCGCACGGGCTTAACTATGCCACCGCATACACAGGGGCAGACCATAATAGGGGCTATGCATTTCAGGAGATATTTGGCATACCGATCCCTGAACCTGTGGACAGGTTTTCAATTAAGGGGAAGGGGGCGCTCACAAAATGGAATCAGGATGTGCGATCCGCCACCTGTGATGCCCCTACCATGTGCGCATTTCTTCTGGATATGGCTGTTCCAGCGGTTGCTACACAGAATACTGCTAACATTTTAGAGGCGGTTACCGGTTTAAATTTTACCCCGGATGAGATAGAAAAGGTTGGAGAGAGGATGAATAACCTTGCAAGGCTCTTTAATGCAAGGGAGGGTTTTGGCCGTAAGGATGACAATCTCCCTGAAAGGATACTTACAGAACCTATAAAGGATGGCAACTCAAAGGGCAGCTTTATAAGCCGGGAAGAGCTTGATACAATGCTGGATGAGTATTATGCAGCAAGGGGATGGGACAGGGAGGGCATGCCGACAAAGGCCAAGCTTGAGGAATTGGGGTTATGAAGGGTGCGGCTGAATAAATAATAATTGATTTGCACAAGGCTCAAGGCGCAGGGCACAAGGGAAAACATAATAACCCTAAATCTATGATCCTGAATTTTAAATTTGAGATTACAGATCTTCAATTTTGAATCTTCAATCTTGAATTTTCTCCCCCTGCGCCCATCTTTTTATATCCCCATTTCCTGATTTATCAGCACCACCTTTATCCTCCCCTTTGGAAATGATTTTTCAGTAATCGTCCATGAGTTGCATATCCTTGCAGGGCTTTTACAGTCAGCGCATCGGGCTGACTTTACGCACGGCGTCTTCATATCAAGCCTCATGGCATTTATGGGGGCTGCATAGTTTTTTATCCTGTACATGGCATCCTCTAAATCCGCCACTATCTTGTTTCTCCCGGCCAGTATTATCACATTCTTTGGCCCGTAGGTTATTGCCCCAACCCTGTTACCGATCATGTCCAGGTTGATCAGGTGCCCTGCCTCTGTAATTGCATTAGTGCCTGTAATAAAAAGGTCTGTTAGCAATGCCTGCCTGCGCCTTTCAGCCACCTCTTCCTGAGTAAATCTCTTTCTGTCATATGTATCAAGTATCTCATAATCCCTGCTGTTTTTAAGGGCATCATAAATGCCCGATGCAAGGAAGGTCATGGATCCACCCCATGAGATGCTTTTAGGTTTTATATCAGGGATAATTTCCAGCTCCACAATCTCTTTTGCCTTTGCGGCGTCCTTTGCAACAAAGGCATCAAAGTTGTTTTTTATTAATGCGCTTTTTACCTCTTCAAGCCGGTTTGCCCAGTAAAATTCAGCCGGTTTTTCCATTGGTTTTCTCCTTGTTAAATAGGTATTTACCCTTTAAAAATTGCTTTTGTGGACATTTATATAATATTTTGATTACAATGTTGAACAAATTTCAGTGTATGGTTGTCTATTCACTTATACTTTTTTGGCCTTTTAACGACTTATGGGATATTATACCCGGTATTTATTATAAAACCCTGTTTTATAATATGGAGTAAACAGGGAAATGCAATAAAAGAAAACCATCAATTAAAGGAGATGATATCATGAAGAATATCTACAGGCTTTTATTAACAGTATTTTGTCCGGCCCTTCTTGTATTTTCAGGTTGTGCCGCCCATACAAGAAACCTTAACCCTAAGGGTGAGGCACCTTATGATGCAAGTTATGATTTTTCAGATAAAAACAAGATCGTTGAAGGGCTTGTTGCCCCGCTGCTTGCTGCGCCGACCTTTCCGGTAGAAAAAAAGCCGATACTGATTGTTTATCCAGTGGTTAATGAGACATCTGAACATATCAGCACAGGGGGTATCACAGATGCGATCAGGATGAGGCTTATAAATTCAGGCAGGTTCAGGTTTATTGATGAGCGTCAGAGAGAGAACATACAGGAAGAGACCATGTATCAGGATCAGGGTTTTGTTGACCCTGCCATGCGTGTTCAAAAGGGGCGGCAACTGGGGGCAGATTATATCCTGAGCGGGACTCTCAGATCAATAAAGAGTAAACAGCCCAGGCAAATGCGCCTTAATAAAAAAGAGCGAATATACTACAGCCTTGATCTTACTATGACAGACCTTAAGACCGGTGAAATCGCTTATGCGGATCAGGTAGAACTTGCTCGCGAGGCATCAAGACCCATTATAGGCTGGTAGCAAAATAATATGCGCCACAGATATATCCTGCTAATCGTCATACTCCTGTTATCAGGCTGTGCAGGCAGGCCGCTTCAGAAGGCCAGGCTGGACTTCTTTTCAGGCAACCTTGCAGCAGCGGATAAGACCCTTGGAGACTGCCTTCAGCTCCCTTCACGGAACCGATTGCTATGTTATATGGAAAAGGGGTTAATCCTTCATTACATGGGAGCATATGAGGAGAGTACAGATATACTTCTGAGGGCATCCAGGTTTGTAAAGGATCAGGATTTTGTAAGCATCAAAGATCAGTCAGCAGCAGTAATGATCAACGACCTCACTGCCACTTACAAGGGCGAATATGCTGAAAGGCTCTGGATACATACATTCCTGATGATAAATTTCCTCTTGCAGGGGAGGCATGAGAGCGCCCTTGTGGAGGCCAAGCAGGCACTTGAGGTCTTTGACGAATATCCTGACTCACTTGAAAATGACCTTTTTACAAGGGCGCTTATTGCACTGTGTTTTGAGAACATGAACCAGCCTGACAGCGCCCGTATAGAATATGAAAAGCTGGCAAGGGCTATGGCGAGGGAATCATATCGGCCTGAACCGGTTACACAGGGTAAGGGTGAGCTGGTGCTCTTTATAGCCCAGGGGCGGATACCCGCCAAGGTCTCTTCCGATGTTGTATTGCCGCCGTCTATAAGGATATCTGTACCCAGGTATGAAGAGACCTCTGCCTACCCAACTGCGGATATAAAGGTGAATGACACTGCTATATACCCTTATACTGTAGAAACAGATATGGGTGAGGTTGCCAAGGCATCCCTTAATGACCGGGCAGCACAGTATCTTACAAGGCAGGCACTCAGGGCAGGCGCAAAGGAGGCAATCGCCCAAAAGGTAGGTAAAGAAAATGAGCTTGCTGAAGTGCTGGCCAGGGTTGTCCTTTTTCTTTTAGAGGAGGCAGATACCCGCTCATGGGAGACCCTGCCAGGAAGCCTTACCCTTGCCAGGGTCACGCTGGATGCGGGCATGCATGATATTACTGTCTCTTCAGGGTATTCTAACCCTATCCGGCTAAAGGATGTTGATATTCAGGCCGGGAAAAGGGTGTACAGATCTGTAAGATTTTAGTAATTCACCACAGAGGCACAGAGTTCACAGAGGGTTTTTATTATAATGTTTTTCTCACTGTGCTCTCCGTACACTTGTATGGTTGAAGTGAAAGACTAAAATTTAACCGCAAAGACGCAAAGGGCGCTAAGAAAAATAAAAATTATTTTTATATAAAAGCTTTTCCCCGTGCTCTCCGCCTGTCCCGCCATAGCTTTAGCGAAGGCGGATGTACTCCGTGGTAAAAATGTATTATGTTATACTTTCTCAATGCCTTTAAGATACACAATCGATTGGAGAAAACATGGCATATCAAAATGATCTATCTGAAACAGGCAGCAATAAAAAGCGGCCAAATCCTCTGTTAATTGCCCTTATTATTTTTGGTGTTGTCATTGTAACCGCAATCGTTACTGTATGGCTGACCATGATGTTCCTCTTTCCAAAGGAGTTCAGGCCTGTAAAGCTGAGCGAGCGTGAAAAAATAACCCTTGAGCAAAAGATATCCAGACTTGACACAACAGGGATATCTGACAGAGTTGGTAGAGAAAATAAAAAAACCAAACCTGAAAAACCGGTAAAACCGGAGAAATACAGCGAAGAAGGGGCAGCAAGGGAGATAAGGTTTACCGAGCGAGAGATAAATGGCCTTATAGCCAATAACACTGACCTTGCCTCAAGGCTTGCAATAGAATTGTCTGATGACCTTGCCAGCGCAAAGCTCCTGATCCCAATGGAGCCGGATTTTCCGATCGTTGGCGGTAAAACCCTGAAAATAACAGCAGGTCTTGAACTTAAATATGTAAATGGTAAACCTGTTATTGCCTTAAGAGGCGTAAGCCTCATGGGTGTGCCAATGCCAAATGCCTGGCTTGGAAATTTAAAGAATGTTGACCTGGTAAAGGAGTTTGGTAGTGAGGCTGGTTTCTGGAAGTTCTTTTCAGAAGGTATAGAGTATATACGTGTTAAAGATGGGAAGATTACAGTAAGGCTCAGAGAATAAAAGAGCGGTCCTTCAGGAAAAAGAAATGGGGAAGAGGTTATTCACCTCTTCCCCATTAATCATGAATGGGTTAACCATTAACCCTATTTGAGGAGTTTTTTACGTCCAAAACCCGCAAGACCTATTAAGCCTGCGCCAAGAAGAAGCATTGTAGCGGGTTCGGGAACTGGGGCTGGCATCCTTACCAGGTAGTTCTGTCCGCCTTGTCCTTCATCAAGCCCGATAAATGTATCGCCATATAGCAACCCTGGACTTACAGCAAGCCACCAGTTATTTGTGTCCATATAATTGATACTATTACTTAGTATGCCATTTACAGTTGTTGGAAGATAAGCTGACTGGAAAAAACCGCTAGATAAATTGGTATCATTAAAATCAAATATAGTTTCCCATATTGCTACCTGGGCAGCGGCTTTATTAGTTAAATAATTCATTTCTGCGATTTTGGCGGCAGCCTGATATTTTGCTCTAATACTCTCATCAATTACATCAAGGGTAATCAAAGTATATGGACTTGAGCCAAGTATCCCAGGCGCATTTTCAACACAGAAAACCTCGTTGCTGAGCAGAAGGCCTAATCCACCATCAGATAATTCATAATCAAGATAATAGTCTCCAGAACTCGTATCAAAAGTTGCATTTCCAGTAGGTGATTTAGCTACTAAGTTCAAATTAACACCAGAAATAATATCTGCAATAGCAGAAACAGGAACAAGTAAAAACATTAACATTACTAACAACAGTTTAATCCTTTTCATAGTTTTTCTCCCTCGCTTACTCCAATTTATATTCAAAATAAAAATATTTTTTGATTTCTTGTTTACAGATATAGCAACTGCCATGCCAATATGGAAAATATTCGTCAATTATAAAAAGTCTAGAAAATAGCTATGAATACAGCATGTTACAGGCAGCAGATTTTAGGGTGGGAAATAAAATAGAAATAAAACCTAAAAGTGTGTAAAAGTTTGCCAAAAATTAGTGTAAAGTAATTCCTAACATTGGAAATAAAATATATAGAATAAAGGAGGGCTGAAGGCTCAAAGTTGGAAGGGGGAAGAAAGAGGCTGAAGTCTGAGGGTCAAAGTTCTTTTGTATTTCTTGCCAAAGAGGCTATTATATCCGGACTTCTGTAAATAGTTTATATGACGCCCCTTTGGAGCTTTGTTTTTTGTTATCGGTTTTTCTATTAATATGCCACCCCTTTGGGGTTAAAAACAATTTTCTACCTGAATTTTGTACCGGGTTTCGTAGTGCGGTAAAGAAAGCTCGTGTTTAAAGCTAAATTGGAATGATTTTACTCCGCAAGTCAATCAGCTATATGGAGAGAATTAAAATTATGAAAAGCCTTTTGATTTTATTGCAGAGACGGGTTCTATCCGCCGCCGCAGTATGGATATGGCGCATTGTCGTCAAGCTAAGGCGAAAAGCAAAATCCTAAAGCAATATCTCACGCAGAGGTGCAAAGAACACTAAGAAAATCAAATGCTTTTTAACATAATATTTTTTTTCTTAACTTTGTGAGCTTTGTGACTTTGTGTGAGAAATGATTTTTCGTCTTGAATTATGAATAGATGTTTTTCTCATGGATCTTTATCTTATATCCCCTACCAAGTAATATGTTTTCGGTACGATATTTTTGCTAACTTGTCGCCAATGGGCTATGGCGGGACAATAACCCGTCTCTACATAATAGATACCTGGTGTGAAACCCAGGCTTTAATCTCTATGGGCAAACAATAAAAGCGCCATAGGTGCGGTATATTAATAGAACTATATGTTTGCCATTATTATCAGCCCCATCGGGGCGAAATATTAATCACATTTATACTGCCCTCCTGTGATGCTGTGAATATCTCGGTGCTGTTTAACCCTTATCTTTGCTCACAAATTCTTATGAGAAGCCAAACAAGAAGCATTTCTGCATCTCAAAACCTTAAAAATCCTTCCTTTTTGAGGTTTTGAAGTGTTTGAGTTGATTTTTACATATTGTTGGCATATCTTCACCATGTTTTAAGAACATTACAACGTTTCCGGTCACACAGGCATTAAAATGCCTTGATGATATCTTATCAACTTATAATAAAGAGGGGGGATTATGAAACGTCTTAGTATTTATTTTATTTTAATGCTTTTTGTTGTGTCCATTATTATGGCTGGCAGCGCTACAGCACAGGATTCAAAGGTAGAGGTAAAGGCATGCTGCAATCGTGCAATGCTTCAGGCAGCAGTTGACAGCTATCTGGCTACCCAGTCGTCCGGGGATATCACAAAGATGGCGCTGGCGACCAGTGTTAAGTATATGGAAAACATGGAGCCCATTGCAAAGGAAAAGGGTTTATGGCATACCGCCCTTCCCATTGCATTCAGCCGCAGCTATCTTGACCCGGATATCTGCAAGTCATTTACCGAGGTAATTGTTACTGAAGGCGGCCACCCATATGTAATAGGGACAAGGCTCACTGTTGAATATGGGAAGATATCAGAGATCGATTCACTTGTGACAGACAAGGATGACTGGCTTTTCGATGCAGAAAAATACCTGAAATATTCCAAAATAGAAGACTGGAGCGTACTGCCCCCGGAAAAACGCAGCAGCAGGAGTTTTTTGATACAGGCGGGCAATTCATATCTGGATATCTTTTTTGACAAGAGTGTTATTGTGCCCTGGGGCAAACCATGCGCCAGACTTGAGGGCGGGGCATACACCCTTGAACCCTTTCCGGGCATGCCTGCACCAAAAGAGGAGCCGGGCTGCGATATAGGTATACCTGACAATGTGCCTATTGTCGGAAGGAGCTATCTTGTGGATGAGGAGCTTGGGGTGGTTAACATCTTTTGCCGTTTCGGGGATGCTCTCACAGGCATGCCTGATTCCCACACCTTCAGGCTTGTGGATGGCAAGATGCGGTATGTGCATACCCTGAGCGTTTCACCTCCCGGAGGTATGCAGATGCCAATGCCTAAAAGCATACCTTTGAATAATGACAAGCCAAAGGTGGAAGGGAAATAATAAGACAAGGAGGTAATCATTGCGGATGTGCATCCGCCATGATTACCTCCTTATTGGAATGGGTGGGGTGTTTAGTCAGGTTTAGATGACTATTTTCAAGGCTAATCACCCATATTTATTTCATTAATCTGATTTGCTGCCACTCTTAATCCCTCCGCCTCTTCATGTGAGAGGTAACCTGCCATTTCACGGATCAATTGTTCTGTGTTTTTGGTAAGCCCCAGCTTTTCATCGATAGCTTCATTTATGAAGGCATTTACAGACTTACCTGCTTTTTTAGATGACCGCTGTATCAGTTTTTCTTTGTCAGCCAAAATATTTAGTCGTAAAAACATATAGTAACCTCTGTTAGTCTTTTATTTTTGCTCATTTTATCACTTGATATTTAAAACATCAAAGACAGTGATTCTTTAAAATGTGAGGTTAAAAAAATCACCTTAATTTTACCGGGTGTCGTATCTAATTATTTTTTGGCATAAATTTGGTAACGTATGATATACACTTTGATAACCACGGCCGCTTTCATATAAAGCTATGGCGAGATAGGGGGGAAATGATGGTTGCGGAGATTTTTCTTTTAAGTTTTATTCCGTGTTCTCCGTGCTCTCCGTGCTCTCCGTGGTGAAAAAATGTTACAGTCTTTATGCCAATGAATATGTAACTGATCAATTATTTGTATAGAAGATAGAGGCTAATTTTGAAAATAATTATTCTGGGAGGATTCTTAGGTTCAGGCAAGACGACTGTTTTACTACAGTTTGCCAGGTACCTTGTTAATATGGAGCAGGCGACCAAAAATCAGATAAAGGTTGCTATTATAGAAAACGAAGTGGGTGAAGTGGGCGTCGATGACAAGGTGATCGCCAATGAGGGATTTTCTGTAAATAACCTCTTTTCCGGCTGCGCATGCTGCTCACTCGCAGGCGACCTTATTTACAGCATAAGAAACATAGAGGAAAACCTCGGCCCTGAATGGCTGATCATAGAGGCAACAGGCATAGCACACCCAGGCAGCATAAAAAACATCATTTCAAAAAGGCTTGAGATTCCTTCCTACATATTGACTGTAGCGGATGCAAAGAGATGGAAAAGGCTTGCAAGGGCAATGGAGACATTTGTTTCCGGTCAGTTGGAAGAGAGTTCAAAGGTGCTCTTGAACAAGGCTGATCTTGTAACTGATGATGAGCTGGAAGAGGTTAAGAAAAGCATCGCGAGTTATAACAGCGGGGTTGAGATCATATCTACAAACGCAAAGGATGTGTTGCCGGATCACCTGTGGGAAAGGCTGGTAGTTGAGGTAAAAGGGCTGTATGGAGTTAATTAAAAATATACTTAGCGGAGTCCGGCAGCATGAAGATTCACACAGAGGCGCTGAACAGGGCATCTATCCACCGGATGGGATCTCCACAGATTTTCATGATAAGGCCCTTGTCTGCTCCGCAAACAGGCATGTAACAGGAGAGATTGAAGAGATAAAAGAGAGGCTTGCCTTTGAGACAGGTGCGCTTGACAGATGGGTAGAAGAGGAGGGTGGCATAACAGGTCATATAAAGGCGATTGTAAGTGCTAACAGCCCTGTATGCAGGATCTCTGCAACAGCAGGAGAGGTTGATATAAAAGAGCTGCCCATAAAAAATTTTCATGTAAGCCTGGTGGCGATTGTTTTTGAGATTGAGAAGACGGATTTGGAGAAACGGGTTAAGTCTTTAATGGAAGGATTGGTAATAACATGAGGGGTTATTACCAGTGGCTTAAATACTGTAGCATCAATATTTGCGTCATTCCCGGCCAGGCGCATAGGCGCAAAGTTAAGGAGTTAATATACTGAATGCTATTTATTTGGTGAGAAATACGATATGTTTTTACGTATAAGGGTGGGGGTCTATACCCATAGAAGAGACAAGGCATGCCTTGTCTCTACATATATTCCTGTAAGGTATAAAACCTGCCCCTACGAAAACCGACGCGTGTGATCTGGTGAAAGGCTATTATAGGAAAAGATATGAACTTTAATATGAATAATAAGATTGCCCTTGTAACTGGGGCCGGGTCAGGCATTGGAAGGGCTATAGCCATTGCATTTGGTGAACATGGGGCTCATGTAATAGTAGCCGATATCTCACAAAAGTTAGCAGATGAAACAGTCAACCTCATTACCGCAAAGGGTGGCAAAGCGGTATTCAGGCACTGTGATGTCTCGAAATCTGAGGATGTTAAGAATCTCATAGAAAATGTTGTTAAAGATTATGGTCATCTGGATTATGCTGTTAACAATACAGGAATTCATAACCCAGATGTTGAGTTTCTGCCTGATGCAGATGAAGACCTCTGGGACAGGATAATTTCAGTAAATCTCAAGGGTGTGTTTCTCTGTATGAAATACGAAACGAAAGTCATGCTGGAGCGTGGATGCGGGGTTATTGTTAATATAGCCTCCATGTCTGGCCTATTAGGTGAACCTGGGTCATACGCCTATGTGGCATCAAAGCATGGGATTATGGGGCTGACAAAGACCGCGGCATATGAATTTGCAGACAAGGGTATCCGCATCAATGCGGTATGCCCTGCTGCGGTTGATACACCGGGTATGGCAGAAGCGCCGCCGGAATTTAGACAGAAGTATACAGATTCAAACCCTATGAAAAGAATGGCAAGGCCGGAAGAGGTCGCAGGGGCGGTTATGTGGCTCTGCTCTGATATAGCAGGGTTTGTAACTGGTACAGGATTAGTGATTGACGGTGGGGTTAGTACAGTATAAGGAGTTTTAAATGGAATATATAGATGAAATAATAAAAATAGTCGGCGATAAAAATATCTTCACTGACCGCGTAGAGTGTCTTTGCTATTCACGCGACATGTCTGTGCATCAGGGTATCCCTGATGCCATTGTGTTTCCATCTACCACAGAGCAGGTCTCTGCAATCATGAAACTTGCCTCGGAACATAAGATACCTGTTGTGCCAAGGGGCACAGGCACAAGCGTTACAGGGGCAGTGCTTGCCATAAAGGGCGGGCTGATCCTTGATCTCCACCTCATGAATAATATCATCGAGATCAACAAGAAGGATTTTTACGCACGCGTTGAGACAGGTGTAATATGTGATAACCTGAATAAGGTGCTTGCAGAGGATAATCTCATGTTCCCTCCAAACCCGGGAAGCGAGGTTATTGCAACCATAGGAGGCATGGTATCTACTAACGCGAGCGGTCACAGGGCGGTTAAATATGGCACCACCCGCGACTATATAAAGGGCTTAAAGGTGGTACTCGCTGATGGCAGGATTATAGAGACAGGCACGATCGCCCCCAAGTCATCACTTGGCTATGACCTTACCCACCTCTTTTCTGCGGCTGAAGGAACCCTGGGAATCATCACCGAGATAACAGTTAAAATAATGCCAAAGCCTGAATACAGCGCACTTGCAATGGCCATATTCGGCAGTATCAATGCTGCTGTTGAGGCGGTTACTGAGATCTCCACATCAGGGATAAAACTTGCCGCATGCGAGATCATGGACAACTTTGCACTCAAGGCTGTAGAAAAGGCGCTTGGCAGGGATACCAGCAAAATAGAGGCAATGCTGCTTATGGAGGCGGATGGTGCTGAGCCTGTGGTTAAAAGGGATATGGCCCGTATGGAAGAGATATGCAAGGGCCATGATGGTATGGAATTCACATGGAGTGATGACCCCGTAAAAAGGGAAGAGATGATGAAGGCAAGGGGCGGGCTGGTGCCTACTCTGTCGCGTATCAAACCGGGAAACCGTATGATCTCCATTACAGAAGACCTTGGCGTACCATCCACGCGTATCCCTGAAACAATTAAAAAGGCACAGGCAATATCAAAGAAGTACGAGATACTTATTACATCATTCGGCCATGTGGGTGATGGAAATATCCACACCACCTTTGTGGCGGATGTAAGAAGCAGGGATGACTGGAACAGGGTTAAGGGTGCATCTGAAGAGCTTTTTAATGCAGTGCTGGAGGCAGGCGGTACAATCACTGCCGAGCATGGCACTGGTCTTGCGCGGGCCCCCCACATAGAAAGGCAACTGGGCGAGGGGCTTAATGTAATGCGGAGTATTAAAAAGGCGCTTGATCCGCTTAACATATTGAATCCAGGCAAGATGAACCTTGATGATGGCGCAATACCGGGTATCTTTGACCATTTTGCATATAAGCAGTTCATGGAAAACCCTGATGCTGTAGATTCCTATGGCTCTGATACTGATAATGAGCTCCTGGGTTGTATTCAGTGCGGTTACTGCCGTATGGGGTGCCCCACCTTTAACGTTACACACAGAGAGTCAAGAAACGCCAGGGGCCGCAACACGCTGGCCTATTATCTTATGACAGGGGAGGAAAAGCCATCAAAGGAGATGGCAGAGGCATTTTATACCTGTGCCACGTGCCAGACATGTACCTATTACTGCCCGGCCCTCATTAAGGTGGATGACATTGTACAGGGCGCAAGGGAAAAATTGTTCAGGGAGGGCTTTGGGTCAGAAGCTGTTATTGCTCTAAGAAAAAATATCTTCTCAAACGAGAATGTTTACGGCAGCCCGAAAGAGGAGAGGATAGAGGTATATCCCCCTGCGCTTCTTGAGATAGCAGAAGGGGGTGCGTTAAAAGAAACAGCAGAGACACTCCTCTTTATGGGGTGTGTGCCAAGCTATTCTGATACAGAGATGGTGCCCAGCCTTTTGAAGCCCCTTGATGCAGCAAAGGTTGATTACACAGTGCTTGGTGAAAACGAGGGGTGCTGCGGCCTTCCCCTTTATCTGATGGGGGCGGCTGGTGACTTCAATGCCCATATGCAGAAGATGATCCAGAGAATAAAAAAGACAGGGGTAAAGGAGCTGGTGACGCCATGTGCAGGATGTTACAAGGCATTTAAAAAACTATATGCGAAAAGTAGTGACTTTGATCTGGAGGTATACCACTCTGTCCACTACCTTGAAAAACTGATAAGGGAGAAGAGAATAAAACTCAAAGAGGGTTTTACAAAGAGGATAACATACCATGACCCGTGCGACCTCGGGAGGTCTTTTAAGATATTTGATGAGCCACGGAACATAATCAACAGTATCCCCGATGTTAATTTTGTTGAGATGGAGAGAAACAGGCTCCTATCACGTTGCTGCGGTGGTGGAGGGCTTATCATGGCAAATGACCATAATCTTGCAAAGGATGTTGCAACAGTAAGGGTAAGGGATGCCCTTGATGTGAACGCTGAGCTTATTATCACAGGTTGTGCTGCCTGCAAGGATAACCTTACAAAGGGGGCAAGGGCCATACCAAAGGAAAAGCGCAGGAATATCAAGGTTATTGATATTACCGAGCTTGTTGCACAGTTGATGGTTGAGTAGATAAGGCCGCTTAACATTTTTACATGGAGATAAAAGGTATCCAGAATTATCTCCCTGATGTAACTTCTTTTTACTGTTTGACAGGTTCGACCCTGCGGTTTTTCTGTTTCCCCTCCTCTGTACTCTATTTAATCCGGCTGTGAGCAAGAGGATCAGGCTGTCATGAATCCGGTAAACTGTCAAAAACAAAGGGATGTCACTATCTGTTTTGTGTCTAAAGACAGATAACTATTTGATATTATGTGATAAAAAATGTGCCATCTGCTGGCATATTATATGCAAAATACAATTCAAGCCTTGCTCAGACCAGTATCTTAAGATAGCGACAGGTGGAGTGAATAATTAAAGATCCTATAATTATTTTTTAAAATCAGCGTGGCAAGTTTTTTCAAGATTTTTTTACCTGTGTGTGAATCGTGAAAGGAGGTATTTATGTTTCTTAAATCTATCCTGGTCGTAATTATTTTATCCCTATCCTCAAACCTCTTTGCCGCTGAAGATCTGAAAAGCGCCCTTAAAGAGGGAAAGGCCAGTGGCCAGTTCAGAACATACTTTTTTCAAAGAGATTATGACACAAGAAACACACGGGAGGATATCGCGACAGGAGGTATGGTTTATTATAACTCAGGGGAGCTTTATGGCATAAGCCTTGGCCTTGCTTTTTATACTGGCCAGGGTATGGGGCTTAATGATGATGACAAGGATGTATATGGTCTGCTGGACAGGGGGGCGAATGGCGATCATGAAAACTTTACTGTTCTGGGAGAGGCTTATATCAAGGCAGCATTTTCTGATACAACCCTTAAACTTGGAAGGCAGGAGCTTGAACTCCCATGGGTAAACACGGACGATAACAGGCTTACCCCCCAATCCACAAACGCATATACAATCACCAACAACAGCATTAATGTCCTTGAACTCCTCTTCTCCTATATCACAAGGATGAGAGGCAAGGCATCCGAGTCTTTTGTGAGCATGACCGAATATGCGGATATACCTGCTGACAAACATGTGGCTGCATTTGGCCTGACCTACAAAGGTATTAGTGACCTTGAGATCCAGGCATGGAACTTTCATGCAGAAGATTTTATCAATAACATTTATATGAAGGCGATCTACTCAGGTGAAACTTATAAGGGCCTTGCATGGCATTTAGCAGGGCAATATCTGAAGCAGGATGATACAGGTGATAGTTTAGGTGGTATGGTAGATACTTATATGTATGGCCTTGAGGCAGGTATTAAAAAGCACGGGTTATCATTCAGCCTTGCGGTGTCAGATATAGGAGATAATGATATCTTCTATCCCTGGGGTCATGATTTTATGGTGTCAGCTATAGTAAATGACCTTTATCAGGCAGAAGGCAAGGGATGGATGGCAACCCTGGCTTATGACTTTGCTGAGGTGGGCATACCTGGGCTTACCTCAAAGATTGTTTATGCTGACATGGACACACCGGACAGCGGCAGAAATGCGAGCACGGATGTGACAGAGAAAGACATAACCCTTACATATAAATTCAAAGGTCTTCTTGAAGGGTTAGGAATAAGGACAAGGTACGGGATCATAGGACAGGATGAATCCATTGGGGGTGAAGACTATAATGACCTGAGGATACAACTGACCTATGATTTTGAGATATAACCTAATTTTGAGGAGCGAAAAATGAGATGGTTGAGTGATCAGAAGATTGGCGTAAAGCTTGGAATCGGCTTTGCTGTAATGATTTTTTTTATGATCTTTATCGGGGCGAGAGGTTACCTCAATGTAAAAAGTATATATGAAAATCTTGATGAGATATTTTCTGTAAGTCTACCTGCCCTGGACAAGCTGATTGAGGCAGACAGGGATCTTCAGCAGCTCCTTGTGGCTGAAAGAACCATGATATTTGCAGATGCGACATCAGATACATTCAAGAAACTTATTGCTGATTATGATGAAAATATGCGGCAGTCTGATGAACGCTGGAATATTTATAAAGGGCTGGCTTCTACAGATGAGGAAAAACAGCTTATACCCAAATATGATGCGGCCAGAAAAGAATGGCAGGTGCTTACGAAGAAGGTTGTGGAGAGCCGAAGGTCTGACACAAGCGAGGGCAGGAGTGAGGCCATTGATTATACCCTTGGGCCTGCAATGGAAAAGTTCGAGGATATGAGGGAATACATCAATCAACTGACAGAGATCAACCTGAAGCTTGCAGAGGAGTCAAGCATAGAGGCAGGAACAACATACAGAAATACCATAATTACCTTTTTTATTATAATCGCTATAGGTGTATTGATAGGACTATTGATGGCCTTTATACTGGGCAGGGGGATCACAAAACCTGTCAAGGCAGCAATAGCAGGTCTGAGGGACATAGCAGAGGGAGAGGGTGACCTTACAAGGCGGCTTAACATATCCAGTAAAGATGAGGTGGGGGAGCTTGCAAGATGGTTTGACACATTCATAGGAAAACTACAGGGGATTATCAGTGACGTTGCACAGAGTACAAACACACTGGGGGTATCATCAAAAGACCTGTCCGGTTTATCCTCCGAGATGTCAGAGGGCACAGGCAACATCTCATCAAAATCAAGGACTGTTGCATCTGCCTCTGAGCAGATGAGTTCAAGCATGGTTTCCATAGCTGCCTCCATGGAACAGGCATCAACCAACCTTGACATTGTGGCATCATCAGCAGAGGAGATGAGCGCGACTGTAAACGAGATCGCCAAAAATGCTGAAAACGCAAGGGGGATTACAGGAAAGGCTGTTACCCAGGCAGGGAGCGCCACTGCCAAGGTGGATAAGCTTGGAGGGTCTGCAAAAAAGATAGGCAAGGTTACAGAGGCTATAACAGAGATATCAGACCAGACTAACCTGCTTGCGCTTAACGCAACTATAGAGGCTGCCCGTGCAGGTGAAGCAGGAAAGGGTTTCGCCGTTGTCGCAAACGAGATTAAAGAGCTGGCCAAGCAGACTGCGGAGGCTACAGAAGAGATAAAGACACTGGTAAAGGATATACAGGATGATACATCAGGGACTGTTGTGGAGATCAGCGAGATAACAAAGATAATAAATGATGTTAATGAGATTGTTACCATGATTGCAACCGCTGTTGAGGAGCAGTCAACCGCCACAAGGGAGATAGCCGGTAATGTCTCTCAGGCATCACAAGGTATAACCAGCGTTAATGAGAACGTTGCCCAGAGTTCAACCGTCTCAAATGAGATCGCAAAGGATATCGGTGATGTTAACAGCCTTGTTGATGATTTGAACAACGTGGGTGCTAACGTGAATAAAAGCGCAGTGGAACTGAATGGCCTGGTAGAAAGGTTATTAAGTATAGTTGGCAGGTTTAAGACATAGGGCTGCTGTATAAAAAATATGCTCGAATGTTTAATTCAGGGCTCTTTTAATAAAAATGAGGTTATTAAATACCATAAACAGTAACATGTAAGAGATGATATTGGTTCTTTCTCTGTAACCAAATAATGACAGCGCCATAGGTGCGGCATATTAATAGTTATATGTACATCATTGTTTTCAGCCTCTTTGAGGTCGATTGTGATAATGTGTACTTTAAATGGCGCAATAGACGGTGGCCAGATCGGGCCGAATTTATCGTGACGTGCTTCAATAACAGATGCCATCAAGCGACCGATTCCAATACCATAACACCCCATGATAGGTGTGCATTCATTACCCTTTTCATCCAGATAGCGCATTCGCATCTTGCCAATCATCTTAATACAGGAAGGATAATGCTCATAAAATAACCTCTCCTATCTATTGCGCTCCTTCGGCTATAAGACTTCCTCTTAAGGTTCCGGTGCAGACAAGTTCACCTTTTTACCATTCCCCGTCCTCAAAGGTAAAGGGCATCTGACTGCCTGCGACCGTGGCGGTTCCGTTCATCTCAACCATACCGTTGTAACATATGGAGGCCCGGTTTAAAAACGCCGTGGGTATCAGTCCTGTTTCGATGTTTTTTGTGTAGCCGTTCTGGCAGGCGACATAGGTGCCGAAAACATAATTTGACCAGCATGCATACCTGTTATTGAGATCGGGTATCCTGGATATTCTTTTCCAGCGTCCTGTAACAGTGGGGGCGCCAAACGGACTTCTTCCAATCATAATGGAGCTCATCTCATACCCCTGTTATGGACAATTATCTCTGCTTTTGAACCGCCATCCCACTCTACAATACCTGTGCAATCTGAATTTACAGTAATCTTTCCCAAAAAGTTTTTCTGACATAAGCTCCTGTATTGCTACAGGTTTAAGTAATTCCAATATTAAAAAAGCAATACTGAGTAACGATTTGATTACCCACAAAATGGCCAGTCTTGTCCTGCATCTTAATATTTCCATAGGTTACCCCTCCTTTTTTTGCCCTGTGATCCATCGGAAACACTTTTTAATATTCCATAAAATACCTGGATGTTGCCATGTTCATTAAAACATTCATAGGTGACATGGACAATAGCTTCATCTCCGGAAAGAACGGCTGTTTCTTTCACGCAGACTCGGCCACTCTTCTTGGTGATTCCTTTTAATGAAAAACTAAAGTCAGGATCAGAAAAATAAACCCAATGCCACCCCAGGTTCTCTCAACGTGATGCAGGTTATAGATATTGAATTGTGTAAAGTTGTGAGTAGAAATAGCGCTTGAATGGCAAATTTATATGGCGTTCAATGTTTCATGTCAATTGAAATTCCTGCATTAAGCAGGAATACCTGAAGGGTGGCGCAGGAGTAGACAATCAGACAGTCGAGATGTATGAAAAGAGCCTGGAACATAACCTTAAAAGGATATCAGAAGGAATTCAGCTATAACAGCTATGGATTCCGACCCGGAAGGGGCTGCAAGGATGCCCTTCTCAGAAAGCGTAAAGGAGGAAACGGTCGAGTAGAGGCAGTGATCATCAGCGCTGGCCGAATGCTTTCTTTACAGAGAAGGGGTTATTCTCATTAACCGCAGCCTTTTCAGAACCCTGTCAATCCTGTAACAGGTGAAGTGCCAACTGGAGAGCCGTGAGCGGGAAAACCGCCCGCACGGTTCGGAGGGGGGAGGACCCCTGGGTATTCAACCAGATCTTCCTACCCCTATCACCAGGATAAGGCGACTCGGTAGGCTGTTTTTCCAAATAAATTATTTAATCCAATCATTTCCTGTTAGCGGGTATTTTCCCATAACATAGCGGTGAATGGGGTTGTAAAACACCCAGTATCTTCACTTTTGTTCTCCGCTAATCGGTTTTTTAAATGGTGTTCCTCGCTTTATCTCCTGCACAACAGGATCAGTCTCATACATAGTCATATATACCTTGCGCCCTGTGTCTGTTGCAAGGTACGGGATTGATGCGGCCATCAGCATGGGGAAGATACGCCTCAAATCATCGGTTGTGCCGGTGCTGGATACTGTTGTCTTCCAGAGCTGCACTTCTGTTTCATCCTTTTTAAACTGACTGTAATCATAGGCCGTAATAACCGCAAACCTCATATAGGTTGTTACAGAGTCTATATAGCTATTGTAGCCAATAAAGCCATATGAGGGGGTGTATGTTGTATATGTCCTGTAACTTGTCTTGCCATCTGTCGTGGTCTCTGCGACGCGGGTTCTAGATGCGTAATAACCTGTCCTGCCCCAGACAGGCATATCATATGAGTACAGATGCGTCTCAGGGTCACCCATTCCATAGGCCAGGTATATGGCCACATCGGCATCATCCTTTGACTCTGTGTACACATATCCCTTTTTATTAAGCACGCGCTTAAGATATTCCGCATACTCCTTGAACTGAAGGTCTGCCTCTGTTACACCCTGGTTACCTGGTAAAAGCAGGTACGTCTTTTTTGAGTCTGCACCCGAAGCAGCTAGTGAATCAACAGCTATACTGAACCTTGCCCTGCCAAAATTGGAGAGGGTCGAACAGCCGCACAGGGCGAGTATGCACATGAGTGTAAATATTTTTTTGAGTTTCATGAAAGCCTCCTCTTAATGACATTATAGATTTGTAAAATCACTCTTTTTTTGTCCCTTTCATTATAAGTCCGAAAAAGAACATGAAAAGGCCAAAAAATGCGCCGGCAAAAAATGGCCCCCTGATGCCCCACAGGGTTAATGCAAGCCCCATTATAAGCGGGCCCAAAGTCTGACCCAGGCGAAGCACCATGCCGTTTATGGACATAAATGTTGCCCTGTGTTCCACAGGCGCAAGCCCTGCCAGCAGTGTCTGGATGCATGGTATGTTAACACCATGCCCGATCCCGAATATGGCCATCGGTATAAACATGAACCAAATGCCGGGCATAAACGGGATCAATAATACCGCAAGACTGTACAGGAGAAAAGAGTACCGGAATATTACACGCGCGTCAAATCGCTCTGTAATTCTACCGATCTGGGAAGACATTACAGCCGTGATAAATGACATGGAGGTAAAGATCATACCTATTTGAGCGGATGATGCATTAAAGGAGCGGGCCATAAGTATCGGTATATATGTGAGACATGTGCCATAGAGTATAAGAAAGAGTGTGACGCTTGCTGTAAAAAGCACCAGCACCTGTCGGTTCATCATGCTTTTTAAGGCCCCTTTAAACTGGTCAATGATCCGCTCATCATTTATGATTACAGGGGTCTTAAGAAAAAATAAAACGACAAACCCCATTGGTATGGCAAATAGCGGCAGGAAAAAGGGCCAATTCCACCCGATCATGGCAAGCGCCCCGCCAATAGCAGGGTAAGAGGCAGTCCCGATGCTGAGCACGCTGGCATTATAACCCATTGCCTTTGTCCTTTGCCTGCCTGGAAATATGTCGCCTATCAGTGTGACATTCATGGAACCCAGGGAGGCCGCCCCTATCCCCTGAAACATCCTCAATAAGAGCATTGTATTAAAATCCCTGCTAAAGGCGCAGGCTGCGCCTGCAATCCCAAATAGAAACAGGGATGGTATAAGCACCCTTTTTCTGCCGTAATGGTCTGCAAGTATGCCCAGCACAGGGGTAAGTATGACACCGGGCATGGTAAAGACTGTAATAAGCAGGCCGACTGAACGGGCTGATATGTTTAGCTCCTGCATTATTTTCGGGAAGGCGGGTGTAATACTGGCCACACCCATTACAGAGGTGAGTGTCACCCCGAATATTATCCGGAGATTTTTATCCAGATAGAGTCTCCCGCCCGGTGTTGAATTCATGCCACTATTACCCATGATTATCCAGGTTAGAGGTTGCCTCTCTATATGCCCATTAACCTTAGCATATCATTATGTATGTGGCTGTTTGTTGCAAGTATGCTCTTTAACCAGGGGTTAAAGCCCTTTCCGCTAAAGTCACTTATCTCACCGCCTGCCTCTGTGAGTATGATACTCCCGGCTGCCGTGTCCCAGGGTTTTAAATCCTGTTCCCAGAACCCGTCCAGCCTGCCATTAGCCACATAACAGAGATCAATGGATGCAGCACCCGGTCTTCTCAACCCCTGTGCCTCCACAATGATCCTTTTCAGGCGGCCAATAATCTCGTCGCTCTTTTTATCAATATCATAGGGGAACCCGGTGGCAACAAGGGCATCCCTGATATTAGCTGTTGCAGATACATTTATTGATTTTTTATTAAGAAAGGCTCCCTTTCCCTTTTCAGCCTCAAAGAACTCATCCATGACCGGGTTATAAACAACACCTGCCACAACCTCATCACTGACCATGAACCCTATTGATACGGCAAAAAATGGGAATGAGTGGGCAAAATTGGTGGTGCCGTCAAGGGGGTCAATAACCCATTTGCGATCGGATATCTTACCCTGCTCTCCACCCTCTTCCGCAATGATCATATCATCAGGGAATGCCTTTGTTATTGCTGAAACAACCGCCTTTTCTGACAGAAGGTCTGCCTCTGTAACAAGGTCTCGCTTACCCTTTTTTCTGATCTCTTCAAGGTTCCCGTAAAAACCCTTTATGATCCTGCCCGCTTCAAGCGCTGCTAAGCGGGCTGTTTCCATCTCTTTATTGTACATATGAATAATCCTTTTATATTTAGACATCTTATTTTAAAAGGTATCTGTAACATATAAAAAACAAAAATTAATAGTTAATCTGGATGGACACTAATTATACACAATCCTTTCCTTCGGCTTTTTATCCAGCTCCTCCCTTACCGCACAGGCGACAGTCTCTGTCAGGTACGGTTTTTTAAGGTATGCCCCTGCACCCAGCTCAAGTGCTCTTTTGAGACGATCCGTTTCAGCATAGCCGCTTATGATTATTACCTTTTGTTCAGGCCTGAGTTCATGGATCTTCTGGTATGTATCAAGTCCATCCATTCCCTTCTGCATAACCATATCCAGCAGGACAAGGTCAGCAGGATGATCTTTAATATAATCAAGGGCCTCTTCGCCGTTTGATTTCACTGCCACTGAATAGCCAAGCATGGTCAATATCTTTGTGGCTATCTCCCTCTGCTCTTTAACATCATCCACAACCAGTATAGATTCACCCCTTCCATTTTTAAGGGACAGGGCAGGCCTCACCTTTTTTTCAGGCAGGGGTTCATGGGTTATTGGGAAGTAAAGACGAAATGTGGTGCCACGTCCCTTTATACTGTCCAGAAAGATATAGCCCTCATGATCTTTGATTGAATTCCATACAATGGTCATACCCAGGCCTGTCCCGCTTCTCCCCATCTCTTTCTTGGTATAAAAGGGCTCAAAGATCTTCTCCTTTTCCTCTTCTGAGATGCCTTGACCCTCATCAGAGACCTGTAAGAGGGCATATTCACCCTCGCTCATTTTACTGTCAGGCCGGTTTTCCACAGTAATTATTTCACTGGAGGTCTTTATAACTATTTTACCACCTTCCGGCATTGCCTCAGCGGCATTGGAGACAAGGTTTGTAATGGTCTTTGCAAAATGTACCGGAAACCCCTTTATCTTGAGGGGTGTTCCCTCATGCTCCACCCTGATATCAGCCTTCGGGTGAAAGATTTTGATCCTTTCCACCTCCGGGCCTGCAACACACTCAGCAACAATATTGTTTATATCAAGCACCTCTTTATTTGCCACCCTCCTCCTTGAAAGGGTAAGGAGATCTTCAACGATGGCTGCTGCCCTGAGACCTGATTTTTTTATGGTTTCCAGGGGCTTTCTCAACGGGCTATCTTCAGGTGTGTCTAAGAGGAGCATTTCAGGGTAATTGATTGATGCCGCAAGCACATTATTGAGGTCATGTACCACGCCCCCTGCTACAATACCCACAAGTTCCATCTTCTGCGCCTGCTCAAGCCCTGTTTTTAGCCTCCTTGTTTCATCGAGGGCATCGCTTAATGCCCTGTTTGTTGTGAGGAGCTCTGTGTTCTGCGTATTCAGGTCTCTGACAAGCCCGGCAAGCTGACTGTTTACCTTTGACATGATAATGACAATGAGCCCTGTTAAAAATACCATGCTTACAGTGCCCAGTATCCAGGAAAAAGGGGATTGTATATATCCAAGGATATCCAGGTTTAATGTCAGCATACCCTTAACAAAAGAAGCGCCGACAACAGCTACAGCGACTGAACTTAACAGGACAGATATTATCCCGCCACGGGTTCCATAGAACACTGTCACCACAATACAGAAAATAAGCATCATTGCTGAACTGTATCCGACAAGACCAAATTTTGACAGACCTGATACGGCAAGTAAAAAAAGGATGCCTGCCAGGAGGATTGACTTTATTGTGTGAGGAAGGTGTTTTTTATAGAGGGAAATCCATAAGACTACGATATAGGAGAATATATGAATATAGAGGAAGTTTTGCCATCCCATAGAGAACACCCTTGAAAGGGATGCTGCAAGAACAAATGCGCCTATATAGTTAAGGCACATTAGTACACGGTCAAGCTGCTCTTCATGAATTTTTTTCATTACATCTTCATTATTACCCATAATTACCTCCCTGGTTTCAACTGTAATTAAAAAGGAATAGGATCTATCGCTGCTTCAGTTTATTATGGTTTTGCACCTATTGTGATTTTCATACCTGAAAAGTCTATGTTCAGGACATTATATTCCCCCTTTATAGTCAGATATTGTTATGAAATGGTGACAGCAGAAGGAGTATGACACCTGAACCAGCCTTTGCGGGCATAAGGGTATTTGACTGTGGACAAAAAACTTGATCATTAAAGCCGCTAAATGGAAATTAATGGAAAAAAATGCCTGTACAACTAATTATGTATAATGTATTTGTACGCGTGTTTCAAAAAAAAGCAAAGTAATTTTGTTTTTTTTTGATCCGACTGGTAAATACTGTATCTCAAGGCAGCAGCTGATATTATGACACCAGAAAAAATAATTTTACAGTCAGCCGGGTCATTATCTGTAGGCATAATCGCCCTTCTCATGTTTACCCTGCAAAGCCTTCTTTTTTTAAAAAGGAGAGAAAAAACCTGGTACGCATGGAGCGCTGCCATATCATTTTCCGCTGTTCTTTACACAACAGGAATTTTTATAGAGTATAACACCCCGGCAGGGCCGCTCAACCGCTTTTCCGGCATCCTTGAATTTGCCGCACTGATCCTTTTGATTCACTGCATGTATGGCTTTACCTATTCGTACCTTGGTATGAATGCGAAGAGATACCATCTGATAGCAGGGCTATTTCATCTACTTATCATGACACTATTATGGGCCACAGACCTGATTGTCTCTTATGAGTTTTCCACATGGCAGTTTCTGTTCCTTAAGTCACCCTATGTGGAGCCCTCCATAGGTATTATTGGCCCTTTTTTTATGCTTTATATCGCTGCTTCTGCTCTATATGGGATGATATTATGGATAAGGCACAGGCAAACAGAGGTTAAATATCGAATAATATTTCTGTCAGGCATGGGTTTTTGGATTATACTCGGTATTCATGACGGGCTTGCTGCATCCGGTGTATCAACCATTCAATATATGATGGAATACGGGTTTCTTGGCTTTGCCTTTACAGTCCTGTGGGTTGTTATCAACAGCTATATGGATACGGAAACCGATGAAAAATACCGCCTGATTACTGAGCATGCAAATGAAAGTATCATTATAGTGCAGGATGAAAAGATCGTTTTTGGCAATCCCGCCTTCTGCAATCTTATTGGTGAACCCTTGACCGATTTATCTTCTTTAACTTTTTATGAGATGATGAATCCAAAAGACCGGGAATTTTACACCAATGTCTACTTTTCACTTTTAAAAGGAGAGGCCCCTCCCGGCAGGCACACCATGTGTGTTAAAGAAAAGGGGGGCGAAGAGCGGTTTCTTGAAATAGTTATAACCGCAATAACATACAGGGGGAGGGCTGCCGCTCTCGGGGTTATGCGTGATATCACTGAACAAAAAAAAGAGGCAGAGGCGCTTCGGGACACAGAAGAAAAAGTGCTAAGGTTGAAAAAGATGGAGTCCCTTGGCCTGCTTGCCGGAGGGGTTGCCCATGATCTTAATAATGTGCTTTCAGGTATAATAAATTACCCTGAACTGTTGCTGATGGACATTGGTCAGGATAGCCCCCTGAGAAAACCGCTTGAAGGGATAAAGAGCTCCGGGGAGCGTGCAGTAGCCATTGTGCAGGACCTGCTTACAGTGGCAAGG
>Ga0123334_1001864_pt1 | contig 25501 bp, 22 predicted proteins | sample BiotimSIPDNA_FD_89706 | JGI IMG/M metagenome (GOLD analysis project Ga0123334, IMG submission 89706) | Anaerobic biogas reactor microbial communites from Washington, USA - Biogas_R1 time_0 SIP DNA | ecosystem: Engineered > Bioreactor > Anaerobic > Unclassified | place: Washington, USA... | reverse complement strand
TGGAGGGCACCTTGGGTGGTATGGAGGGCACCTTGGGTGGCGTTTGGGCACCTTGGGTGGTATGGAGGGCACCTTGGGTGGCGTTTGGGCACCTTGGGTGGTATGGAGGGCACCTTGGGTGGTATGGAGGGCACCTTGGGTGGTATGGAGGGCATCCTGGGTGGCGTTTGGACGCCCGGGTCGGACGGTCGGACAAATCATTCAGCATTCAGCATTCCTAATTCCTAATTCATATTGGAAGTTGATTTTTGACTTGTAATTGTGCATATTATTAAAATTAATTTGCGTATGTCTGAAAAGCTGGACTATATGGAGGAAATGATGAAGAAAGCATTGGGTTTGTTGCTAGTTTGCTCCGTTTGCTTTAGTGGTGTTCGCGATGAATTGCTTGATGGCGTGAAATCGATTGATTCAGGTGGTGTGCCTGGGGCGATTTTGTGCCTTGATTCATCAGCACATCCCTTGGTGATGGGGAATGTCAGTGGTGCGAAGCAGGCCGTTGCGGCGTATGCGGAGTATGGTCGCGGTCGCATTGTCGCGTTGTCGCATCCGTCATTTTGCAATGCGGATTCGTTGAAGAAGGTCGATACCCGTCGATTTATGCAGAATGCATTGTCCTGGTTGAATCAATCGCAGGGCAAGATATTTGTGTACAAGTACAACGAGGCTAATGTTGGGATGAGTGAGCTTGGTGCTTCTGTTGTCGAGGATCTGTCGGCTTTAAATACTTGCGGCGTATTGATTACGTATCCTGACAGTTTGCCTGCCGGTGATTTGGATGTTGTCCGTGATTTCATCAAGGGTGGCGGCGGCTTGCTGTGCACTGGGATTGGTTGGGGTTGGCAGCAGTTGAATCCCTCGAAGACGTTGCGTGACGACAACCAGTTCAACAAGCTGCTCGGTCCTGCTGGCTTGCTGGTCAATAACGAATACGCGCATCGTACGGGAAATGGCTATGTCACCGAAGGACCGTTGCCGAAAAACGTCAATGTCCGCGAAGCGTTGGAGTTCGCCAAGACGTTCGAGGCGCAATTGAAGCAGGTTAACAACACGCTGATTTCGGCAAGGTCGGTCTTGCCGACTGAGGGGAGCGCGTTGAAGGGTGACTTGGAGGCGTTTGTTGGGGGCTCGAATCGTCGCCGCTATCCAACAGTCGAGCGTCCATGGCGTTCGAGCGATTTGCGCGATCGCCTTGGTGCCGTTGCATTTACGAGCGATTGGCAGGCATCGTTGGGCAAGCGTTGCGACGCCCATCCCGGCGCACGCTCCTATCCAGGATTGCCTGAAAAGGATGTGATGGTGACCAAGGAGCTTGAGTTCGATTTGTCGCGCCCACGCTGGCATAGCACGGGATTGTTCGCCGTCGCAGGGAAGCCCGTCGAAGTCACGGTTCCCGAAGGATATCCGGCTTTGAGGTTGCGAATCGGCACGACCACCTGTGACAATACGCGGCACGACAGCTGGTCGCGCATGCCCAAGGTTGACATGGAAGTTCCGTTGCAGGCCGGCAAGAACGAGGTCACAAGTCCATTTGGCGGGTTGATTTATCTTGTTGTTCCCAGCAATCGTCCTCGCTTGAAGGAGTATCCCGCTTCGAAGCTGTCCGGTCGGATCAAGGTTACGATAGGCAATGCTTGCCCTTCCGCATGGTACAAGATTGGTCGTGACACGTTGCCCAATTGGAGTACTCAACTGGCTGAATGTCCGTCGCCATGGGTTGAAATCGAGAGTGACAAGATCATTTTGACGGTCAAGAAATCCGATGCGAAATTGTTGGAGAACCCAGACGAATTGATGGCGGTTTGGGATAAGGTGGCAGATTTGAATGCTACGTTGACGTGTTTGCCGTTAAGCCGTCCTTCCCAGGAGCGTTTTTGCATGGACGATCAGCTATGCGCCGGTTGGATGCACGCCGGCTATCCGATCATGTTGCCGATGGTTACCGCGAAGGATCTGCTCAATGCAAAGAAGTTGACGGCTGAAGGGGATTGGGGCTTCTACCATGAAATCGGCCACAATCACCAGAATTACGATTGGACATTTGACGGCACTGGTGAAGTAACGGTGAATTTCTTCACGCTGTACGTCATGGAGAAATTGTGCGGCAAGAAGCCGCGTGATACGCGCATGGACGAAGCTAAGTTTCTGGAAACTGTCAAGCGTTGGGTCAAGAATGGAAAGAAGTACGACGATTGGAAGAGCGATCCGTTCCTGGCGCTGGAAATGTTCGTCAGGCTCCAAGTCGCATATGGCTGGGAGACGTTCGAAACGATGTTCGCGGAATATCGCGAGCTGCCGGATGACAAACGCCCGAAGAACGACCAGGACAAGCGTGACATGTGGGTGCTGAATTTCTCCAGGTTGACAGGCGACAATATCGCGTCGGTGTTCGATGCCTGGAACGTGCCGATTAGCGACTCGGCGCGGCAAGCTTGCGCCAAGTATGGGAAGCCCAAGGACGACAAGCTGTTTGCGGGAATAGTAGATTAACAGGCTGCTGTTCAGGACTGGCTGTGATACTTGTTTCAGGTAGATTTCGAAGGCATTTTGGTAAAATGTCACGGTGCCTTTACCGTATGTCAAGATATACTTTTGAGAATAAATACTAAAGAAAGGGAACAAATGAAGATAAAAAATCGTACTTTGTTTACACTCATTGAGTTGTTGGTTGTCATTGCGATTATCGCCATTTTGGCGGCGATGTTATTGCCGGCTTTGTCAAAAGCGCGTGAGAAGGCTGAGCAAATCAGTTGCATATCTAACATGCGTCAGCTAGGGCTGGGGCTGATGATGTATGCTGGCGATGCGAAAAACAAGTTGCCCAATGCGTTATATGCCGATGCGGCTCTGCACTGGAAGAGAACCTGGCTGCAGTCGATTTTCACATATATCAACGACAAGGAAGTATTTCGTTGTCCGAGCAACCCATTTGATGCCACATGTAATTGGGAAGATCCTGATATGCCTGGCGGGATACCTGTTTCGTACCTTTGCCATTCTGGTTGGAATGTCGGCGCATTCACCTCGGCTCCTGGGGCACGACTCCCCATTACCCATACCAATTCCGATGGCAGCATCAAGTTGACCTTCGCGGAAAAGCCCTCGATGCTGATTCTTATCGGAGAAAACTTCAAGCGCAAGGATTGCTTTTTCCAGGGTACTACGGGTTACGATCACTGGTATCCAATTTCACATTCGGGCAAGACGAACTTCATTTTCGCCGATGGTCACGCGGATATTTTGCATCCTCACAACACATACGGTCGGGTGAACATGTGGTGCACGCGTGGTTCGAGTACGATTCCTGAGGAGTTGGTTGCCATGATGAACGAGGCGACTGCGAATATGGGCAGATACGATGAGTGAGGGTAAATTGTCAAGGGATTTGTCTGCTCAGTCTCATTTTGGGACTCCTCTTGGACGTTTGGTCTTGTGGTTGGTTGCCTTGTCCTTGTGCTGTTACGGCGTGTTTTTCATTTACAGCACCGGGTACATTGGCGATGCGTACCCAGTTCGTCCCAATTGGATTCGTCAATTGGTCTGGCTTGCATTGGGGTCGTTGCTTGGGTGGCTTGTTGGTCATGCCCATCCCCGCGGCTTGCCTTGGCGTACGTTTGTTTGGGGAGGGTATGGGGCGAGCCTGATTCTGTTGGTTGTTGTTCTGTTTGCAGGTCGTTCCATCGGGGGCGCTCGCCGCTGGCTTCAGCTTGGTCCCGTCATGATCCAGCCAGCGGAGTTTGCCAAGTTCTTCACATTGATGGCTTTTTGCGAATTGCTGTGCTGGACGCCTACGGGGTTTCGTAGCCTGGTCATCAAGTGGGTTCTGTTGTCAGCCTTGTTTTTGGCTCCGTTTCTGCTGATCGTACTCGCCCCCTCGGTTGGCAATGCGTTTTCTCTGTTGCCTGGTGTGCTGTGCGTTGTCGGAATCTATTTGTTGGGGCGTCGATTGTGGGCGACCTTGGTGTTTTTTGGGGTGGTCCTGATCATTTGCTTTTGCGGTTTTGTGGTTCAAATCCGCGCGAGTCAAGAAGTTGGTTCGAGCGGCGGGAATGTCGCGCTGGGAGGCTTCTTCAAAGGGTATCATTCCCGTCGTATTGCCGATTTCCTGACGCCGCGGGGCGGCTGGAACGAACGGCAGTCGCTGATGACCTTGGCCAGTGGCGGTCGATTCGGAAAGGGATATCTACAGGGTGACATGAAAGGACTTGGGTACCTGCCGCGTACGGTTGCTCCGACGGATTTCATTTTCTCGGTCATTGGCGAGGAACTTGGCTTCTACTTGGGATGCCTGCCAATCCTGCTGCTTTACATGGTCCTTTTTGGGCTGGGCTTCCATTGGGCAGGTCATTCGAATGACGAATGTGCCGGATTGCGATGCGTTGCTGTCCTGATGCTTCTATTGACCCATGTTCTGGTCAATGTTGGCATGACGGTCCGGCTGGTTCCGATTATCGGGCTTCCTCTGCCGTTTCTCAGCTATGGCGGCAGCTTTACCGTGACGACCTTCCTCTGCCTTGGAGTATTGCACTCCACTTCTAGGATGAGTTGTGGTGGGCTTATGTCCGCTGATTCCCCGAAGTCAAACGAGTGGAGCCTGGGGCGTTTGCTGAGGGTACGTATTCAGCGGGTCAAGTGAAGATCCACAATTTAGGAAGCATGCGACCTGATGGCCTGGATGTTGGTTTAACGGCGTGAGCTTTGGGATGCTTTCCTTGCAGGCTTGAGTGGCAATTGGGCATCTTGTGTGGAAAGGACATCCCGGAGGAGGATTGGCGGGCGAAGGCATTTCACCCTTGAGCACAATTCGATTCTCATGGGTTTTGCCTGGAACTGGATTGGCAGATAACAAGGCGCGCGTATAAGGATGAATCGGGTTGTCCATGACTTCTTGGACAGACCCCATTTCAACAATGTGCCCCAAGTACATGACGGCAACTCGCTGGGAAATGTGCCTGACCACACTTAAGTCGTGGGAAATGAACAGGTAGGAAAGCTTGTGCCGTTCCCGTAAGTCGGCGAGGAGATTGATCACTTGGGCCTGGACCGAGACGTCAAGCGCGGAGACCGGCTCGTCGCAAACGACCAATGACGGCTTGAGTGAGATTGCGCGGGCAATGCTGATCCTCTGTCGCTGCCCGCCTGAGAATTCATGCGGGTACCTGTAGAGGGAGGCGTGGTCGAGTCCGACTTCGTCAAGGAGTCGTTTTGCAGCTTGGAGCTGGGTTTCTTCCTTTAGGAGCTTGTGGTGCACGAGTCCTTCTGTGACGAGTTCCAGGACTGTCATCCTTGGGTTGAGTGAGGCATATGGGTCCTGGAAGATCATCTGGCATCGCTTTCGTACAGATCGTCGTTTTCGTTCAGGGAGGTCGGTGAGTTCGATGCCATCGAATCGGATTGAACCTTCCCTTGGTTTTTCAAGTCCCATGACGGTTCTTCCGAGGGTTGTCTTGCCGCAACCGGATTCTCCGACTAGTCCTAGGGTTTGGCCGGGCTGGATGTCAAGGGTAACGCCATCAACCGCCTTGACATATCCAGCCACAAGCTTGAGGACTCCCTTCCTGATCGGGAACCATACCTTGAGATTGTCGATTTCGAGAATAGGAACTTGCATGATATCTTGGGAGCCTTTAGGAGCCGTTAAAAAATTAAGTTACCATTTCCGGTTTCTTTTGGCCGCCTTTCCCCCGTCCTGTCAGTCGCGTATGCGCATACGCTCTTTCCAGGACAGGGGAAAAACAGCTCAAAACAATTCCGGAACTGTTGCCTTAATTTTTGAACGACTCCTTACTTGAGGATTTGCCTTCTGACGGCTTCGCAGAGGAAGACTGTAGTGGCTTGTGCGACATTGAGCGATTCGGCGTGTCCGGGCATTGGGATGGTCACTCCCGGTCCCAGGGTCGTATCGGAGACGCCGTTTGCTTCATTGCCGATGACAAGCGCGGATTGATTGAAATCAAAGTTGTCCTGGTCGAACAGGCTGATCGTCGCATTTGGGAAGGTAAGCCAGAATGTTTTTCCTCCGAGTTGTTCGAAGTGTTGCTTGGCGTCTTTCAGGGACTGGAATGTCGGGAGCTGGAGTGTGAATTGCGCGCCCATTCCCGCCCTGACGACCTTGGGAGCGAAGGGATCCGCGCCGCCTTTGACGAGCCAGACCTGATCGAGTCCGACTGCCCATGCGGTCCTGAGTATCGTGCCCATGTTGCCGGGTTCTGCGATTCTGTCCAGCACAAGTACGAACGTATCCGGGAGTTGTTCTGGTAGCTGGCAGTCGGGCTTGTTGAACGTCATCAGGATGCCCTGTGGGTTTAGGGTTTCCGTGAGGGCAGTGAAGTCGCGGTTTGCAAGGACCTTTGTCTTGCAGTTCAGGCTTTTGGCGAGCGATTGGATCTTTTGTCCATCTGTCGAGTCGGCGAAGTCTTGCTGGAGGGTGATTGCTTCGATCCACTCTGGATGCTTGCCCAATAGCTCGTTGCAGACCCTGAGTCCCTCGGCGACTGCCAGGTTTGATTTTCGCCTGGCGTGCCTGCTACTTGCGATATCGACAGCTTTCTTGATGGAGCTGGGCATGGTTTAGTTCCTCGGAATGACGAAGAACGTAATGCAAACCCAATGGCAGACGGATCCCCCGAGCACGAAGAAATGCCAGATCGTGTGCATGTAGGGGATTTTGTCCAAAAGGAAGAAGATGACTCCAAAGGTGTATGAGAGTCCGCCGGCGAAGAGGGTCGCCAAGCCGGCAGTTGACATGTTGGCGCGAACTTGCGGGAAGGCGATGATAATCAGCCAGCCCATGATCAGGTAAATCGGGAGGGACAGCTTGTCCGCTAGCTTGGGCGGACAGAGGACCGAGATCAGGATGCCCAGGATGGCAAGCCCCCATTCGATGCCGAAGATCCACCAGCCGGTCTTTCCATCTAACGAGACGAGGGCAAAAGGCGTGTAGGTACCCGCAATCAGCAGATAGATGGAGCAATGGTCGAAAAGCTGGAAGATTCGTTTGACCTTGAAGTTCGAGAAAACATGGTAAAGCATCGAGGAGGTATAGAGGATGATCAGCGTCGATCCGAAGATCGCGACGCTTGCGACATGCTTTGCGGTGCCGTACATTGCGGCGAAAACACAGGACAAGGTGAGGGCGACGATGCCGAAGATGACTCCAATAAGGTGTGAAATTCCGTTCGCCCACTCCTCGGATCTGCTGCGATGAAATTCTCGCAGGTACATTTGGAGTTTGTCTTTCTGTTTTCTGAGCCTCATTTCAGCGGTATCGCTGAGGGCTTGGTCTGATTGGCTTGTGTTGTCTGCTTGGTTCATGTAAGTAATGTCCGTGAATTAGAAAAGTCCATGCACTTTTCCGGTTTCGACATCGACGTCAATGCGCCTGAAGCCTGGGTCCGAACCGGTTCCCGGCATCAGCTTGATGTCGCCGGCGACTGGAACTACGAAGCCCGCTCCCTTGTAGACGAGGATGTCGCGTACCGGAAGCGTAAATCCGGTAGGCCGTCCCTTGATGGTTGGATCGTGCGATAGCGAGAGGTGGGTTTTGACCATGCAAGTGCCCATGGTGGCGATGTCTGGATCCTGTGACAGCTGCTGGAGTTTTTCCTGGGCTTCAGGTAGGAATTCGACTCCGTCCGCACCATAGACTTCCTTGGCGATTGTTTGGATGATTTGTTCGAGTGGCATATCGAGTTCGTAAAGGAAGCGGAAGTCATTGGGTTCGTTCGCCGCGGTTTTAACGGCTTCTGCCAGTTCGATTGCACCTTCGCCGCCCTTGAGCCAATGCTCTGAACGAGCTGCGTAGGCTCCCGCTTGCTCGGAGATTTCCTTGACCATCTTGATTTCAGCGGGTGTGTCGGTGTAGAAGCTATTGATGCAGACGACGGGTTTGACCCCTGATTTCTTGACGGTTTCGATGTGGGCGAGCAGGTTTTCGCAGCCTTTTTCCAGGAGTCCGAGGTTTTCCTTTGTGTACGCCTCGTCGAGTTTGATTCCTGGTTTGACCTCCGGTCCGCCACCGTGCATCTTGAGGGCACGGATGGTTGCGACGATGACCACGGCGTCAGGTGTCAAGCCCGAATAGCGGCACTTGAGATTCCAGAATTTCTCGAATCCGATGTCAGCACCGAATCCTGATTCTGTGACATGGTAGTCTGAGAGCGCAGTTCCGATCTTGTCGGCGATCACCGAGGATTGTCCGATGGCGATATTGGCGAATGGTCCTGCGTGAACGAGGATCGGTTGTCCTTCCAGGGATTGGACAAGCGTCGGATTCAGGGTATCCATCATCCAGGCGGTCATCGCACCATCGACCTCCAGGTCGGCAGTGGTGATCGGTTGTCCTGATTTCGAGTATGCGACGACGATTTTTGCGATTCGTCTTCTAAGGTCTGCGAGGTTTTCCGCGACTGCCAGGATTGCCATCAGTTCGGACGATACGGAGATGGCGAATCCTGATTCCATTTCGAATCCGTCCATTTTTCCGCCTTTTCCGATCGTAATGTTTCTGAGCGCTTGCGCGCAGAAGTCGATGATCCACTTCATTTGCACGCGTTGCGGATCGATGTCGAGTCTTTTGAGGTTTCGCTTTGCGAGTTGTTCGTCATCGTAGTTTCGTTCATGCTGCATTCTGGCGGTCAGTGCAACCATGGCCAGGTTGTGCGCGTTTGTGATTTTGTCGATATCGCCGGTAAGTCCCATTGAGAATGGCGTCAGCGGGATGCATTGGGCCAGTCCTCCTCCTGCGGCCGATCCCTTGATGTTGAACGTCGGTCCGCCTGATGGTTGCCTGATTGCGCCTGAGACGCGTTCGCCGAGTTTTCCCAGTCCTTGTACAAGTCCGAGCGTTGTTGTTGTCTTGCCTTCTCCCAGCGGTGTTGGGGTGATGGCGGTAACGTCGATGTACTTCCCTTTTTGCTTGCCCTCGAGTCTTTTCAGCACCGCCTGATGGTCGATTCGAGCGAGCTTCCGTCCCCATGGGATCAGTTCGTCATCGAGCACTCCGAGTTTTTGGGCGATTTGCTTGACTGGGAGCATCGTTTCTTCTGCTTTTTCAGCGATTTGCCAATCGGCGAATTGGGTAGGATCTAGCATGATGATTTCCCTTCTCAAAGCTTATTTATCATCCAGGATTTGGAGTCTGAAGTTTGTCAAGATTCCATCCGTAGTGTAGAATGCCTCTAGTGCGGTTGTGATTGTTTGGACATGTGACGGTCGATTGAGTTCTGCTTCGAATGTGGCGACTGGGTTTGCGTTTCCGTAAGCCGGCACGGATTTGGTGACTGTTCTTCTTTCGAGCCATCGTGCCGCGAATCCGTTTTCGATTTGCGCCTTGTCTGATGGTTCCCCGTACTTTTCCTTCATTTCGTCATACGTTGTTTGGCCTGCCTTCCAAGTTTTTCTTGCGTCTGCGAAGGCATCTTGTTCGCTGGTAAGCGTGTTGACTCTCGTTGTCTTGCATGAAGTCAGGACTAATGCGGCGATCAATGCGGCGAAAATTCCCAAAATCTTTTTCATTTCTTGCATCTCCTTCGTTTAGAATTAGTTGGGGAGTGCGATATCGAGTCCGATATCGATAGAAGGTGCGCTATGTGTCAGTGCTCCTGAAGAGATGTAGTCGAGTCCGAGGTTTGCGAGCGAGGGCAGTCTTTCGAGTGTGATGTTGCCTGATGCTTCGGTTTTGGAACGTCCAGCGATGATTTTGATTGCCTCGACCATCATTTCGTTGGACATGTTGTCCAGGAGGATGTAGTCCGCTCCTGCCTCCGCAGCTTCCTTGACATCCTCTAAGGTATCCGCTTCAACTTCAATTTCCAGTTTTGGGTATTTCGTCCTGCATTGGTTGACGGCCCATTGGATCGATGCGGGACCGACTGTTTTCGCCATCGCCCTGTGGTTGTCCTTGATCATGATCCTGTCAAAGAGTCCGAATCGGTGGTTTTGTGCACCTCCGACGCTGACGGCGTATTTTTCGAGCGCCCTCAAGCCCGGGGTTGTCTTTCTTGTGTCGAGGAGTACGGTTTTTGACTCGCCCAGTGCGATGACGTACTTTCTGGTGACGGAAGCGATTCCTGAGAGTCGCTGCATGAAGTTTAGTGCGCAACGTTCGCCGGTGAGGATTGGTTGCGCTTTTCCGCAGACTACGACGAGCTTGGTTCCTGCCTTGCAGAAATCGCCTTCCTGGACCAATGGATGGAAATCCAGCTTGCGGTCGAGTTCGCGGAAGATGGCCTTGACGACGGGGAGTCCTGCGCAGACACAGGGTTGCCTGGTGACAAAAGTCGCCTCGGTCTCTAGGTTTTCAGGTACGACTGCCAGGGTTGTGGCGTCTCCGGCGCCGATGTCTTCTGCCAGGGCGAGACGGCAAATGCTTGCCAATGCATCAGGATTGAGTACGTGATAGGTCATGATGTGTGCGGAATGGAAAATTGAATGATGGATACTAGGGTGAACAAGGCGATGGTTTGCACAAGGACAAGCAGGATGCCCGCTGGGGGCAGCCAGATAAGGGTTGTGGCGGATGCGCCCTGGATCAGGCAAAGCAGGCAGACAAGCAGGACGGCTTGAGGACGCGATAGCCCGAGCTTGACGAAACGATGGGAAATGTGGCGGTTGTCGCCAACGTAGATTGGAAGCCCCAGGCGCCAGCGGATGACCACGACGGCGCAGGCGTCAAACAACGGCAGGCTCAAGACAAGCAACGGAATTACTACCGGGGCGGGAGTCGGACTCTCGGAAGGCAGGTAGAAGGTGGTCAGCAAGCCGGAAACCGCCAGGCAAAAGCCCAGGAAGTGGCTGCCGCCGTCACCCATGAAGATCTTGGCGGGAGGTCGATTGTAAACGAGGAACCCCAGGGCGGCGCCTGCGGTGGCGGCTGATAGGGTCGCGACAAAATGCTGTCCGCGTATGGCGGCGATGAAACAGAAAAACAAGGCTGCTATGGCGGCCGTCCCGCCTGCGAGGCCGTCCATGTTGTCAAAGAAATTCATGGCGTTGACGATGGTCATGATCCACAGGACGGTCATCGCCCAGCCGAAAACCGGGTTTTCGACGAATAGGGTGAGGCGAATCCCCGAGGCGGCGACGCAGCCTGCAATGATGAATTGGCCCAGGAACTTGTGCTTCGCCTTGAGCGCTCGGCGGTCGTCGACAATCCCCAATGCGGTAAAGGCAATCGCGCCGAGCACGACAATGGTCATTTTCCCGATTGACGCCTTGATTCCTGGGAGGAAAGGCGCGATATGTTCGCCCCACGCTGATTTTCCGATCATAGCGGCGAGGATGCCCGCTGCGATGATGGCGATCCATGCGGCGCACATTCCGAGTCCTCCAAGGACGGGCGTCGGCTGTCGATGCGCCTTGTGTGCTTCGTTGAGGGGCTTGTCAACGAAGCCCCAGCGTGGTGCCAACCGGATGCAGGCCGCCGTTGCGATTGCCGAGGCCGCCGCGGTTGCGAGGCAAACTAGGATGTAGAGTGAGTTCCAGGTCAGCATTGTAGTTTTCAGGGGATTAGGTTGTCTTCGATGAGCTTTCTTAACGAGCCTTGCAGTCTGGTTGGCGCGCCTGTGGCGGCTTTGACAAAGACGTGGGTTGTGTGCCCTTCGACGAGCAGGACGCCCTCCTTAAGGACTTTGCACTTGATGGTGAGCCTAAGTCCGTCGAATTTGGCGAATTGTGCGGTGACCGTGATCAGGTCGTCGTACTTGGCGGGGCGGTGGTAGGTCGCTTTTGCCTCGATGACGGGGAGCATCAATCCATCGTCCTCCAATTGCTTGTATGTCGCTCCCAGTTCTCGGATGAGTTCGTTTCGCGATCTTTCGAAGAGGACGAAGTAGTTGGCGTAGTAAACGACGCCCATCTGGTCGGTGTCTGCGTAGGGGACTCGGTACTGCATTTCTACGGGACGCGGGCGGTTGATTTCCGTGATGATCCTGTCGACGACCTGTTCCGGCGTCATTCCGTCGGTGACGATTGTTATTGCATCGTCGGCTGGTTTTAGCGGTGCGACCTTTCGGTTTGCGTCGATATGGTCTCTCATGGCGATTTGCTGTGCGACTTGTTCAAGGGTCGTGCCCGGTTGTATTTCGCCTGGCTGCGCGAATCTTCGGCGCGCCCGTTCTTCCGGGGTTGCGGTGATGAAGAATTTATGGGAGGCGTTAGGCAGCACGACCGTGCCGATGTCTCGTCCTTCCATAATGATCAGCGGATGCTTTGTGCAATCTCTTTGCTTGTCAAGCATCCACTGCCTGACTTCTGGGATTTGCGCTGTTTGGGAGACGATGTTTGCGACGGGTTCCGACCTGATGTATTCCCGGTCGACTGGTGTTCCATTGAAGAGCAGGACAAGGGGTTGTTTTTCCTGCAGTTGCTTGTATTCGAGCGTCCAGCCATCGAGCAGCTTGACGAGTTTTTGCGGTTCCTTGTCCGGGTCGATATTGTTTCTGAGCGCTTCTCCGGCGATCGTCCTGTACATTTCGCCAGTATTGACATAAAGCCCGTCCAGCTTTTGGGCCAGCATTTTCGCTGTAGTGCTTTTTCCCGAAGCTGCAGGTCCGTCGATGGCGATTTGTATGTGTTTGCTAGTCATTTTTGTTTTGGCTTTCTGTTTCGTTGGCGTCTTGGCTTTCGTTTGCTTGTTGCTGAGTTTCTTCAAGTGTCGGCGGTGCGGCCATTTGGAAAGCCTTGAAGAATCTAGGCAATCTCGTGAAATCATTGAACGTGATGTATAGCATCAGCGCGATCAGCATTGCCGCAAAGGCGTTTTGGAGGAATGAGACGAGTTTGACGGGGAGCCGTCTTCTGATGATCGCCTCGATCGCGGCGAAGAGGATGTGGCCTCCATCCAGCACGGGGAAGGGGAGGAGGTTGACGAAGGCAAGGGAGAACGTGATCAGAACGATCAGGGAAAGCCCGCCGCGGAGCCCGTCGTTCTTGATGGTGCCCCACAACAAGGCGGAGATTCCAACGACCCCGCTCATATGCTTGATTTTCACCTGGGACTTGCTGGTCTTTTCTCCGCTGATCGCCGAAGTAAGCGGCTTGAACAGGAGCCCCAGGGTCTTGGCAGTCTGCCCGAAGACTTCGCTGAATTGTTCCCATGGGCTCAAGTGGACCAGGACCTTGGCGCGTTCGTCGTCCAAATGAACTCCGATCAAGTGGCGGTTGCCGGACTTTTGCGGGACAATGCCCTTGAACTCAAGCGTTTTTCCGTCTCGCTCGACGGTGACGTCAATCGGATTTGGTCCCGCTTCCTTGACGAGCTTGATGAATTCCGCGGCTTCGGCGATGTCGATTCCGTTGAGTTTCAGGATTTTGTCATTTGGCTCGAGTCCTGCTTTTTCTGCGGGGCTGTCCTTGAAGATGTTTCTGATGATCACATTGAAGGCGAGTCCGATGGAGGTTGCTGTTCTTGGCGTGTCCTGGCTCGGCAGCTTAAGCAGGATTGTGCGTTCCTCGGCATTGCGGGAGATCCTGATGCTTGCCTCGTTCAGCTGCGGATCCTGCAGGCTCTCGATGAATCTATGGATTGTTAGGACGGTTTGTCCATTGCATTCCAGGATGAAATCCCCTGGCTTGAAGCCGGCAAGCTGGGCCGGCGAGCCGTCAATGATGTTTCCCAGGGCGACGGGATTGGTCGCGATGAAGAAGGGGACGCCCAGGTCTTCGTAGTCCGGGTTCGGGAATTGCTCGTAGGCGATGTCGATCAAGTCGTCCTGTCCAGCCCTTTTGACTTGGATTGTAGCCTCTGGCAATCCGTTGTATGCGTGCATTTCATGGAGTTCGCTGTATCCTTTTCGGAGTTGTTTTCCGTTGAATGCAACGATTCTGTCTCCTTTTCGGAGTCCAGCGTTCCATTCGAGACCTGGTTGCGGCGTGTATTCGATGGTCTTCGTTTCGCCTTTTTGGTTTTTGATTTCGATTTCTATCGGTTGGAGATTGTCGAGCGGCGGCAACTTGAGTTGTTCTTTCAGGTCAAGGTAGTCGTATGCGAGGTCGTCAAGTGTTTTGTCCCATGGGATTCCGTTGACTGCGACGATCGTGTCGTCCCGGGTGATTTCCTTGTTGTAGAGCGGGAGGATTTTCGGGACGTCGTGCACGACACATGTGCTTGCGGGCGGGGTTCGCCAGACTCCGACGCCCCAAAGGACGGCGGCGAGCAGAAAGCCGAAGAGGATGTTGAAAAGCGGTCCGGCAAATGCGGCGATTGCACGCGCCTTGGGCGACGCCACAGGCAATTCGCGACCGTCTTCAGTCTTTGGAATATCGGCGGGATCCAATTGGGGAATTGAAACATAACCCCCCAAGGGAAGCCAACTTACAACGTATTCGACGCCGTTTCGGGTGAATCCGAAAATCTTCTTCCCGAAACCGATCGAAAACTTTTCCACATGGAGCTTTTGCCACAAGGCGGCGAGCAAATGCCCGAACTCGTGGATGAAGATACAGAATCCGAAAAAGATGACGATGAACAGGATGGTACCGATGTTGGCGAGTATGCTCATGATGATTTCGCAGAGGTTGTAAGGTGTTTAGTTGAGAGGAATTTTCCAGAGGTTCCAGTATTTTCCTCTGTTTGAGCGGAAGACGATGTGGTTTCCGTCCGGGGTAAATGCTGGCTTGTCGTCAAAAGCCGGATTGGTTGTGATTTGCCTTAGGTTTTTGCCATCGGCGTCCATGATCCAAATATCGGCTTGGTCTTGTCTGTCTGGCGTCGCCAGATTCGTTGCGAATGCGATTCTTTTCGAGTCTGGGGACCAGGTTGGGCTTATGGCGAAGACTCCTTTGGCGTCCGGTGAGATTTTTGTTGGTAGCGAGCCGTCAAATTCCAGTCTCCAGATTTGGGCCGGGTTGTTTTTGACGATTGTGAATTGTTTTGCGTTAGGTGCCCATTTTGGTTCGGCGCCATCGAGGAAGTATTCCGGAGGCGCTGCATTTTTGGAGTTGGCGTTGTATGTCCAGATCTGCGGCTCGTTGAGTTTTGCGGGATTGATAGCTGTGAAGAGTATGGTTTGCGCATTTGGTCTTGGGGCGGGATTGAGTATGACGATGTCGCTTGAGTGAATGAGAGCCATTTTTTTTGTGGCGAGTTCCATGCTCCAGAGGTCAAGTCGCCCGGTTCTGTTTGAGGTGAAGTAGAGGCTTTTTCCGTCTACAGAGAGGACTGGATTGAAGTCGAAGTTCCCATTGGTCAGTGCCTGAGATGCTTTTTGACCAGCCTGGAACTGGACAAGTTCCAAATTCATCGAATCATTCTTGTCTTGAGTAAGGACGGTTGCGACGATTGACGAGTCGTCCAGTATGATGAAATCAATGATTTGAAGTTGTGTTTTGTCCAGGCTGGTGATTTGTTCCGGTTGTTGCTTTCGCGGTTCCCTGGTGTCCTCCGATGCAGGAAGTAGTTTTGGGATCAGCTTTGGCCTGCCATATTTTGCCGGCTGCAGGATCCATGTCGTATTGCCTGGTCCGAGGTCTTGCAGGGCGACGACGATTTCGTCCCGCGACGTTTGCGGGTTGAAGGTAGTCTCGTATCTGGAATGGTTTTTCATTTCCGCGACCAGCACGCAGGATGTCTTGTCCGCAGGAATCTGCAGGGTGACTGGTGCTGTTCCGACGGGGTTGCCGTCCAGAAGGATATTGGCGCCGGCAGGAGCGCTCGTTACCGTGATCGAACGGTTCAGGATGACGGTAATCGCTTTTTCTGAATCGAGTTCCAAAGTCCTGGTTTCCGTGGTGTGCCCGGTCGCCTCAATCGTAATGACCTTGGGGGAGCCCAGCCATGTGGTCACTTTCGCTGGGGAGGAAAGCACGTTCACGGACTGGCGAATCGTCGCGTTCGCGGGGATCGTCGAAACAGTCACGGTTCGGCATCCGGCGAAAAGCAGCAGGAAAAGCATGAAAAATGAGTATGATGTCAGTCGCATTGGGGTATCTGATGAATGGGGTTGGTTTCAAGTAAATTAAAATTAATTAATATACCCTGTCCCTTACTAAAGTTAAAGGCGACAGATGGAGAAAATGAGGGGTTGCCAAGAGATTTTCCGTGATTTTCATCAGATGATGCGAAGGGCTGAGGCATAATTTCAAGGAAAAATCCCTTTCCAATAGTCGAATATGTTTGATTTCCCCTTCAGTTTTTTAATAAAGATTGCAAATAAAGAATGCTTGAATTAATAGAATGTTTTCAGCAATTTGAAACGAATGCGTACTTGACAATAACGCCATTTTGCCCAAATTCGCCACCAAAAGGTATGTCACATGGCATTTGAGTACGAAAGTGTGAAAAAATGAGACTGGGACATATGAGACAAATGGGACTTATGTGACTGGAACTGTGGGACTGGAACTCCGGGATTATTTAGATAAAAATATAAAGTTATTATTAAAATTTTAATAATCTATTTCAGTTCATATAATTTTTGAATCTGTTAATCGAAAGTTTTTTGCTACTGTTAGAAGGAGCATTGCTTGATTTGCCTGATTTTGTGTTGAAAAAACTGTTTTTCGAGTGGCAAGGATAAAGTTTTAGAATTACATTATGTAAAATCTGGGCGATTTATGTGTTTTGTGATTGAGAATGTGAATGAACAAAAGCGAATTATTGGAGTTGCTGAATCGATTGGGCTTGCGTCCAAGCCGTCGTCTTGGCCAGAATTTCCTTTTGGATCCTAACATGCTTGATTCGTTGGTACGCAATGCCAATGTACAGCCCGGCGAATCGATTCTTGAGATTGGTCCCGGCACGGGGGTATTGACGGAGCGTTTGCTGGCTGCTGGCTGCAAGCTGACTGCGGTTGAGTTGGATCATCGATTGGCGGCGTATTTGCGTGACGAGCGTTTTGCCGGGGTCGAGGGATTTCGTTTGGTGGAGGCGGATGCCTGCCGCGTTGACTTCGACGAATTGTTTGGAGACGAACCATTTCGTTGCATTGCGAATTTGCCGTACAGTAGCAGTTCCCAGCTATTGGCGTCGTTGTCCGGCATGCGGAATCGTCCGCGTGAGATATATGTCTTGCTTCAGAAGGAGATGGCTGATCGTTTGACGGCGGAGGTAGGTACGAAAGATTATGGCGTATTGACGGTCCGTTTGGGCCTGATGTATTCCATATCGATTTTGAAACGGATACCGAGGGACGTGTTTTTCCCGCCGCCCGAGGTTGTGAGCGCCTATGTTCGGATGAGCTTGCGCGATGCGGTTCCGGATGTGGAGTTGATGGGGCGTGTGAGCCGGATTGCGGGGATGGCGTTTTCGCAACGTCGAAAGAAGACGAGCCGCATGCTTGAGGGGCAGTATGGTTTGGATCGCGTGTTGTCGGTGTTTTCGTCCTTGGGTTTGCCCGAGGATGTTCGTGCTGACGGGATTACTCCTGCTCAGTATGTAGGTCTTGGCAGGGCTTTGATTTAAGGTTGCAATCAACTAGGATTATTTGCTATGGATGAATTAAGAAGGATATTTACAATTATCCGTGATGCGTTTTGGCAAAGTGACCTGATTGGTCGCTGGATCGTGATAATCCTAGGCGTGTTGAGCGCTGTATCGTGGTCGATCATGTTGTATCGTGGCGGTTTTGTGAACAGCTGGAAGAACAAGTGCCGTGCGTTCCGCCAATTGTTTGAAACGAAGGGGTCGGCATTGGACCTGGGTTATGGCCTTGACGAGAACGAGGGGCCGTTGCAGGCGATATGCGATGCTGGCTTCAAGGCGTTGCGCGAGGTTCTTGAGATATCCGATGACGAGTATCGCCGGATGTTGCGTCATGGAGTGTTGCCGCGGACGTTGACGACTGCCGAGCTGGAGAAGATTCGCCTTTCGATGATCCGTTGTTCGAACAGGTTGCGCAACATCTTGACCGAGCACATGGTCTGGTTGGCGACGATTGTGTCGATGGCTCCGTTCATGGGCTTGTTCGGCACGGTCTGGGGTGTGATGATGACGTTTGTGGCGTTGGCAGCGGGCGGTGGGCAGAGGGCGGACTTGGCCCAGTTGGCGCCTGGCGTCAGTGGAGCGTTGCTGACGACGGTTGCCGGCTTGCTTGTGGCGATGCCTGCGGTTTGCGGCAACAACTACATTGTGAACTCGATGGAACTGGTGTTGTCTGACATGGATTCGTTCGTTGACGATTTCATTGCGCAGTTGCGTCTCGAGGACGGGAGCGTTTCGGATGATGGCGCTCGTTCGGATGAAGACCAGGCATAGTTGTGAAGGGGATATGCTGCTATGAGTAGGCAAGATAGGGCAATCAAGGTAATCGGCACGATCGACATGACTCCTTTGATGGACATGATGTTCATGTTGCTGGTCGTGTTCATCATCACTGTGCCCTCGTTGAATTATACGACGGAGGTCAATCCTCCGGACATGAATACCCCGACGTCGGTCGAGGAGATTGAGAACAAGGCAATCTTGACGTTGTCTTCTGAGGGGATAGTCGAGTTGGACGGCAGGGTGGTCGGGATGTCGAGTTTGGTAGAGACGTTGCGCGAGGTTGGCGAGTTGCGTCCTGGCGTCTCATTGTTGATTGTTGCGGACGGCAAGCGCCCCTACGAGGATGTCATCAGCCTCCATCGTTCGGCGAGCCTGGCGCAGATCAAGAACATTCATTTGGTGACTCAAGCGGTAACAGGAGAATAGGATTTAAGCGATGTTAGGCAAAGTGTGGAGCTATCCAGAGGGTTTGGCGCCGAAGTTGGTGACTGGCGGTGTTAGTGCCCTATTGCACATTTTGTTTCTGTTTGCGGTATCCCATGCGACTCAGCGCGATACTTCCGAGTTGCGGAAGCCAATGTCGTCGGGCAAGGTTGTGTTGATGGATGTCCTGCCACTTGCCATGGCTCCTCCTGTCAATGCTATTGTTGCTGCGCCTCCGCCTCCTGCTCCTGCTCCGGTTGAGACGTTGCCTCCGCCTCCCCAGCCGCAGCCGAAGGTGATCGAGCCGCCGAAGATCATCGAGCCGCCGAAGGTGATCGAGCCGCCGAAAGTGATCGAGAAGCTTCCCGAGCCGAGAGTGGTTGAGAAGCCGAAGGAAAAGAAGCCTGAGCCGAAGGTGGTCGAGAAGCCGAAGCCATTGACCTTGGATGAGCGTTTGGCGGCGGCTCGCCAGAAGGAAGTCAAGGTCGCTAAGCCAGTTCAGCAGACCCAGCGTCAAAGGGTTCAGCCGCGGGCTACGGGACCGGCTCGGAGCGCCGATGACATCAAGCGTCAGATCACGCGTGGCCTGCCGGCGGCGCCAGGGACGGGTACTGCAGGCGGCCGCCGTTCTTCCGGATTGGGTTCGGGTTCGGGATTGGCCGGGAGGACGATTGCAGAGGTCGAGAGCACGGATTATGCGAACAATTATGTGCAGCCTGTGTTTGACGAGTTGTGGCAGCAGCCGAGTCGCGGTGCGATGGGGAATCGGAATCCGACGCCTGTCGTCGTGACGTTTATGGTCAATCAGGCTGGCGAAATCCTGCGTGCGCGAATCAAGACTCCGTCAAACGAGCATTTGATGAACAAGAGCGTAGAGGCATTGTTAAATCAACGGATTCGGCTGACTCCGTTGCGTGAGGCTGGCGTGAAGAGCTCCAGCTTGACGATCGAGGTCACGATGAGACTGAAATGAATGAAGTCGCATGGATACAAAGCCTGCGAACTAACCACGAGGAATTGACATATGTTCCAGAGATCAATCGGTCGAGTGTTTTTGGTGATCGGTATTGCGGCGATCATGGCTGCTTACGGGCAGGGGGGAACTGGTCAATTGCCCGGCGCCGAGACGCTGGCCAACGGGAATTTTGCTCAGGTTGGCGACGACGGAAGCGTGCCCGGCTGGACATTGCGCGCCGGGGGGATGGGCACGTTCAAGGTCGTCAAGCCGCAGGATGACAATGCGAGCCCGATCATGACGGTCACGGTCGTCAACACGTCGTCCCGTGCCTGGACGATGGAGTTGCTGCAGCAGATCGACAAGGTTGTCGAGCGCGGTTGTACGATGTACATCAGCTTCGAGTACAAGATGAGCCGCGGCTTCAGCTTCCAGTTCTACTGGCAGCAGGAAACCCCGCCTTGGCCCAAGTTGCTGTCATTGCGCTTGACTGAGCCGACGGAGCGTTGGCAGCAGGTACGGGTTGCTGTTCCAGTCCAATCGAGTTTCCAGGCTTCCCAGACGGCCTTGTCATTTCACCTTGCCGAGAAGAAGGGTGTTTTGCAGATACGCAACATGAGCGCTCGTTTGGTTCCTGCGGATGTTGATCCCGAGTCTTTGGAGACGAATGTAATTGCCGTTTTGGGTGGAGACTTCCACGATTCGGTCTGGCGTGACGAAGTTAAGGAACGGATTCGGAAGTTGAAGATGAGCCCGTTGAACGTTCAGGTGCGCCAGGGTGGCGCCCTGGCTCCCAAGTCACGTGTTCAGATTCGTCAGACAAGCCGTCCGTTTGGTGTTGGTTTTGAGTGTCGCGGCGCGTTGTTGAAGCCTGGATTGCTGGCTGGCAAATGGTTTGCCCAGGAGCGGAAGCGTTTGCAGGAATTGGGCGATTACGTTCCGAAGTACCGCGAGCTGTTGTTTAGCAAGGATGGGATGTTCGACTGGGTTGTGTTTTCGGATGCGTTCATGTGGCGCGACCACGAGTCCTGGGGCAGTGGAGTATCTGAGGAATTGCTGTCTTTGGCGAGCGAGGCGGCGTTGAACGTACGTGGTCATGCCCTGTTTTGTCCGTCCTACATGTTCGCGCCTCAAGCGTGTCGTGGTTTGGGCAAGGAGGATTTGCGTGGTGCCGTATTGGCTCATGTGAAGTCGATGTGCGAGAAATACCGGGGAAAGATCAAATATTGGGAAGTGGTTCATGGTGCTACGGAATACAACGAGATCTACAAGTTGCTGGGTGTTGACGTATTGCGCGAGTGTTACCGTGTGGCGCGTGAGGCTGATCCCGACGCGAAACTGTTGTTGAGCGATGTCCAATCGTTGAGTGCACTATCGGAGGCTCCGATGCGTGACATGATTGAGCTTGGCGACTGGCTTGTGAACACCTGCGGAATTGCCTTGGATGGTGTCGTTGTTGGCGCCGGGTTGAAGCGGCTTGATGTTGGGCCGCAGTCAATGCAAGCTCGTTTGGATGCGATAGCTTCTGCCTTGAGCGGTCTTCCGATTCACGTCACTGGCTTGGCGGTGAACACGGAGAAGGAGACGCTTCAGGCTGAAATGCTTCAGGATTACATGTTGCTGTTCTATTCTCATCCGGCTGTTGCGAGCGTGACGCTTGGCGAACTATGGAGTGCGTTGCTGGCGTATCCTCAAATGGGGTATTATCGTTCGGATTTGACGGCGATGCCATCCTTGGAATCGTTGAAAACCCTGTTGACTGAGGAGTGGGTCACCCGTCAGGAGGGCTTGACGGACGCGGGCGGGCGTTTTGGCGTCACGGGGCACGTGGGCGAGTATGAGATTGTGGTGACTTCTGGAGACAAGGAACGACGAATCCAGGTTGCGTTGCCGTCGTTGGTAGGACGTCCTGCAGAGCCGACGGTTGTCGAGGGCGACGGGAATGTGGTTCGGCACGCCCAGGATGGCACCACGGTCGAGGTCGCTTTTTAATGGTTTTGAATTGAGGAGCGGGTTCGATGTTGACGACGTTGAATGAGAGCCAATTGGCTGGCGGCAGCCGGTTGCGCGTGTATCGTTTTGTGACTCCTGGCGAATGTCCATCTCGTTTCATCGAGTACCAGATATGGTCGATGGGGTTCGAGAGGTGGCGTGAGACTGCTTTGGACCATCATTACTGGCGGCTGTATTATCGCGATCATTTGGCGAACGACGTTTCGTCAAGCGTTGTTGACTACTTGTACTTTGCTGAGGTTGACGGGGTATTGTGTTCTCGTTTGTGGTTTGCGTATTCCCGTCGCAGCGGTCTTGGGAATTTCGGGAATGTTTTCACCGAGCCTGCGTATCGTCGCCGCGGTTTGATGAAGGCATTGTTGTATCCTTGCGTTGAGGATTTCATGTCAAGCGACGCATTGATGCTGTGTTGCGGTGCTGGTGCTGGTCACGCCGCTCGCGAATACTGCCGTGCCGGTTTCGAGCAGATTTATGGTGGCGAGCCTGGGACTGGTGGTTCGATGTCCCTGCATCGTCCTGATTTGGGTCGCTTTTTGGACTATGCTTCGTCTCGTTTTGCCGGCGACTCGATTTCGTTGGTTCGTGCTGGCGAGGCTGGCGACCAGTTTGACGTGGACAAGTTTTTGTACTATATCCCTGAGATGCTTCATCATCCTGGCGATCATCGTGCATTTGCGGGGATGCGGATTCAAGATTATCGCTTTGTTTGGCAGGAAGTTTTGAACGGGAATGGGGTAGTCGTTGTTGCGGAGAATGAATTGGGCGCGATTGTCGGCTATGCCTATGTTTTGCGCGCTTTCACTGGCAACGGCTATTTGCTTGATTTCCGCCTGCATCCGTCGTATGTCGCCGATGGTTCGAGGTTGCTTTTGGGCGCCTTGTCTCGTTTCAGGGAAGTGACTGGCTCGAGCAATCCCGTGCGTGCATACGTGATGTCCTGCGACGCCTACAAGGTTGAACTTTCGGATTCGGTTTTCGATTGCGAGACGGTTCTGAAAGATGCGGAAATAGCAGGCGGCAAGCCCGTGGACGTCATGGTTTTCAAGAGCAGGGATTGAGACGGCTTCACCGCAAAGTGAAAAAAATCACGTGATAATTTGCAAAATTGATTTTTTGGCTTATAATAAGCTTACTATCCAAAATATTTCCTATTGCAATTGATTGCGGGATGGAGCAGCCCGGCAGCTCGTCAGGCCCATAACCTGAAGGTCGTAGGTTCAAATCCTACTCCCGCTACCAAATACTTTCTATTGCGGGATGGAGCAGCCCGGCAGCTCGTCAGGCCCATAACCTGAAGGTCGTAGGTTCAAATCCTACTCCCGCTACCAATTTATTTTCTATTGCGGGATGGAGCAGTGGCAGCTCGTCAGGCCCATAACCTGAAGGTCGTAGGTTCAAATCCTGCTCCCGCTACCAAATCAAAACAAGGCGCACAGTCAATGCTGATTGTGCGCCTTGTTTGTTTTTGTATCCGTTGTTCACGCTTGGAGCTGATTGCATTTCATTTGACATGGATTATTGCATCACTTTGATAAAACGGAACATTTCATCGGGACCCTCATCCTCGGGCATTTCTTCGGGCGGGGCATAATTTGAAGTGTGATATTCACACCAAAACTCAACAATGTGAAATCCGCACTTGTTGACATAAAAATGAATATTCCGCTTGTCGAAATCAGGGGTGCAGGTCTCCCATACTTTTGTTTCGGGATGGAGTGCTTCCACTTCTTTCCACGCACCATAGCCAATGCCTTTGTTGTGCGCCTCGGGAATTGTGAACAGTATTTCCAAATGATTATGTTTTGTTTCCTTGTCTATTTTCAAAACAATTCCGCCCACCTTTTTCCCGTTTAGAACAATGCAGTAGGCTTCATTGTTGGGTTCGTCGAGGCAATGCTCAATGGTTTTCCGGGAGATAATTTCACCTTCAGCGTTGATATGATTGTCCTGCTCGCCAAACTCCAATAGTGCGCCGTGCTTAAATGCCCATTGATTATCCAGTATGAATTGCTCGCGATCATCAGGTGTTAAGGGGATAAGCGTTACTTTTGTAGCTTTCATAATGCCTCCGTTTATAAATCAAACGATTTTTTTCGAATTCGCAATATCCTGCCTAAAAAAACAGCTCGGCCACTACCTAAAAGTAATAACCGAGCTCACTCGACATCTTATCTGACAGGCGGCCTGCAAGCAGTTTGCTTACGATCCCCTACACTACGGTGTACTGTCCTCCGATGACCAACTATTATGTTAATTCTAATAATTCAAAAAGTTCGTGCCCTGTGCGTGTTTCGTGTCCTGCCATAGAGGTTGCTGAGAGATGATTTTTGTCGCAGAGACGGTCGGCAACGAGGTCGTCGCCGCCACAATGTGGTGTTTTAGGCGAAATCCTTTTTCAGCGCCCAGAGTCCTAGTGCAGGGTTGCTGATGTAGAAGATGGTTTCGCCACTTGGGAGTGTATTGAATCCGTCCTTGAGGGTGTGCGGATTGTAGATTTTCGCCATTTCGTCATAGTCCTTGGCGATGAATCCGACGCTTTCGACTTCTTTCTTGTCGATATGCGGTCCGGTGCAGTATGTGATTGAGAATCGTCCTTCTGACGATCCGTGGATAAGATGGGCTGCGACACCGAGGTTTTGCCTGAGGTCTTCGTTTTCCTCGACAGCCTTGAGTGTTGCCGGGGTTCCCTTGTATCCGTACTTTCTGATGACCTTGTCATTGGTTGGGTCTTCGCCGAATTGCTTGAGTCCTGGGGCGAGTACGATGAGTTCGCCGCCGTCAGCAATCATCATCCTTGTCCTGTAGATTGCCTTGTTGCCGAGCCAGGTCGATCGGAATTCTTCAGGTTCGAGATAGACGACGACTTTCTTGACGGGGAGATCCATCAGGTCAAGGTTGACTAGTTGAGAGAGCTCGACGCCCATGTTGAAGGTTTCGTCATCGTCGCCGATGAACAGCCCCCTCATCTCCATCTGGTCAGTTTCGTGGTTTTTCGCCATCACTGTCAACACGTATACGATTGGCAGGTCGGGGAGGAAAGTTTTGGTTCCGTAGTTGAAGAGCTTTCGCACGGGACTGTCGTTCCTTCCCATCAACCGTTCCATTCCAAAGGACGCTCCGAGGTAGTGTGACTTGTTGATCATGTCCGGTCCGCCGACGCCAACCATTATATTCTTGGTGTAGTTGGCCATTCCGACGACTTCGTGGGGGACGATTTGTCCGACCGAGAGGATCAGGTCGTAGCCTTCGAGTAGTGCCTTGTTGCATTGGACGTCCACTGAGAAATCGAGTTTCCCTTCTGACCACTCTTTGATGAGTTCGGAGGATACTTTTCCCAGTGTTACGACATCGTTTCTCCAGTCATGGACCTTGAATGCGTCAAGTGGGATATCATCTCCGAACATCGTTTTGATTTCCTGCTCGGTCATTGGGAAATGTGTTCCCAGCGCAGGCATGATATCAACTTCTGCTGTTGGGGCCAATAGCTTGTAGAGGATATTGGTCAAGACGCCTGCGTTTGAATTGTATCGTGTGAAGTCTGGCGGGATGATGAGAACTTTGTCAAGGTTCTTTCCGATTCTGTGAAGCGCGGTTTTTAGAAGATCGATTTTGTCTTCGAGTGTTAGTGCTAGATCGAATCCCGAGCAGCTGGCGAAGGTTGTCATACTTTTCCTGGGGTAAAATCTTTGGTCGCAGTGAGTCTTGGAAAAAGCAATTGTAATAAGCAAATTAACTATATGTCATGTTTTGATATATTCCAATTAGATGATCAGCATGTGGCTTGATATTAAATTGTTTTGCCGTATTTCGTGCATGTTGTTCCATGTCTTTGAGCTTCTGCCTGTCAAGCCAATCGTTGATGGCGTTTGGGAGGCCGATTGGATCGACGAGCGTTGCCGCCTTTGATT
>Ga0123334_1001856_pt1 | contig 25573 bp, 19 predicted proteins | sample BiotimSIPDNA_FD_89706 | JGI IMG/M metagenome (GOLD analysis project Ga0123334, IMG submission 89706) | Anaerobic biogas reactor microbial communites from Washington, USA - Biogas_R1 time_0 SIP DNA | ecosystem: Engineered > Bioreactor > Anaerobic > Unclassified | place: Washington, USA... | reverse complement strand
ATCTTTGTTTTTTGGAAGTATATTAAGAGTAACATAAATTTTCTTATTTAGTTCTTTAGCATATGATATTGCTTTTTCCAACTCATCATAGGAGAAATTGTCAGCTTTATCTCTTAAACTGAACCTGTTTAATCCAAGATATGCAGCATCTGCGCCATAAGCAAATGCAAATCTAAGTTTTTCAATATTTCCGGCAGGAGCTAGAAGTTCTATTTTTCTCATTTCTTAACCGATATCGACAATCCGTCCGCTATGGATAATATCGATGTATCAAACCTTTCATCTTTGGTTACCTTATCGAGAAAGCTTCTTAATCTTTCCACTAATGTAGCTTGTCTGTGCGGAATTTTATATTTTTTAGCTACCATCCCCCGATAAAGGACATTGTCTGCAATTATCACTCCTTTTTCATTCAAAAGGTTTGAACAAATATCAAAATATTTTTCATATTGTCCTTTTGCAGCATCAATAAATATAATATCATACTTCTTATCTATGTTCATTAAATAGTCATAAGCTTCAGCATAAATTATATTAATTGTTTTTTCAAAACCACTATTTTTTATGTTGTTTTTTGCCATTTTAACCATATCAGGATCATTTTCTACAGTATCAATATAACCAGATTTGTCCAAATATCCTGCAAAAAATATGCTTGTAAATCCAATTGCACAACCAAGCTCTAAAACCGCTTTTGGTTTTTTTAGATTGAATATAACCTCAAGAGCCCGTATAGTTTCAAGCTTTGCAACCGGTATATTATTTTTTTTAGCGTACTCAGATATTTCCTTTAAAAAACCTTCTAAAGGTTTTAATGTGCTTTGGATATATTCTTCAACATCGATATTTACAATATTAAAACGCTTTTCCATGTTATTTTGAGTATAACGATACATTGTAATTATGCTGAGCTAATGTAGTAGCATAAGCATGTGCATCAGTACCATCATTCTTAGCAACATAATAGTAATAGTAATGAGTTTCAGGATACAAAGCAGCTGCAATAGCTGACAATGAAGGATTACATATTGGTCCTGGTGGCAGACCTTTGTACATATATGTATTGTAATTATTCATGATATCATGATCTTCATTTGTAAGGAATTCTTTTACAGCTCCTGTTTCATTTATATACAGATACTGAATAGTAGCATCAATCTGCAGATAATTCATTGTAGGGTCTTCTGATTTAAGCCTGTTATATATAACTCCTGCAATCATTGCCCTCTCATCCATTGATGAAGCTTCTTTTTCCAGTAATGATGCGATTATTAGTATTTCATCAATAGTAAAACCCATCTCTTCAGCTTTTTGACGATATTCTTGATTAAATTTGGAATCAAAATTATCCAACATCTTTTTTACTATTTCACTCTCGTCAGATGTCACATCAAAAATATATGTATCTGGGAAAAGATACCCTTCCAGTCTGTTTGTTCTTCTCGAGTCTTTAGGAATCTGGTCTATGAAATCGTATTCAAATTCAAAATTATTACATGTATCGTAAAAATCCTGTGCATCTCCTACACCATTTTCTGTAAACAGATTTACTGTCTGTGTTATTGTTAAACCTTCTTTAAAAAATATCTTCTTTGTAGGATTAGCAATGCTGTCTTGCGATAAAATGTGAATCAGCATCTCATAGCCTTGAGCCGTAATAAGATCAATCTCTCCAGAATCATATGTGACAGATACATCAAAAATATGCTTCCCAGACTTATAGTTACCTTCATTGCCCATTAAAAGAGAATAAACCCAAAAGTAGGTATCATTTGTGATAACTCCTTCGTCCATTAATATTTTCGCAATATCTTTTGTAGTAGATCCTTTCGGAATATCAATGACCTTTTCGTTCTCTTCTGCAATAACACCAATAGCTTCTGCTGCATTAAATGAATTTGCCTGTTTTACCAGTGTATTTGTAAATGTATAACCTTTGTAAAATACAAAACCTAAGGTAAATAAGAAAACAAGCCAAATCATTAATGTAATAAATTTTCTAAACTGAGATTTTGGTTTATATACAACTATCTTTACTACCTTTTTTCTTCTTTTTTCTTTCCTTTTTGCTATTTCCTCTTTTGAAAAGATATTCCATATCCCATCCAAAAACATCAGAAACTTATTTTTTCCCTCATCGTGATAATCTTTGCCTTCTACATAATCATCTACATCAGAATCATCAGCAATATCTTCATCAGTTTCCTGAAGGTCTACATGCTCATCTTTTTGTACAACATCAGATTCATATAAAGCATCATTATTTTCGAGCTCTTCAACTTCAATCTGATCTGTATGTTTTATAATATCTTCGTCAGCTGATTCAGCCTCATCCTGCTTTTTATTAAAAATCTTAGTCAATTAACACTCCATAAACTTCAATCTTTTACATATTAACATAAAATCATCAATTGGTGAATTATTTCTTTTATCTTGGATCTTTACCACCAATTTCAAAAAATCTGCTTCTAGCCCAGCCAGCCCATTCATCTTTAATATGTAATGTATTATAATCACCGTAATCTTTAACCATAAGACCACCTTTTTTATGAAAAAGATTAACCATCTGATCTGCTGACCTTTCGATTAGCTCTTTATTTCCTGTAGGTAATACAGTCTGAATATCTACAGGAGAATATAAAGTAGCTTTTAAATTTATTTTTTCAGCTAGTCTTTCTATTCCCATCAATGTTGGCTGGTCAAGTTGGAATGCGTCAACTCCGGCATCAAGAAGATCGTCAAGAATCTCATATATAAAACCGCAGGAATGCATTAATACTTTCAAATTGTTTCTATGTGCAGCTTTACATAGTTTGACATATGCAGGTTTGAATATTTTATTCCACAATGCTGGCGAAACAAGCAGTCTGTCTTGAGTTCCCCAGTCTTCACAGAAAAATATACCATCAACACATTTCATGGAACCATACAAATCTACCATGTTAACAAGCTTATTTATTACCATGTCCTGAAGCTTAAGAACATTTCCTTCTTCTAATATTAGATCTTCAAGAAAAACTTCCATTTTACGTATATTTCTCATAATGGCAAATGTACATCCTGGTAAAGGACCAAGAATAAATCTTTCCTTGTACGGTTCTACACTTAAATGAGCATCTTTAAATCTGGTTTCATCATCAATGTTAGGTAGTTTATATGACGACAAATCATCCCATGATTCCAGCCCACCTTCTAGGACTTCTCCTCCTCCGGTAGTATCATGCCACATCTTGCCCCAAAGGTTATTATATTCATCAAGATGCAAATATCCTTCAAAATTCTTATATTTAGGATATTTATCTGCAAAAAACTCAGGCTTCTGCCATTTATGTTCTTCTTTTTTTGGTATATTAAGTTCAACATATTTTATATCTCTTATTGAACCATCTAAAAAGTCATATCCTATTCTTTCAGGATTGTCAAACTCTAATACTTTTTTTACTATTGTTTTTGATATCATCATTTCCTCCTAGAAAATTATACCACATATATTTATTTAAAATATTTAATACCAGACTCAAATAGTTTTTGGTCTTTGTTTCCCGGAACATTAATAGACACATTTTTACCGAATCTTTCTGAATGTCCCATTTTACCTAATATTCTGCCATCTTTGCTTGTAACACCTTCAATAGCATAATATGAGCCATTTGGATTATATGCAATATCATATGTAGGATTTCCCAAATCGTCTACATACTGTGTTGCAATTTGGCCATTTGTACTCAATAAATTATACTCTTGTTCTGTACAAATGAATCTTCCCTCTCCATGACTGACTGGAATAGCATGTATATCATTTAGATTAACGCATGAGAACCAAGGTGATAACTTTGATACGATTTTCGTATTCACCATACATGACACATGTCGCCCAATACTGTTATATGTCAATGTGGGGCTATTTTCAGACAGTTCACTTATCTTCCCATATGGAATCAGTCCAAGTTTGACAAGAGCCTGAAATCCGTTACAAATGCCTAACATCAGTCCATCTCTAACATATAGCATGTTATGAACTGCTTCTTTTATGTATGGATTCCTAAATACTGTTGCTATGAATTTTCCGGAACCATCAGGCTCATCACCAGCTGAAAAGCCTCCTGGTATTGCTATTATATTGGAATCATTTATCAGTTTAACAAACTCCTTAACGGAATCATCAATATCATTTGCTTTTGTGTTCCTAAATATCACTGTTGAGCAAATTGCACCTTGGTCTTCAAATGCTCTTTTTGTATCATACTCACAATTTGTTCCGGGAAAAACAGGTATGAATACCCTTGGTTTTGCTATGTTTATCTTGCTGTGAAAGACTTTTTCACATTCATATGGCTTATTTGTTATATTAGGCTTCTCTGTTACTGTTCTAGTTGAAAAAACAGATTCGTATTTTGATGTATATTCTGAAAGTAAAGTTTCAAGATTGACAACTATGTCCTTCATAATGAATTTATGTTCATCAATAGTCTTACCCATTAATTCTAAATCCAGATTACTATATTTACTTAAGAAATTATTAATGTTTGGAATTTTCTGCGAATCAATCTCTACAAGAATATCACAATAACCATTATCAAAAAGTGATTTTTCATTTGCAGTGAGTTCAAATCCTATCATATTCCCAAAGCACATCTTAAGTAGTGCTTCAGCAGAAGACTTATGCTTAATTGTGGAAGATGAAAGAATTAGTGAATTGTTATTTAATTCTTCAAACAAGTCAAAAATCTTCTTTGCATACTGAAAATCCGGAGACATATCAGAATTTCTTCTATGTCTTAATCTTAAGATATAGTTACCAGGTTTTTTAAATTCAGAAGATATTATATTTTCTGCTGATGTATGGCTAACTGCAAAACTAACTAATGTAGGAGGAACATCCATATCCATAAAAGACCCTGACATAGAATCTTTTCCCCCTATAGCTGGTATACCAAGCTCAGTCTGTGCATAAAGTGCACCTAGCAATGCCTGCAAAGGTTTTCCCCATCTTTTAGCATCTTTTCTTAAACTTTCAAAGTATTCTTGTAAAGTAAGACGGATTTTTCTCCACTCACCTCCGACACTTACTATCTTTGATACTGAAGACAGAACTGAATAACAAGCTCCAGTAAAGCATGACCATTCAGATATATTTGGAAAAAATCCATATGACATAACTGTACAATAATCAGTTTTCTTATCCAATACCGGAAGTTTGGCAACCATAGCCTCAGATGGAGTGATTTGATATTTTCCACCTAAAGGCATAAGTACTGTATTAGAACCTATTGTGCTGTCAAACTTTTCGATTAAGCCTTTTTTAGAACAGGAATTTATATCATTGACTGATTCAAAAAGCTGTTTTTCATATGATTTATCTGATTTGTTTATGAAGGGATTTGATGATGAGTCTTTCTTAGTAACATGAGCTTTCGCATACTGTGTAACACCGTTAGTATCCAAAAAGCTTTTTTCTATATCCACAATAACTTTTCCATTCCAAATCATCTTAAGCTTTTCTGTATCAGTTACCTTTGCGACATAAGTTGCTTCAAGGTTCTCAAAAGCTGCAAGTTCAAAAACCTTATCCATATCACTTTTATCAATAACTACTGCCATTCTTTCCTGAGATTCCGAAATAGCCAGTTCAGTCCCATCTAAACCTTCATACTTTTTTGGAACATTATCTAAATATATTTCCAATCCATCTGCAAGCTCGCCAATTGCAACAGCTACACCGCCTGCACCGAAATCATTACATTTTTTTATAAGCTTGCTCATGTCAGGATTTCTAAATAACCTTTGTATCTTTCTTTCGGTAGGAGCATTACCTTTTTGCACTTCTGCCCCGCATTCAGATAAAGACTCCTCAGTGTGAACCTTCGATGAGCCTGTAGCTCCTCCTAACCCGTCTCTGCCTGTCCTTCCGCCTATAAGTATGATTACATCATCCGTACATGGGTCTTCTCTTTTTACATTTTCAATAGCAGCAGCAGCAATAACTGCACCGATTTCCATTCTCTTTGCTATATATCCATTGTGATATATTTCATCAACCTGACCAGTTGCCAGTCCTATCTGATTACCATAAGAACTGTATCCGTTCGCAGCTTCCCTTATAATCTTTATCTGTGGAAGTTTTCCTGGTAAAGTATCTTCAATTTTTGAAAACGGGTCTCCTGCTCCAGTCACTCTCATTGCCTGATATACATAACTTCTTCCTGATAGAGGATCTCTTATAGCACCACCAAGACAAGTAGCCGCACCACCAAAAGGTTCAATTTCAGTAGGATGATTATGTGTTTCATTTTTAAACATAATAAGCCATTTTTCATCGCCTTTGCTTGTAGGTACATCAGCGACAATCGAACATGCATTATTTTCTTTTGATTCTTCCATATCATTTAGAAGACCTTTGTTTTTAAGGTATTTTGCTCCTATAGTAGCAATATCCATTAAGCAGATTGGTTTATCTTTATCTTTATAAATCTCTTTTCGTATTTCTAAATACCTATCATATGTTTTTTTACATTTTTCATTATATATATCTTCTTCTATCAACACATCTTCAATAACAGTATTGAAAGTAGTATGACGGCAATGATCAGACCAATATGTATCTATTACCTTAAGTTCAGTTATAGTTGGATCTCTGTCCAGTGACTTAAAGTATTCTTGGACAAATAAAAGGTCTTCTTCACTCATAGCAAATCCACACTGGTTTTTCATCTTCACAATTGCATCTTTGCCAGACTTCGTAAATCCTGAGACAGTCTCCACCATATCAGGAACATTATAATGTGATTTCAGATTATCAGGTTTTTCCATACTTGCAATTCGGCACTCAACTGGATTTATAATATATTCTTTTATTTTATCAATATCAGTATTTTTAATATCACCAAAGATACATACTAACTTAGCTGTCTTGACAATAGGTCTATGGTGAGATATTAGCTGTATGCATTGTTCACAAGAATCCGCTCTTTGATCATACTGACCAGGAAGATATTCATATGCGAATATATGTTCGTACCCGTCAAAATCAACAGCCTCTTCATATACATTATCAGTCTGAATCTCAGCAAAAATGCCGTATTTTGCTACGGCATATATGCTGTCATCTAGTCCTTGTATATCATATCTGTTTAAAATACGGATACCGCTAATACCCTTAATACCCAAAAGCGTTACACATTGTTCATGTAGGCGCTTTGCCTCTAAATCAAATCCGTCTTTCCGTTCTACAAATATCCTTCTTACATTATTCAATATATCTTACGCTCCATGTTATTTTAATTAAAGCTATGTATATAATACTATATTAATCCACTGACTTGTTAAGCATTTCGTTATTTCTTCTCAAAAAATCCGTCATGTCTTCTTTTTCAAGTTTTCCAGCAGAAAGCATTGCTAACTGATATATGTACATAGCAACATCCTTTTTTTTGTCTTCATCAGTTATTTCCATAAGCTTTTTAACTACTGAATTTTGAGTATTGAGTACTAGAATATCTGTTGAAGGAATATCTACACCATACATAGTCTGCATGCTTTTCATTCTGTTTTCATATTCGTTAGCACTTATAACAGCGGGAATATCAGATGTTTTTAAGGATTTAATTTCCACTGTTACATTTTTACTACCAAGCATTTCTTCAAAATACTTCTTAACATCGTCAAAACCTTCATCCTTTGTATCCTCACCAAGCACTTCTTTTATACCGCTGTCTATACCGATAAATGATGTACCTGTGTTTTTGGATTCTATAAAGGAAATAAAATGAGAATCAAGAATATTATCTAGTATTACTGCATTTAAATCATTTTCTTTGAACATATTTATATACTGAGCTTGTTTTTGTTTGTCAGAAACATAATATATTTTATCTTTCTGTTTTTTGTCTTCAGAAATCTTCTTAAACTCATCCAATGTATGATACTTATCATAAATGTCTTTGTATACTAAGGAGTCTTTTATTTTATCATAGAATTTATCTTCTTTAAGGCACCCATATTTAACAAATACATTAATGTCATCCCAGTATTTGTAGTATTGTTCTGTATCATTTTTGTATAATTGTTTAAGCTTATCAGAAACTTTCTTTGATATATGACCTGCAATTTTTGTGGAATATCCATCATTTTGCAAGAAACTTCTTGATACATTTAAAGGCAGATCAGGACAATCAATAACACCTTTAAGTAAAAGCAAAAACTCAGGTATTACTTCTTTTATATTATCTGCAACGTATACTTGATTACAATAAAGTTGAATCTGACCTTCTAGTGTATTGTATTCATTAGTAAGTTTTGGAAAATATAGAATTCCTTTTAAATTTACCGGATAATCCATTTTAAGATGAATCCAGAATAACGGTTCTTTAAAATCATGAAATACTTCTCTGTAAAATTCCTTATACTCATCATCTGTACAGTCTTTAGCATCCTTTAACCATAAAGGAGATGTATTATTTATTGGTTTTTCTTCTTCTTTTTCTTGTTTATCATCTTTCTTTGCACCTTCTTCAGAAAGATAAATTTCAATAGGAAGGAATTTGCAGTATTTCTCCAAAATTTCTCTCATCTTCCAAACATTGATAAGATCCTTGTTTTCTTTATCGGAATTAATATGAAGAATTATGTCAGTTCCATGAGACTGCCTGGTCCCTTCATTCATTTCGTAACCTGAAGCACCATCAGATTTCCAATATACAGCTTCTTCGTCTTTAAGATATGATTTTGTCTGAATTTCAACTAATTCAGATACCATAAATACTGAATAAAAACCAAGTCCGAAGTGACCTATTATCTGATCTTGAGCATCTGTTTTATCTTTGTACTTTTCAAAAAAATCAATTGCGCCTGAAAAAGCAATCTGATTTATATACTGTTTGACCTCATCAAAAGTCATACCGATACCATTATCAGAAATAGTTATAGTCTTATTCTTTTTATGAACCTTTACATCAATTCTGTACTTATCAGGTTTCTCACCTTCACCTATAGCGACTACTTTTTTGTGTTTTGTTATAGCATCTATCGCATTTGATACTACTTCTCTTAAAAAGATATCCTTATCAGAATAAAGCCATTTCTTTATTATTGGCAGGATATTCTCCGTATTAATTGATATGTTTCCTTTTTCGTTCATCTTATACCTCCATATAAATTATTCAACAATTTTTTTATATATAATTGAATCATTTAATATGATTCATATTTACTAAATATTTATAGTTCATAAAAAGCTGCGGTATAAAATACTGCTTGTACTGCAGCTGTATCAGCTCTCAAAATCCTTTTTCCTAAATGTGCTGATAATATTCCTGCTTTGTTCATATTCTCTATTTCAAATTTCTTAAACCCGCCTTCAGGACCAATAAAAATGTTAATTTTCTTTATTCCCATCTTAACTGCTTGCATTAGAAATTTCTTTATTGAGTTTTCCTTTTCAGCTTCATAACAAACTAACGAAATATAATCACTATCATGGTTTATCTTGGTAACACAAATTGCTTCATTAAGCATAACAGGTTCGTTAACAACAATCAGTTTTCCTCTTTTACTCTGCATACAAGCTAGCCTTGCAACCTTGTTCCACCTATCTGCTTTTTTATTTTTCTTCTTTTCATCTAAATCTACTATTGTATTACTTGTAATTACAGGAATGATTAAGTTAACTCCTGTTTCTATACATTTTTGTATTAAACTTTCAAACCTGTCACCTTTTAGAACTGCTGCATAAAGAGTAATATCGCAAATAGGCTCGTTATCAGTTTCCATTCGATTATTTATAGAAATTATACAATAGTCTCTGCAGAATTCCTTAACACTACATTCAAATACATTGTTTTTTCCATCAGAAATTTCTATATTTTCATTGATTCTGATACGCAAGGAATTCTTGAGATGATTGTAATCATCATCTTTGAGATATATTAAGTCTCCTATATCAATTTTTTGATCAATAAAAAACCTATGCATCTACTTTCTCCCTGTAATTACAACCCATCCATTCATTCTTTGAGATGAAATATCTTTTAAACCGCAACTTTCCATATTTTTTATAACCTCTCGTTCTCTTTCTTCAATAATACCACTGCATATTACATGAGCATTATTTGATGCGAGGTTATAAAGATAAGGTAACATGGCATTTATTACATCAGGAACAATGTTTACAAATATAACATCATATGGCCCTTTTTGTTTTAATAGCTCATATAACTGTTTATCATAAATTAAATTACCTAAAAAAGCTTGAGATAATGCTTCTAATCCATTAACTTCAGCATTTTTCATCACAGTATCAACACTTGACTGCTCAATATCAAAAAAAACGCCTTTTTTTGCTCCAAGAGCTAATGCTGAGATACCTAATATTCCAGATCCACAACCAGCATCCAGCACATTTTCATCACCTTCTATTAGCTTTTCAGCTTCATATAGGCACAATTTAGTTGTTTCATGTGTTCCTGTGCCAAAACTGCTACCTGGATCTAGTGTAACTACTTTTTTGTTTTCAGTATTATCATACTCTTCCCACGATGGTTTTATAACAAGCCTTTGGCCGATTTCAATAGGCTTAAAATACTTTTTCCAGTTATTTTCCCAGTCTTCATCGCTAACTTTTTCTATTTCTACATTATTGTATATTTTTAGTATCTTATCTAGTTGCTCTCTGCCTTGTTTATTATCGTGTAAATATGCTGTAACACTGCTTTTAACATTTAAAAGATCCATTAAACTTTCATCAATATAGTCCCAGTTAAAAGCTTTACTTTCTAAAAATTCTGAAAAATCAGTACTATCTTCCACCGTACATCCATTAATGCCAATGTCGGTAAGAAATACTTGTACTTTTTCTAAATTTTCTCTTTCAGGGTAGATTTTTACCTTTATCCATTCCATTAGAAATTTCTCTTTTTCTTTTTATCCTTGCCCGATTTCTCTCCTAGTAATTCAGCATAAGCAATCAAGGCTCTTTTCTGTTCTCTTGTCAGTTTCTTAGGTACATCTATATAAACTTCAAATATCTGGTCACCCCTGCTGTCCTTATTTAGAACAGGAATGCCCTTTCCTTTTATAGTAAATATAGTATTGTTCTGAGTACCATCAGGTATGTTATATTTTATATCTCCATCAAGTGTTGGAACAGTTATCTCGTCTCCCAATACTGCTTGTGAATATGATATTGGAATCTTACAGTATACTGTTGTATTTTGTCTGGTAAATACCTCATGTGGTAAAACAGTTATGTGCACTAATAAGTCACCTGAAGGTCCATTGTTATTTCCTGCGTCACCCTGTCCTCTAAGTGAAATAATCTGATTGTTATCTATACCTTTTGGTATATTGATATCAATCTTTCTAGTAACTTTATTGTGTCCTGCTCCCTTGCAGGATTCACAATACTCATCTATTATCTTACCTTTTCCATTACATTTATTACATGTTGTAGCAGTAATCATCTGACCAAACAGAGTATTCTGCTGTATACGCATTTCTCCAGTACCACGACACTGTGGACAGGTTTTCATACTCTTTCCGTCTTTTGCTCCTGTACCGTTACACTTTTCGCAATTCTCGTTTCGAGTTATGCTTAATGTCTTTTTTGTACCGAAAGCCGCTTCCTCAAATGTGATTTTTACTGCTTCTTTTATATCTCTACCGCGAGTTGGTGCATTTCTTCTTGAAGAAGAAGATGAAAATCCTGATGAGAATCCGCCTCCAAAAATATCATTGAAAATATCAAAAGGATTAAATCCACCAGAAAATCCTGATGAAAATGAACCATTGAGACCATCAAATCCAAACTGGTCATACTGCCTTCTTTTTTCCGGATCACTTAAAATGCTATATGCTTCACCAACTTCTTTGAACATGGTTTCAGCTTCAGCAGTTTTGTTAATATCCGGATGATATTTCTTAGCTAATACTCTATATGCTTTTTTTAACTCATCATCAGTTGCGTTGCGGTTAACGCCTAATACTTCATAATAATCTCTTTTATCTGCCACAAGTAACGCCCCTTGTCAATATTTTTTTATGCTCAAGCGGCGATTTTTCAATCGCCGCCTGAGCGACCGATTCATTATATACTATCTTATTTTATTTGTCATCGTCAACAACTTCATAATCTGCATCATAAACGTTATCATCTTTTGAAGTGTCTTGATTCTGGTCAGTATGTGCGTTTGGATCTTCTTGTCCTGGAGCGCTACCTGTCTGCTTATACATCTGCTCAGAGAATTTATATACTTCCTGCTGTAAGGATTCTGTAGAAGATTTAATCTGTTCAATATCTGTTCCCTTAAGAGTTGTTTTTAAATTCTCGATAAGCTCTTCAATTTTTGATTTTTCTGAAGCATCAACCTTGTCAGAGCTGTCTTTAAGTAATTTTTCTGTCTGATAAATCAAAGAATCAGCATTATTTCTAACTTCAATTTCCTCTTTCTTGAGTTTATCTTCTTTCTCATGAGCTTTAGCATCGTTAACGGCTTTATTGATTTCATCCTCGTTAAGGTTAGTTGAAGCAGTGATAGTAATCTTTTGCTCATTTCCTGTTCCGAGATCTTTTGCTGAAACATTTACTATACCGTTTGCATCAATATCAAAAGTAACTTCAATCTGAGGTACTCCTCTTGGAGCAGGAGCTATTCCAGTAAGCTGGAATTTTCCCAGTGTTTTGTTGTATTGAGCCATTTCTCTTTCACCTTGTAGTACATGAATATCAACGGCTGTCTGACCGTCTGCAGCTGTTGAGAATACTTGTGACTTCTTAGTAGGAATTGTTGTATTCCTTTCGATAAGCTTTGTGCATACTCCACCTAGAGTCTCAATACCCAAAGAAAGTGGTGTAACATCTAATAATAGCAGATCTTTAACATCACCAGTTAATACACCAGCTTGTATTGCAGCACCGATCGCTACACATTCATCAGGATTTATACCTTTGAAAGGATCTTTTCCAATATACTTTTTAACAGCATCCTGCACTGCAGGTATTCTTGTAGAACCTCCAACTAAAAGAACTTTATGAATATCAGAAGGTTTAAGTCCTGCATCATCCATAGCTTTCTTCAAGGGATCCATTGTTTTTTGTACAAGATCTGCTGTCAGTTCGTCAAATTTAGCTCTTGTTAATGTTATATCAAGATGCTTTGGTCCTGAAGAATCTGCTGTTATGAAAGGAAGGTTAATATTAGATGTCGTAACACTGGAAAGCTCGATTTTTGCCTTTTCTGCAGCTTCTTTAAGCCTTTGTAAAGCCATCTTGTCATTTCTCAAATCTATTCCGTTTTCCTTTTTGAAAGTATCAGCAAGATAATCAATGACCTTATTATCAAAATCATCTCCACCAAGTCTGGTATTACCGTTTGTTGCTAGAACTTCAAAAACTCCGTCTGATATATCCAGTATAGATACGTCAAATGTACCGCCACCAAGATCAAATACAAGTATTTTCTGTTCTTGCTCTTTATCCATTCCATATGCAAGAGCTGCAGCTGTTGGTTCATTGATTATTCTTAATACATCAAGTCCTGCAATCTTTCCTGCATCTTTTGTGGCTTGTCTTTGTGAGTCTGAAAAGTATGCCGGTACTGTTATAACTGCCTGAGTAACTTTTTCGCCTAAATAACTTTCTGCATCGGCTTTTACTTTCTGTAAAATCATTGCAGATATCTCCTGAGGAGAATATTTTTTACCGTCTACATCTATTCTTCTGTCGGAACCCATATCTCTTTTAATTGATACTATAGTTCTGTCAGGGTTAGTTATTGCTTGTCTTTTTGCTACCTGACCTACCAATCTTTCTCCTGTTTTTGAAAATGCAACGACTGAAGGGGTAGTTCTGCCTCCTTCAGCATTAGCTATTACCACGGGTTCTCCGCCTTCTATAACAGCTACACATGAGTTTGATGTTCCTAAATCTATTCCTATTACCTTTGCCATTTTAGTCCTCCTTTATTTGTCTTTGACTTTTTTTGACTTTTTTGTTTAAAAATATTATTTTGCTACCTTTACCATGCTGTGTCTTACAACTCGTTCTTTATATATATAACCTTTCTTGAATACTTCAACTACTGAACCAGATTTTTCATCATCATCAACTGTCATAACAGCATCATGCAGATTCGGGTCGAATTGCTGATTAAGACAATCAATTTCCTTGATATCCAATTTTCTAAGTGTATCCAAAAACTGTTTATGTATCATTAAAATACCTTTTAGTACTTCATCTTTTGCGTCTTTAGCGTTTACAAGAGCAAGATCAAGATTGTCTAGCACCGGTAAGAATTTTTCAGTTATATCTATAACACAAGTGTCATATATATCCTCTTTTTCCTTAATTGTCCTTTTTCTGTAATTGTCATATTCAGCCGCAAGTCTTTTATAGCATTCAGTAAGTTCCTGATTCTGCTTATCTAGGTCAACAGTACATTCTTCAGTCTGCTCTTTAACTTCCTGACCTGGCGAAATATCTGGAATCTCTACACCCTTATCTTCGTTTTTAGCATTCTTACTTTCATTTTTACTTTTTGCCATTATCGCACCTCCTTCTTTTCAGTTTTATCATTAACAATATTTCCTAAAATATTTTCAATATTATTAAGGTCATCCATTACTTTTTTGTAATTCATCCTTGTAGGTCCGGCTATGCCAAATGTTATCTTGCCTTCCGAACCTAAATCATATGTATGCTTTGCTATAGAGAGCTTATTTAATTTCTCGTTATTAATCTCATTTCCAATGTGTACTGAGAATGGGTCATCTGACGAATATAGTAAAAACTCGCTTAATTCATATTCTCTGTTGAAAGCATCAAATATATTTTTAACTTCAGATATATCCTTAAAATCAGGAAAAGATAATAAATTTTCTTTACCCTTAAGAAATATCTCATTCTCTTCATACTGGTTCATTATTTCCATTATCTCAGATACTATTTTTATAAAAAATGCTTTATTATCTCTGTCAAACTTATCAATAAATGAGAAACTTGTGTTTTGTATATCTCTTAAGGTCATTCCATAAAGCTTCTCGTTTAGGTATTCTGATAATATGTTAACCTTTACATTATCACTTAACTGCTCTTTTAGCAATTTATGTGCTGCAACACCATTTCTTAAAATTAATACTAAAAGATATGTGTCTTTAGCAACTGATAATATGTGGAACGTATCAATTCTAGTTTCATTCCTTTTCAAAACTCCTAAGGATGTATAAGGATTATTTGAAAATAGTCTGCTGAATATTTTATCCAAAGCATCTTCTATTTCAACTCTTTTTAAAAGTCTGTATATTTTTTCCTCAATTTCTCTTTGTTTTATAAATTCAGTTAGGTAATCTACATAAAATCTGTATCCTTTATCTGTTGGTATACGTCCTGATGAAGTATGCAAAGATGTAATGTATCCTTCTTTCTCAAGCTGATGCATTTCATTTCTTACAGTAGCACTGGATATACCCAATGAGTATTTATCAGTAATACTCTTAGAACCTACCGGGTCAGCGCTATTTACATATTCATCAATTATTACCAACAGTATGTCGGCTGTCCTCTTATCCATTTTACCTTCCTTTTTAGCACTCAAGCATTAAGAGTGCTAACTATACTAAAAAATACCATCTAGGTATTCCTTTGTCAACCATATTTTAATAAAATCATATGAACAGACTATGAATAAGTGACATTGTCACACATTGGGATTGCTCACATATGTGAATTCCCCTGTTTCTTCGAAAAGTTTGTATGACTGCTCATCAATTATCAATTGACTTTTTTCATCCATGTTTATTGATTTTACACTTATAAGCTCTGTTTTATTTGAAAGAGCCTGCAAAACTGTAGCATGACCTCGTACGATATAGTTATAGTGAGATTTTGGAATTATGTATACATGGGGTGAATCCCAGTCCTTTTTGTTTATTATGTGTTCTTCAGCATTTTTTGTAAGCACTGCAGGATATAGTGATTTTGGTGACATCAAAACCGATTGAGTCATTCTTTTTTTCTTGTTTTTACTAATAGACATATTCATGTGTCCCATTATTATAGCTGCTAAAGTATCAGGATCATGCCAGGTTGCATCAAGAATTAAATCATAGTTATTATAATTCCAGTAATCAGCATTATATATCCTTATAAATCTTTCGTGTTCGGTACTTGCTCTTTCCATTAATTTTGTTTTTGCTTCTTCCACATCAGAATATCCTTCAACATCTCCTCTGTCGGCCCTCATTACTCTCTGAGCAGATATATAAGGGTCTACAGTAAGAAATATATTATATGCGTCAGGAACAAAGAACCATGCCATACGTGAATCGAATATAATTGTTTTATCTTCATTTTCTCTTGCTATTCTTACTGTTTCATTATCTATAATAGAATCAAGTTCAGGGTGTTCAGTCATCATTTTATTTAATTCAAGAGTTGTTACTCCCTTTTGTGATGCAACTTGTCTTTGGATTTTTCCAGTCGAATAAACTTCATATCCTTTTTCTTCTGCTATAATTCTGCAAATCGTGGATTTTCCGCTTCCCAGCATTCCAGTAATAGTAATGTGCATTTTCAGTTAATATCCTGTCCCTTCTCATATAACATTAATTCTTCAGTAACCTCTTCTACAACCTTTCTAACAGTTTCTGGTTTAAGCGGATTCTTAAGATTTGCTATTTCTAGTAACTCGAAATAACCTTTACTTCCTCCACTCTTACATAATTTGTAGTAATCCTCCCATGCGGAAGATCTGTTTTTCTTCATATTAGAATATAACTCAAATGCACATATCTGAGCAAGTGAATATTCCAAATAGTAGAATGGATAAAGAAATATATGCTGCTTCTGCATCCAAAAACCACCCTCTTCAAGAAAGCTATTGCCGTCATAATCTCTCCATGGCATATATTGTTTTTCTAAATCTCTCCAGATATGCCTTATCTCTTTTGACGAATAGTTATTATTGTTTGAATATACCTTATGTTGAAACTCATCTACACATACGATATATGGAATAACACAAAGTGCATTTGACAAATGTGCATATCTATATTTATCAGCTTGATCTTGAAAAAACAGTTCCATCCAAGGATATGTAAAATGCTCCATCGCCATTGAGTGAATTTCATTTATCTCGCTTGTTGAAGAGAGATAATCCGTAATAGGCTGAGTCTTTGCTGCAGTATAAATTTCGAATGCATGACCAGCTTCATGTGTTAAAACATCAATATCAGCACTCGTTCCATTAAAATTCGAGAATATAAACGGAGCATCATATTGTGACAAAAAAGTACAGTAACCTCCCATATGCTTATCAGGTTTTGTATATAAATCAAATAACTCATACTTTCTCATAAAATCAAAAAACTCTCCTGTTTCATCTGATAACTCAGAATACATTTTCTGTGCAAGTTCCAAAAATTCATTTTTGTCAGCCTTGGGAACAGGATTTCCTTCTTTAAAGGATATAAACTCATCATAATATCTAATCTTATCAATACCAAGAATATCGGCTCTTTTATTAAATATTATTTCACACTGAGGTACAATATATTCTTTTACGCTTTGTCTAAACTTTTCAACATCGGAAATACTGTAATCAAATCGATTTCTCTTTATATAACTCATTTCTATATAGTCTTTAAAACCGGTTCTTTTTGCCATTTTTTTTCGCAAATTAACTGATTTTTCATAAATATCATCAAGTTTGCCGCTTATCCCTTCATACATATCTGCCCAAGCTTTAAAAGCATCTTTTCTAACATTCCTATCCGTACTCTCCATATACTTAAGTAAGTTATAGAAATTTGATTCTTCATTATTAAATTTTGTCTTTGCTGAAGCTACAGTTTTAGAATATTTCTGACCAAGGTTTGCTTCTTTAACCAGCAACAGCAAAATTTTCCAGTTCATAGTTTTCAATTCTGCATCTATCAGTCTAAACATCTGTAATCCGTATTTATTTTCAAAATCCTTTTTAAACGGACTATTAATAAGCTCTTTGCCTATTTTATTAATAAGAAGCATAAATCTTGGAAGAACACTATTAAGATATCTCATTTCTTTTTCATAAAATTTATCTTTAACATTAATATCCGATCTTATCTTAGCTGTTACAAACATTGTTTCAACAAACTTAAACTGATTCTGCATATTTATATATGCTTTATCTGCGTCTTCAAAATTTTTGGAATTTTTCAAAGATTTGAAAGATTTTTTAAACCTTTTAACTAATTGGTTTACATCTGGCCTTTCATATGCAATTTCTGAAAATTTTTCCATCTCTCCCCCTTATATAAATTCAACGAATACTTTATTTGCTACATCCATACCTAACATAGTAAGAAAGTATGAGTCATCTGATTTATCTATTAATCCTTTTTTCATCAGAATATCGATTTTTTCAAAGTATCTTGATTCAAAATCATCATTAAATAGATTGTTGAATGTATTTACATGAATTCCTTCATTAATCCTTAATCTAAGGATAATATACTCTGAAACTATTTCCTCCTTACTTAATTTTTCAATCTCTTTAACTGGTTTTTCATATTTATCCAGTAATGTTATGTATTCATGCATGTCTGATGTATTGCAATATCTGTATTCATTATATAATGAATGCGCCGAAAGACCAAAACCTAAATATTCATCTCTATGCCAGTATCCGATATTATGACGACATTCAAAACCAGGTTTAGCAAAATTAGATATTTCATATTGATATATACCTGCTTTTTGAAGGCTTTTAATACTTAAATGATACATATCCCTGTCCAGTTTTTCATCTGGATAAGGCATTATTCCCTTTTTCAGCATATTATATAGCAATGTATTCTCTTCAATTGAGAGACTATAACAAGAAACATGCGGTATTTCCAAACTCTTTATTATGTTAAGAGATTCGTCGTAATGCTCATATGTCTGCTTGGGATAACCAAATATAAGGTCAACATTGATATTATCAAAACCTGCAGCTTTACATTCATGAATATTGTTTATTGCAGACGCCCGGTTATGAATACGGCCCATGTACATTAAAACTCTGTCTGAAAAAGACTGAATTCCAAAACTTATGCGATTAATACCCAACTTCTTATATTGCATGAAATTATGAAATGCAATAGCCCCTGGATTAACTTCAATTGTAACTTCACAGTCTTTCTCAAATTTAAAGCAGTCAAGAATTGAACCTATATACTCATAGTTAACATGAGAGGGCGTTCCGCCCCCTATGAAAATACTATCAATTTTTCTGCCTCTCAATTCATTTGCATATAATGCGATTTCGGAAATTAGAGATTTGAAATACGGCTTAAACATATGATCCATTCCTGCAAAGGAATTAAAGTCACAATAATTACATTTCGATTTACAAAAAGGTATATGAATATATATCCTCAGTTTTTTTTCCATTTTAAGAATCCAGTTTCAATACGCTCATGAAGGCTTCTTGCGGAACTTCAACTGAACCGAGCTGTCTCATCCTCTTTTTACCTTCTTTCTGTTTCTCCAATAGTTTCTTCTTTCTTGAAATGTCCCCGCCATAGCACTTAGCTATAACATCTTTTCTATATGCTCTTACGGTTTCTCTTGCTATAATCTTACCGCCAATAGCAGCTTGTATAGGTATTTCAAACTGATGTCTTGGTATCTGATCTTTTAGTTTTTCCGCCATTCTCCTACCACGTGTGTAAGCTTTACTCTCATGAACAATGAATGATAACGCATCAATAACTTCAAGATTAAGCAGAATATCCATTTTTACAAGCTTGCTTCTTTGATATTTTAATACTTCGTAATCAAGTGAAGCATATCCTTTTGAACGAGACTTTAGCGCATCAAAGAAATCGTATATAATTTCATTTAAGGGAATTTCATAATCTAACTTAGCACGATTTTCATCAAGGTATTCCATATGTATGAAATTCCCTCGCCTATCCTGACATAATTCCATTATGTTACCAACATATTCTGTTGGAACTATTATTATCGCTTTGGCGATGGGCTCTTCCATATAATCTATTTCACTCAAAGGAGGCAGATTTGTTGGATTATCAACATTCAAAACTTCTTTGTTTGTTTTAATGACTTTATATATAACACTTGGAGCTGTAGTTATAATATCAAGATCAAATTCCCTTTCAACACGCTCTTGGATTATTTCCATATGCAAAAGTCCTAAAAAACCGCATCTGAAACCGAAACCTAAAGCAGCAGATGATTCTGGTTCAAACATTAATGCAGCATCATTAAGCTTAAGTTTCATAAGAGCATCTTTTAGAACATTGTATTTAGAACCATCTGCAGGATAAATTCCACAAAATACCATAGATACTGCCTCTTTATAGCCTGGAAGAGGCTGTTTTGCTTTATTCTGAATAGTTGTGACTGTATCACCCACTCTGGTATCTTCTACATTTTTTATACTTGCAGTTATATATCCTACTTCACCGGAAGTAAGTTCTGTGGCAGGTATAAATCCACCTGGTTTGAGATACCCAATTTCTACAATATCATATTCTTTTTCAGTATTCATAAGATATATAGTATCATCCTGTTTAATAATACCATCCATAACTCTGCAAAAAATTATAACTCCTTTGTATGCATCGAATTTGGAATCGAAAATCAATGCTCTTGCTGGCATATCAGAATGATCTTCAGGCGGTGGCAGATATTGAGTTATTTTTTCAAGCACTTCCTCAATGTTTATTCTGTTCTTTGCTGAAATTAGAGGAGCATGTCTTGCTTCTATTCCAATTATATTTTCAATTTCCTCTATGACATGTTCAGGTCTTGCAGCCTGGAGATCAATTTTGTTAATAACAGGAAGTATTTCCAGGTTATTATCCAAAGCCATATAAACATTTGCCAAAGTTTGCGCTTCAACTCCCTGAGCAGCATCAACTACCAAGACTGCACCATCACATGCAGCTAAAGATCTGCTGACTTCATATGAGAAATCAACATGGCCAGGAGTATCAATTAAATTTAAAATATATTCTTTATTATCCTTTGCTTTATATACCATGCGAACAGCTTGTGATTTAATAGTTATTCCGCGTTCTTTTTCTATATCCATATTATCAAGCACCTGGTCATACATCTCTCTAGATGTAAGTAGACCAGTATTTTCTATAAGCCTGTCAGCTAAAGTGCTTTTACCGTGGTCTATGTGCGCAATTATGCAAAAATTTCTTATTCTTTCTTTTTTCAACCCATGCTCCTAATGCTTTTTATTCGAAAAAGATTATATATTAACTACCCATTCTTTACAATCTGATTATCATACTCTTCAAATATCATTTTAATTAATCTGTCTTTTCTGTTAGCAGTAATATCAAAAATCACTTTATCAATAAGCATTTCCTTTATTCTCTTAATGTCCTTTGTAGAATATCCAAGCTTCATTATATCATGACCTGTTATATCCAGTTCATTTATATCAGATATATATCCTGAGTATACTATTTCATCAAGAACAGATGAATCAGCATTTTTAAAATCCATCAGCACATATACATCATGTTTTTTCATTTTTGTTAAGAGTTTTCTTAAAGATAACTCATCTGTCTGGTGATTCTTATATTCTATTACTTTTAAAACTGTATTAATTGTTTTATTATCTGCTCTTAAATCTTTTAATTCTTTTTTAATCATATCTAAATTTGGATAATTTGAGAAAACAGAAGCTAATTTGGCAAGATATGCTTTCCCTTCTAATTTTTCCTGATTAATGTATTGAGGATTACTAAATAAGAAATAAGCTATATTAGTATCAAAAAGAATTTTAATATCTTCTGCAGAATATATAATCTTTGATAATTCGTCATATATCCTTTCTTTAGAAATATTTTTAAGTAAAAAAGATAACTTTTTCATGCTAAGAAAAGTATCTTCTTCTATTTTAAATTTGTACTTAGCTGCGAATCTTACAGCTCTTAGTATTCTCAAGGCATCTTCTTTAAATCTTCTGTCTGCAGAACCTACTGTTTTAATTATTCCATCATTTAAGTCAGCTAATGCATTAAAATATTCATATATATATGTACCATCAAAAGCCAATGTGTTTATTGTGAAGTCTCTTCTTAATAGATCAGAGTACAAATTTTTTGTAAACATGATTTCATCTGGCTTTCTAAAATCTGTATATCCGGCTTCTTTTCGAAAAGTTGTTATCTGATAGCAAAAATCATTAATATATACTGTTAAAGTACCATATTTAATACCAGTGCTTCTAACATTTTCAAAAATGGAATATATGTTTTCTGGATTAGCATCAGTTGCTATATCAAAATCATATGGCTGTATTCCATTCAATGAGTCACGAACACATCCTCCAATAAAGTAAGCTTTATATCCGCTTTCATGGATTCTGTTTATAATATGTCTATGTGCTGAAAAAAACTCAGCAAATTTCTTTGTAGGTTTATGCTTTTTCAAACGGGTATACCGTCGGAGCTTGTTTGCCTAAATATCCTATTGTTAAAGCATCATATGCAATAATAAGCTCTTCATCAGTAGGAATAACCATCGCACAAACTTCATTACCGGCAAATTTGCCTTTCCCGATAATTGTTTCCTCTCCTCTAATTTTATTAGCTTCATGATCTATTTCAAATGCAAATGCTTTAAGCATTTCCAACACTCTCTGTCTCACAAACCACTCGTTTTCTCCAACTCCTGCGGTAAATACTATTGCTTTAAGATTATCTGTTGTACAAGCATATTCACCTATATATTTTGCTATCCTGTAACAATATATATCAACTATACGCATGCTTTCTTCATCACCTTCAAGTGCTTTAGCACGTATATCCTGCATGAGGTTAGTTCCTGCTAGTCCTTTTAAACCACAATCTTTATTCAGCATACGTGTAGTCTTATCATATGCATCTGCTTTATCCATTCCGTCTGCAACATACAGATTGGCAACATGAGCAATTATTGCCGGATCTAAATCACCGCATCTTGTACCCATAATAACACCCTCAAGAGGTGTAAATCCCATTGATGTGTCACGGCTCTTCCCATTTTCAACTTTAGTTATACTGGAACCATTGCCAAGATGCGCAGTAACACAAGTAAACTCATCGTATGGGGTTTTACATAACACTGCAGCCCTTTTGGAAACATATAAATGGCTTGTTCCATGGAAACCATATCTTCTTATGAGAAATTGCTCATACCACTTCTGTGGTATTGCATATCTAAAAGCTTCACATCCCATAGTGCCGTGAAAAGCAGTATCAAAAACTGCTACATTAGGCACACCAGGTAATAATTTTTCGGTAACTTCAACTCCTATGTAATTTTGTGGATTATGTAAAGGAGCAACAGAAAATAAACTTTTTATGTGTTCTTTAACCTCTTCATTAATTAAAGTACTTTTTGAATATATAGGTCCCCCATGAACTATTCTATGTCCAACAGCGCAAATGCTTTCCTTTTGTACTCCGTTTCTAGTAAACACTTCGAACATTTCACTTAAAGCATCTTCATGCGTTTCTAAAGATATAGGATATTTTGTTTTGTCGCCATTATGCGAAAACCTCATAGAACTTCTTCTGATGTTACCGATTTCTTCTGCTATACCGTTAAGTATTGGTGATACTGTCATATCATCATTAATATTAAAAATATTAAATTTCAAGGATGAACTGCCGCAATTTAGGGATAATATTGTTTTTTTCATAAATCAGATTCCTTTCATCTTTTCAATTATATCATTGCATATTTTTGCTTTCAAGTAAACATAGTACCTTATTATTTCACCAACTATTAAGTTATCCTCAAATTAAAAAGGAAACATTTGTTTACACGAACTTATGTTTTATGTTATAATTTGTATATAAAATACATGGAGGCTTCATAATGAAAGACTACTTATCAATCAGAGAGGAACAGACTTACGAATATATAAGGGATTTCATACGTGAGAAAGGCTTTGCTCCTTCTGTAAGGGACATATGCAAAGATCTTAATATTCCTTCAACCTCAACTGCTCACTCATATATTAATAAACTCAGAAGATTAGGATACATTGAAAAAAATGACTCTATTTCACGTTCTCTGACCTTGTCAAAGCAGGAATCGGTTCCAGTAGTTGAAATCCCAGTCATCGGTGATGTAGCTGCAGGAACTCCCATTCTTGCTGTTGAGAACATTGTAGAATACTTTCCTGTTCCTGAAGCTTATCTTAAAAGTGGTATAACCTTTATGCTTAAAGTCAAGGGAGATTCAATGATAAATGCAGGTATTCATGACAACGACCTTATACTTGTAAAAAAACAGGAAGTTGCATATGATAATGATATTATTGTAGCTTTGATTGATAACGAAACAACTGTTAAAACTTTCTATAGAGAGAGAGATAGAATTCGTCTTCAGCCAGCAAATGATGAATATGAACCAATATATGTATATAAAGACTTACAGATATTAGGGAAAGTATTTGGCGTTTTCAGAATTTTCAACTAACTATAAACAGCTAATAATGAATCTTGTTATTTCATTACTGTTTTCGAATTTACCGGTATCGATAAACTGAGCTTCTTTATACCTTTTAAACCATGTAATTTGTCGTTTTGCATAGTTTCTAGTATTCATCTTAAGAATTCTTATCATTTCATCATAGGTACAGTAACCATCAAGATACTTAACTACTTCCTTATACCCTATTGCCTGCATTGATGTACAGTTACTATCTATTTGACTTTTCAAGATTGATAAAACCTCTTCAATTAAACCTTTTTCTATCATTATGTCAACTCTTGATTCAATGCGTTCATATAGCTTATCACGTGAAGGATTAAGTACAAAGACATTAAAGTCAATACCGGAATCATTCTTAATTGCTTGTTGCTTATATTCACTAAGAGTTCCTTTAAACCTACTTAATATGTCAAGATATCTGATTACCCTTTTTGTATTATTAGGATGTGTAGTCAAAGCTGCTTGCTCATCTCTTTCTAAAAGTAACTTAAATAATTCTTCTTTACCATTCTCTTTTAAATACAGTTCAAATCTATTTTTATTTTCTGGATATTCGTTGTTAAAACTAATTCCATATAACAATGAATCTATATATAGGCCTGTACCACCTGTAATAATCGGAACCTTGCTTCTTGATAAAATCTCTTTAACACATTTAATAGCTTCATCTTTGTATCTTGCAACAGAATAATTATCTTCAATATCAATTATATCTATCATGTGATGTTTTACTTCATTCAATTGAAATAAGTCAGGTTTTGCAGTGCCAATATCCATTTTTCTATATATTTGCATAGAATCTGCAGAAACTATCTCTCCATTAAGTCTTTTAGCCAATATTAATGCTATTTCTGATTTCCCTGAAGCTGTCGGCCCAGTAACTATTAATGCTTTATTCATTATACTATTCTCTTAAAAAGCTTATCAAAACCATACCTGTTCATCTTAATAATTGTAGGTCTACCATGTGGGCATGTAAATGGATTTTTTAGAGTCATCAGTTTTTCGTAGATGTACTTCATTTGTTCTTCATCAAGCTTCTTATTTGCTTTAACTGCAGCCTTACATGCAATTGTGTAAAGTGCT